>Ga0209203_1001931_pt1 | contig 14533 bp, 6 predicted proteins | sample AD_UKC109_MetaG_FD_184423 | JGI IMG/M metagenome (GOLD analysis project Ga0209203, IMG submission 184423) | Active sludge microbial communities of municipal wastewater-treating anaerobic digesters from Hong Kong - AD_UKC109_MetaG (SPAdes)... | ecosystem: Engineered > Bioreactor > Anaerobic >... | reverse complement strand
TGTTGATGAATTTATTGAGTTCGTAAAAGGTGCAGAACTCGTAATTCACAATGCTGGGTTTGACGTGAACTTCATCAATCACGAATTTGCATTATGCGGAAAAAATCTGAAAATTCAGGATATTTGCACGATTACAGATTCTCTTGAATATGCCAGAAACAAACATCCGGGGGCGAGAAATTCTCTGGATGCTTTATGTAAGCGCTATGGTGTGAGTAATGAACACCGTACATTGCATGGAGCATTGCTTGACTCTGAAATTCTGGCTGATGTTTATCTGATAATGACAGGTGGCCAAACCAAGCTGAACTTGGGTGGCACGACAAGCCACTCAGATACCATCAAAGGATTGAGTATTGATTTAAACAACTTACCGCCACTAAAAGTAACATTAGCATCCGAAGAGGATGAAAAATTGCACCAACAATGGCTCGACAAACATTCAGATGGTGGCAAAAAACCATTTATTTACAATCAATATTTCTCTACTTCAGTTTAATCTTTAAAAATCTGAGTGCGGTTTCTCCCAGTATTTTTAGCTTGATACAATGCCGTATCTGCTTGTGCTATTTCTGTTGAAATATCTGTATTCTCATCAACAATAAGCGTTTTGACGCCGATACTAACGGTAATCCATTCAAATCCTTCGATCGGATTCCTATGAATTTTTTCAGTATAAACTTTTTCTCTAATCTTTTCGGCAATGTTGTAGGCATTTTCCGATATAGTATCAAGCAATACTACACAGAATTCCTCACCGCCATATCGAGCAACCAGGTCACTTTTTCTCAAAACACAGTTCTTTATAATCATCGCAATTTTTCGAAGCGCATCATCTCCTGCTAAATGACCAAATACATCATTGTAGGATTTGAAAAAATCAACATCAATCATCAAAATTGACAACGGCTTTTTATACCTCATCGAATGATTGAACTCGTTTTTAAGTGTCAAATCAAGCATTCGGCGATTAGCAATTCCAGTCAGTCCATCTTCCAATGACAATCTTTCATTGTCTTTGCTGTGACGAATGTAAAAATAAGCCGCAACGATAACTGACAATCCAATCAGTCCGGTTAATATCATTGCATATCGCAGACTCAACAAGGTAGAGTATGCCTCTTTGAATTCGATTTCTGTAGCTAAACCAAAGTTATACTCTGAGTTCCATTTCCAAGCTCCAATCACATTAACTCCACGATAATCTAAGTAACCCATAAGATTGATTCCTGACTCTCCTTTGGTGGCACTTTGCGCCATATACGTTAAAGGTTTATCATTGTAATTATTAGCGTTTAAAGTGTTATTATCTTCCACTAAGTTAACTCCCGGATTATGGATTTTTAACTCAAGAATCGACGTTTTATCTTTATCTACAATACCAACCTCTTTGAGTTTATCCTCAAAGCGTATGCTACTCAGTAGTTGTGCGTTTTCATTAAAAGCATAGGTTTCCCCCGTGTTCCCAATCTTTCCTAGCGATAATTGTTTAGAAAACTCAAGATTAGGGTCAATTCTGAATGTCATCACCGCAATCACATCTCCTATGTTATCTTTAAATGGTGAAACTAAAAACATAGTTGGATAATTTTCCACCATTTTCCCGGCTGAATTGAGCAAAGGAACATCAGATTCTTGAGGAAGGGTTAGGAAGGTTTCTCCTCTAAAAGCACGTTCGAGAAGTGATTTATCAATGAGGCTTTCATCACCCAGATTCGCATCACGCATGGAACCAATATTGATGTATTCAGGTGTAATAATAAAGAAACCTTTATATCCTTCACTTTCAAGAATCGGCTTAAAATGTTTTCTAAGTTTCAGAGTCACCGGGCTTGAAACTAAATCATCGTGTAATTGAGAAGAATTTAGCAATTCATTAACTTCCTGCGAGATTAACTCATTATTCAGTGACCAGCTTTTGATAATTGCTTCTTCTGCCTTTATCCACATCAGCAAGTTCTGCTCTGTTGTGTTTAAAACTGTCCGTAAACTATTTGATAAATCTTTACGTATCCCCTTTTTGGTATGTGTGCATAAAAGATACGGAAACAATATCGAAAAGATTGCTGCCACAATCAAAGCAAATCGAACAGTTGAGTTATTATCCTTTAATTTTTTCATCATTAACCCCCAAAGTAAAACTCCCAATTAATAAGGAGCAAACCCTATTAACTCACTGTTATACTATACAATTTTTAAGAAAGGTTAATTGACATTTCTCAATATTGAAAAAAAATTAACATTTTGTAACAATTGAATTATAACTGCTCATTATGCCTAGTTACAAGTTTGTCAAACTCTTTGACGGGTATCGGTTTGGAGTAGTAATATCCTTGAATATAGTTGCATCCTGACTTTGTGAGAACATCATTTTGATATTGAGTTTCAACACCTTCGGCAATGGTCTTGATGCCTAATTTCTTGGACATCACAATGATAGCTTCAATAAGAGCAATATTATCAGGTTCATTTTCCAGATTACTAATGAATGAACGGTCAATTTTGATGAAATCAATATCAAATTTTTTGAGATAAGATAAGGATGAATATCCCGTTCCAAAATCATCGATTGAGATATCCACACCGGCATCTCGGAACATCAATAAATGCTTTTGAATCTTTTCATTGTTATCTAACAATAACCCTTCGGTAATCTCGATAGCGATATTTTTGCCGGATAGATTGTTTTTCTTCAATCTTTTGAGCCATTTTAAATACGCTGAACGATTGATAAATTGCTTGGGGGATTTATTAATGCTAATTTGAAAATTTTCTCCATAGTTGGGAATCCATTTTTTTAATTGTTTACAGACTTTTTTAAACGTCCATTGACCAATTTTCAAGATTAAGCCTGTATCTTCAGCAATTTGGATAAATTTCTCCGGCTTGACGATTCCTTCGGTTGGGTGATTCCATCGAAGCAATGCCTCGGCTTTATGAATCTTGCCTGTTTCTGAGTTCACAATGGGTTGGTAGTAGATTTCCAGTTCACGATTTTTTATGGCCTGTCTCAACTCCATGGCTATTTGTTGGCGATTCGTTGCCTCTATCTGCATCGAGTGAGTGAAGTAACTGTATCTGTTTCGGCCTTGTTCTTTTGCTTTGAACATAGCCTGATCAGCGTGTTTTAAAATCGTAAATACATCGTCACCGTCATTCGGATAAGTGGCAATTCCGATGCTTGCTGTTATGAAAACCTGCTCATCATTAATTGTAAAAGGCTGACGCAAACTGCTGATAATCTCTTGAGCTATTTTTTCGGTTTGACTGTGATTATCTGTTTCAGGAATGATGACGGTGAATTCATCACCTCCGAATCTAGCAATGTTGTTTTTATTTTTAACCGATTTATTGATTTTCTTTGCAACATTTTTGAGTAATTGATCGCCGAAATTATGCCCTTTGATGTCATTAATATCTTTGAAATTATCTAGATCAATCAGTAAAAGCGCAAAGGATTTGTTATTTTGCTGAGAGTTACTGATTTCTTGTTCCAGGTTTTGTTGAAACAGATATCGGTTAGCAATCCCTGTTAGATAATCATAGTTGGCTTGATAAAATATTTTTTTGTCGGACTTTATTTTTTCAGTGACATCATTTATTAACAGGAGATAATAGTTTGCATTTCCATTTTTATCCTTGATATTTGAAATCTCAATCTCTTGCGGGAATTTAGTTTCATCTTTTCTTTGATTCCAGATAGTTCCCTGCCATTTTCCCTTTGACCTGACTGTTTTCCACATGTCGTAATAAAAACTTTCATCCTTTTCTGTTGTCAAAAAATGGATTAGATTATTCCCAATAAGTTCGTTATCCTTATAGCCTGACATTTCAGAAAATGCAGGATTAACGCTGACAATGATTTCATTTGCGGAAACAATCACCATTCCCTGACGGCTTTTCTGATAAATCAGAGATGCGAGTTGGTGTTCAGTGATGTCTTGATTCACACCAATCATTCGTGTAGGTTGGCCTTCATGGTCGCGTGCTACAATTTTTCCTCTCGACAAAACCCAATAACAAATGTCATTTCTCAATACTCTATGTTTATTGGAATAAAACTCAGTTTTACCATTCAAATGATCATCGAAGTCTTGCTTCATTTGTAGCAAATCATCCGGATGAATATTTGTTGAACTTAATTTAGAACTCGAAGATTCATTAATCCTATCAAAAATAGTTTCACTATCCTGTGACTGCGATATTTTATTTTCAGGGATACTCCAATCCCAAACACCTTCCACACCGCCTTCAAGAATAAACTTCCAGCGTTCTTCGCTTTGCATGAGTTCCGCTTCAGCTTGAAGTCTCAAGGCTCGCTCTCTTAAAAATCCCATTGTCCGATTTGATAAAGTGTCATACATTTTCAAAATAGTATTTATCAGAACCTTCATGGAACCACTCATCTTCTTGTCAGCAATTTTTTTAGCTTCTGCCAGAGGTTTGCCGGCTTTTAATTCCTGAACGACAATAGCCATGCGCTTATCGGTATCGAGAATATGATATGTGAGCCATTGTGTCAGAAAGGAAACAATATTCTGGATAACAGTATCCAACTCCAGTTTATCCCCTTGTTTTTTTAAATTGAGTACTTGCTGGATGAATTTCTCGTGGGTTTTCTCATGCTGTTGATACCAGATATCGTCTTTGAAGTATTCAACCCAAACTTTTTCTTCGCTCTCGAAGTGAAAATTAGCATATTCTGCAAGCTCATCAAATATTTTATTTAAAACAACTGCTTTTGAACGATTGGCTAAGTTTGATGCAAGCAAATTGAGAATATCCACCAGTTTTTTATGCTGGTTGTCGATGATTTCAATCCCTGTATCAAAGTTTTTTTGCCATGGGAAAATCTCAAATTCAGTATTTTTTATATTATCACTCACTTTTCAGTTAGTTTTTTTATTCAATTGGGATGAGTAATATTAGATGCTTTTAATAAATAAATCTATAAAAACAATAATATCTCTACGAATTGTAAACTATTGTGTCTTAATACTTGGCGTACTATTGGGTTTGATTGTGAATTCACCCACTTAAGGCTAAAATACCGCCTTTGGATTCATTTATTAAAGAAAAACATTATGCTCGACCCTCAATTATTAAGAAACGACTTGGAAGAAACTGCGAAAACTCTGGCAACCAGAGGTTATCAACTGGATGTTGATGCCTGGAAAGAGCTGGAAGAACAGCGCAAACATTATCAGGTTTTACAAGAAAACCTGCAAAACCAAAGAACAGTTGTTTCCAAATCGATTGGTCAGGCAAAAGCAAAAGGGGAAGATGCACAACCACTTTTTGATAAAGTAAAACAAATTGGCGAGGAGTTATCTGAAGCCAAACAAAAATTTGAAGAGATTCAGCAGGAAGTTGCAAAAATCGTTTATTACACACCGAATTTGCCGCTAAAAGATGTTCCGGTTGGGAAAGATGAGTCTGAAAATGTCGAAGTCAGAAAATGGGGAGAACCGACTGAGTTTGATTTTCAACCCAAAGACCATGTAGATTTAGGAGTAAAAAATAATTGGCTGGACGCCGAGAATGCAGCGAAATTATCAGGGTCAAGATTCACAGTTTTAAGTGGTTCTATCGCTCGTTTACAGCGTGTGTTGGCACAATTTATGCTTGATACACATACGCAAAAAAACGGTTATAAGGAATGTTACGTTCCCTTTCTGGTGAATGAAGCGACTATGACCGGTAGTGGTCAATTACCAAAATTTGCGGATGACGCATTTATTACAACTGATGATAAATACTTAATTCCAACAGCTGAAGTTCCTTTAACCAATTTATATGCTGATACAATTATTGCAGCCGATGATTTGCCAATCAAACTGACGGCACACACGCCTTGTTTTAGAAAAGAGGCAGGAAGTTATGGAAAAGACACGCGAGGAATGATTCGTCAACACCAGTTCGAAAAAGTGGAGTTGGTTCAAATTGTTCATCCTGAAAGCTCCGAGCAGGCATTGGAAGAAATGACCGCATGTGCTGAAGGAATTCTAAAAGCATTGCAGATTCCTTTCAGAACCATTGTGCTCTGCACCGGAGACATGGGATTTGGTTCAGCAAAAACCTATGACATTGAGGTTTGGTTACCGGGTGAAAATAAATATCGTGAAATTTCTTCATGCTCAACCTGTACCGATTTCCAAGCACGCCGCATGAAAACTCGCTTCCGTGAAAATGAAGGTGAAAAACCACAATTAGTCCACACATTGAATGGTTCCGGGCTTGCAGTTGGACGATGCCTTATTGCGGTTATGGAAAACTATCAGAATGAAGATGGCTCAATCACTATTCCAGAAGTTTTACAGCCATATTTTGGTGGTTTGAAAGTTTTGAAATAGCAACTAGTAAGGAAAATACCCTATTCTCTTCCTGAAATTAACTATTAGCCAATTAATTATTGGCTAATAGTTAATTTCTGGCTTAGAATTTATCTTCAAATTACAAGTAAAAAAAGAGGAAAACATGAAAAGCAAAATAATTATCAGTTTAATACTGATATTTCAATCCGTTTTTGTGATTGCACAGAAAGACGAGAAAGTAAATTCTACAAATAAATCACAAGTTCTATCACCGAGTGTATTGCATGCAACTAAATTTGACATTTCAATGCCGTTGCGTCTGATATATCCAAAACCAATTGTAGTTCTTGAAAATAGAGGTGGCTTAATCGTTGATCCGGGAGCTGTTAATATTGAGCAAGTACCTGATACCCAATTAAGTTTTGATCCGACATTACAATCAACTTTGGGAGGGACTATTCCGGGACCAACAGTTTCTTTTAATGCATTATCCAATTTATCAGGGGTTTCACCTCCTGATCCGGCGGGTGATGTAGGCCCCAATCACTACATTGCGATGACGAATTTGTCATTTCATATACTGGATAAATCAGGAAATTCAGTTTTCGGACCAGCCGCCAATAATACCATTTGGAGCGGATTTGGCGGATTTTGTGAAACTGATAACTCCGGTGATCCCATTGTTTTATATGATCAAATCGCCGATCGCTGGATGCTGACTCAATTTACATCCCCAAGTCATACTGAATTTTTTAACTGTATTGCGGTATCAACAACACCGGATCCAACAGGCACATGGTATCGTTGGGCTATTTTGAATGAAAACCCACAAGGAACCGATTTATTTCCTGACTATCCGAAATACGGTATCTGGGGAGATGGATATTATCTTTCTACCAGAGATTTCAATGGTGGTTCATATGCAGGGGTTGGTGCTTATGGAATTAAGAGAGATGACTTAATAAGCGGCAACCCAACACCGACAGTTGTTTACTTTTTTGTCGATCGCTCTACTGATCCTTGGAGAGTTGGCGATGGGTTATTACCGGCTGATATTGATGGTTTCGACTTACCTCCAAATGGTTCTCCACAGTATTTTGTAGGCTCGATGGATGATGGTGGACCTTATGGTGCGCCTTTCGATGGATTGAATATTTGGGAGTTTCATGCTGATTTTAATACTCCTGCAAATTCTACATTTACGCTTGAAACATCCTTACCGATTTCAAGTTACGATACTATTTTTCCTTGTGGTGGTGGTAGAAACTGTATTCCTCAACAAGGCACAACAAATCTTGTAGATATTCAATCTTATCGTCAAAGGCCTTTACACCGATTAGCATACAGAAATTTTGGTACTCATGAATCATTAGTCACCAACCAGTCTGTTGAAGCATCCACAGGAATTGGGGGAATTCGTTGGTGGGAAATCAGATCTCCTGATACCACACCTGTTCTTCACCAAGAGGGAACATACGCTCCAGGTGTCAATGATGATATTCATCGCTGGATGGGTTCTATTGCAATGGATCAGGAAGGAAATATTGGCCTGGCATATAGCGCGTCGGGTTCAACAATGTTCCCTGCAATCAGATACACTGGTAGATTAGCTGGCGATACTGCCGGCCAAATGACTCTTGGTGAAGAATCTATTGTTGAAGGAACTGGCAGCCAAACGAGTTCGCAACGCTGGGGAGATTACACCTCACTAAATGTAGACCCAATTGATGATTGTACATTTTGGCATGTGAATGAATACTATGAAACATCGGGTGGTAATTGGCAAATCCGTGTTGGAGCATTTAAATTTGATGAATGCGGAACTCCGGGGTTTTACTTGAGTTCTCCTGAATCATCTATGTCAGTATGTACCGGAGATACAGCAAGCTATGATATTAATGTGGGTTCAATTGCATTATTTAATTCTCCGGTAACACTTTCTTTATCGGGAGAACCTGGTTCATCAATAGTTAGTTTCACACCAAATCCGGTAACACCTTTACCGGGATCATCTACCTTAGATATTGATGTAACACCAATGGCTTCAGCAGGAAGTTATCCAATGACATTACTGGGTACAGCAGCAGGAACAGATGATAAAACATTAAATCTGAATCTTAATGTTTTTGATGTCTCTCCATCTCAACCATCTCTGCTGACTCCTTCAAACAACTCTATAAATGTAGATTATCAACCCAGTTTGAACTGGAGTGGTTCTAGCAACTCACAAGAATACACCGTTGAAATAGCAACAGATATGGGCTTCACATCAATTGTATTTACAAGCACATTAACTGGTACAACTGTAGCACCAACAACTCCACTGGATTCCAATACAATCTATTATTGGAGAGTCATTGCCAATAACCCATGCGGAGATAGTAGTTATTCAGAAGTATTTAATTTCACAACAGCTCCTGCTCCTGGCGATTGTCCTGATATCGCAACACCTATGACTCACTTCTCCGATGATGTAGAAGCTGGGGCTGGTAATTGGACTCATGAAGGAACCGGTGATACATGGCAAATTGATGCAACAAATCCATTTGGCGGTTCAGGAATGGCATGGCATGCGGTTGATCCAACAACAGTTTCTGATCAAAGACTAATTTCTCCTGAAATTGCTTTACCTGCCGGACATCATAACATAACACTCCAGTATCAAAATCATCAAACCATTGAAGACAATGCTCCAAATTGTTGGGATGGTGGCATATTAGAAATCTCCACAGATGGTGGAAGCAACTGGACTTATCTCGATGATAGCAAAATGTTAACAGATAACTACACAGGTACTTTTTCAGGGACAGCTAATCCACTAACTGGACAAAACTTCCTTGGTTGGTGTGGTGATCCACAAGACTGGACTAAATCAGTTGTTGATTTGAATGGATATGGCGGACAAAATGTTCAATTCAGATTTAGACTCGGTAGCGATGGTTCAGTCGGTCGTGATGCCGGTTGGGTGATTGATAATATTGAAGTCAAATCCTGTTTATATCCTGACTTGATATTTGAAGATGGTTTTGAACCAGAGGAATAAATCTATGAAATAAAACACTGAGTTCAGGTTCTTGGACTCGGTGTTTCATTGACACTAAACTCATATTCAATAATACCGATTTCTCGTAACTCTAATACTAAAAAATTGGGTTTTAATTCTTCGAATAATAAAAAACCCCTGATAAGTCAGGGGTTTTGCGAGGGCTGGTGTAAATAATTTTCACACCACTCATACAGTTTTTTTAATATATATCCTCAACTGTATTTGTTACATTAAACTTACCTGTAGGTGTTATCAGACGCTTATCTTTGATAACTTTTTTGAGTTTTAATGTTTTATCATCAACGACAACAAGTGCAGAGGTTTGATCTTTGCCGTTCCAAACCGAGAACCAAACTTCAGAGCCTGCGCTATTAAATTCAGGTTGAACAACACGTTGAGCTCCTTCATCACCGATATCAGCCCATTTGGCTATAGGCAGAACTTCAAACCCTGCATCAAGATTTTTAACATCGAAAACAGCAACTGATTGTGAAAATGATGTGTCAGGATTTAAAGGTGCATCAACATATAAATGATTTGATTTAGGATGTGATTTAACGAAAAGAGAACCACCACCCATACCTTTAAGGACACGAACTACTTTCCATGCTTTATCTGGATGTCCCACTGGATCTGTACCGATAAATGTAACATTTTCATTACCAAGAGCTGAAGTCACCCATACCGGACCATGATCAGGATCATCAATATTCGCCCCACGTCCGGGATGAGGGATTTTATCTGCATCTGTCAGGGATACAAGTTTCCGGTCTTTGGAGTCAATGACTGCAATTTTGTTAGATTTGTTAGCAGCTGTGAGGAAATAACGTTTGGTTCTGTCCCATCCGCCATCATGCAGGAAGCGGGCCGCATTGATTGTGGTAACAGACAGATTATTAATGTCAGAATAATTCACCAGCAAAATTTTACCGGTTTCTTTAACATTAACAATAAACTCAGGATGCTGGTGAGATGCAACAATTGCAGCTACACGAGGTTCTGGATGATATTCTTGCGTATCAACGGTCATTCCGCGAGTGGAAACAATTTTTAATGGTTCTAAAGTATCACCGTCCATAATTGTATATTGTGGTGGCCAGTAGGAACCGACGATAGCATATTTATCTTCATAGCCATGATATTTGGATGTTTCTACAGAACGGGCTTCCAGACCAACTTTGATGGACGCAACCACTTGAGGAGGATCCATATACAGGTCAATCATATCGGTTTTTGCATCGCGGCCAATCACATAAACATAACGTCCTGACGCTGAAACACGGGAAATATGTACAGCATAACCTGTATTCAGAACAGATACAATTTCATAAGTGTCACCGTCAATGATGGCTACCTGACCAGCATCGCGCAATGTCACAGAGAAAAAGTTCTCAATGTTTCTTTTGTGCATTTTTTTCTTAGGTCTGTCTTCCGGTTTGACAAAAACTTTCCAGCTTTCCTTCATTTCTTTCATACCCCATTCCGGAGGCATAGGTGGTTCATGCTGTAAGAAGTTTGCCATGTTTTGAATTTGCTGTTCTGACAAATCTCCGGATGTTCCCCAGTTTGGCATTCCTGCGGGTGAACCATAGGTGATTAATGTTTTTAAATATGCCGAACCTTTCTCACGAGTGATGTCCGTGGTTAATGGTTTACCGGTTGCACCTTTTCTTAATACTCCATGACAGCCGGCGCAGCGTTCAAAATAAATCTTTGTTGCCTGAGCAAACTCATCTTTGGTCATTGCAGGGCCTTCGGAATCAATCATGGCGACAGTATCTTCTGCCTTAATTCCTGAGGGTGCGCCCTCATATTTGGCTTCGGTTCCGCTGGCTTCCGGATGGTCAGCTTTTGCTCCGGTAGGCACAACAACACTTGAACCGCTTCTGACAGCAGAAATATCTGCTGCACTGACCTGATAGCCTTTATTTCCCCAGCTATTGGCAACGTAGGTCACGATACTGGCGGCCTGTTCATCATTGAGATATGAAAAATTGGGCATGACTGCATTGTACTTCACGCCGTTAACTGTAATTTCACCGGACAAACCATCTATGATGGCTTTTATCGGATGATTTTTGTCCGCCAGAAGATAATCAGAACCGGCAAGAGGAGGAAATGCTCCTTTCAGGCCTTGACCGTTGACCTGGTGGCAGGCCGCACAGTGAAGCTCAAAAAGTTTCTTGCCTTCTGTCATCTGCGTTTTTAAATCGGTTGCTGTTAACATTTCTGCATTATGTGCTGCCAGACCTGAAGTATCAGTCGGAGCTGATTTGTCTCCGGCACAGGCTGTAAAGCCTGCAATCATACCGGATAGAATAAAAGCGTTCTTTAGAGTTTTCATTTTGTTCTCCAAAATTCGGGTTCATAGTTCTTGTGGTTTAATCATACCACTCCATTTCGTTAATAGTAAAGTTTAGTGTTACATTTGAAATTGATTTAAGTCAATCCGCTCCTAAAACTCATAGGAATAGGCAAAAGAAACATTTCTCGAAGGCTGGGTCAGCGATGCGAGAATCTGATCGTTTACATCAAAATTTCTGACCTGTTGCCAGTTCCAGTATTTTTTGTTAAAAATGTTATAAATTCCCAGACTGACTTTACCGTAGCGTTTCAAGTCTTTATTAACAATCATATCAACCACAGTGTTTGCCGGTGTCTGGAATAAAGCAGTATCTTCAAGCGTGTGACGGTTGTTATGAACAACGTACAAGTCTGCATTCCAGTCATTGTCAATTGAGTGCCAGTTGAAATTCAGCACGGCTTTCGAGGGTGAAATGCTTTCCAGTTCTTCATCTGTGGTTTTATTTTTTCCATCAGTCCAAGCCCAGTTGATTTGTGCTGACATTTGTGGATGAAACATCCACAGATAATCAATTTCAATGCCGTAAATTTCCGCTTTATCGATGTTTCTGGACTGAAACAGCAAATAACCTGTATCAGGGTCGATACCGATCCTGGCTTTGGTCTCTATAAAATCCCTGTAATCAGTGTAAAATGTATTTATTTTCAGTTGTTGTGAATCAGAAAAATAACGATAGCCAATTTCAAAACCATCCGAATGTTCAGATTTTAAATCCGGGTTGGCAATCGCGCGGATACGCAGCATGGGAATATTCAAGCCAATGTTGACATCATCAAAAGGTGGCGCTCTAAATCCTCTGACATATTGTAAGTAGATATTGGAGTTATTGTTAATATTATAAAGTACCCCTAATTTAGGAGAAAAATCAGTCTCTGAAAGAGCGACAATTTCTGTATCCGTTCCATTTGCATCAAAAATTTCATCGCGAGTTGGGTTGAGTTTATATCTATCGAATCTCAATGCCGGGATTAATACCCATTTATCATTATCAAAAACAATTTCATTCATGAAAAAAACTCCAAGTTCTTTTACATTTGAGTTTGGGAAATCTCGTCGGGGAAAAAATTCAGACAAAATAGCCGGGATTGTAACTCCCGTTTGCAAATTAGCCTCAAAACCATCTCTCAACTCACTGATATCTGCGTTAGAAAATTCAACTCCATAAATTAAATTGTGAGTTGCATTATCAAAGTTGATAGATTTATGAAGGTTTATTTCTACTCCATGACGACTTTGACTATATTCAAAATTTCTGAATTGAAATAAAGGAGTTCCGGTTCTAGAGTTACGATTCTCAAAAGTGTCTTGCTTGAAATCTGTGTCAGCATAGTATGCATGAAACACCCCGGAATCAAACCAACGACTGTTTAAGCCAAAATCGTAGTTTAAACTGATTTCTTTATCATTATTGTTGTCTTCAGCATACAGTCCGGTTGTTCTGGCAAAGCGTTCGATGCCGATAAAGGAGTTAATTTGTGTTGTTGAATCTCTTTGTTGTCCTCTAAAACTTAACACTAAATTATTATTTTGATTAGTAGCATGTACAAACTTGGTAAACAATGTTTGTTGACCCCAATCTGAAAAGTCTCTTTTATCATGTACAGAGCCATGAGGAATGAGTCCTTTCCCATCCCTTTGAGTAAAAGAGATCAATACCCCATTATTATCATTGTCCCAAGCTGAAAGTCCTGTTATAGAGCGTGAATGATTTTTTTGTTCATAGCCTAGTCTGAGCTTAGAGAAATGATTGGAATCAGTAAGTCTTGTCAAATCTTCGGGATTCCACGTTCTGATAGAAACGACTCCACCAATAGCATCACTGCCATAAAGTGTGGATGCGGGACCATTCAAAACTTCTATGCTTTTTATTAAGCTAATATCGGGAAAAACAGAAGTTGCGTGAGAGTATGAACCGATTGAAAATTGATTTGAGCTCGGAGTGCCATCGACTTCAATAGCGACACGATTTTTACCAATACCTCTAATATTGATACCACTACTGCCAAAGCGAGTACCCGCATCTTCCATGAAAATACTACTTTCATATTTTAACGCACTTGCCATATCTTCACTAAGGCGCGATTCCAGTTGATCTGAATTGATTAGAGAGACGTCACCAATAACATCTTGAATAGGTCTTATTTGTTTATTTGCTATTGCCACAACCGTAGCAGGCTCAAGCTCCACTTTTTCTTTGTCTTCTGCTGACACAAGTTCGCTGAAATTTAAAGTTAAGATGAAAAAAATCAATTTATTTGTCATTATTTTAGAGACCTTTGCTTGATTGATTAAAACTTCTGATTTTTTCGATTTTCGATAAAAACCACTATTTGTTCCGATTTTCTTAATCCCGACTAGCTTTTTGAGGGCTAATCGGGGTGTTTTGCCATATTTCAGGCACAACTATTTTGTATTTTTACCGCTCTTTTAAGGTTATATGCCATGGCAGCAAAGCCTATTGATGTATGTAATTGCATTAATCCTCCATGTCTGGCTTTAGTGAGACCATAATGAAGCTTTAATATTCCAAATACACTTTCCACACAGTTTCTAATCTGAGACTTCCATGTGTTAGCCTGCTTTTGTTTCTCAGTCAGAGGCTTGTTGCGGTAGGCTCGCTCGTGTATTTTATTTTTTATTTTATTCCTTTGAAGATACTCATCATATTCCTTGCTTTTATAGGCACTATCAGCATAAACCTGAGATTCCTCTCCTGTAAGCAGTTTCTTAAATTGTTTAGAATCATGCTCATTGGCGGCAGTACAGGTGTATTTTTGTAAAAAGGCATCTTCATCACTGTTACCATGA
>Ga0209203_1001930_pt1 | contig 14551 bp, 9 predicted proteins | sample AD_UKC109_MetaG_FD_184423 | JGI IMG/M metagenome (GOLD analysis project Ga0209203, IMG submission 184423) | Active sludge microbial communities of municipal wastewater-treating anaerobic digesters from Hong Kong - AD_UKC109_MetaG (SPAdes)... | ecosystem: Engineered > Bioreactor > Anaerobic >... | reverse complement strand
ACCTTCAGCAATAATCCGGTCAATTACAGCATTGTGCTGCGCCCTGACAAAATCACAAAATACCAGTGTGAGCAGTACAAGAAGAAATAATGATATTCTTTTCATAAACAAGGTTTTAACAGTTCTGTAGATTTGATTAGTGGTTTTTTCAGGGAAGGAGCAATTTTCGCTCGGAATCACCGGGATTGTCGATTTCAAACCTGACCACCGCCAGTTCCGGACCGTTGTGTGCTGCCGTAAAAGCACAGGTGCGGCCGAACTTCTGTTCCCAGTGGCCGGTGATCGCTGCCGACTCGTGAATATGGCCGTGGAGGGTGATATATGGCTGCCGCGCTTCAATAAACCGCTTGATGGCAATGCTTCCTACATGCAGATCGAGCGGGACATGCTCAATCTTCTGTCCGTCAAGGGCCGCCCTGTCCAGATGGGTCTGATAGGGCGGGGAGTGGAACAAAAAAATGGCCTTTTCCATATCATTATCACCGGCAAGTTCCTTCAGGTCCTTTTCTATGGTATCGTACTCAGTATCATAATCGGGATCCACGGTCCGGAATCCTTCGGTGGGTGGAACACAACCCGGGTCGGTAAACCGCGAAACGTCGTATTTCTCCCAGTCTTTCAGCAGAAAAGGGGTTGGCGGAACAAAGGGATATCCGTAAATCATGTATGGCCCGAACCTGAATTTCTCCCTGTTAAGGTACTTCCACAACTCCAGCGATTCACCTTCCCGAAAAGCCTGCTCCTCAACCCTGTGATCGTCATTGCCCATAATGATGAAAACCTCAGGATAATTACATCCCAACTGCCGGCGTAAGTTTTTAAAACCCGGGATAATGAAATCGCGCATAAAATCCGGCACCAGCCTGCCGCTTTGCCTTACTGAACGGTGAATGTGAGGCAATAAATCCCCGCCGATAAATAAAAACGAAGGTTTATTCCGGATGACCTCGGCGAAAAGCAGTTCATATTTCCGCGTATTCCCGTGAAGATCACTGACAAAGTAGCAGGTAGTCATAGGCAGTTTTACTGATAAAATTAATCCGCCTTCCGCAGCATCCTGGCAGGATCATTTACTGCCCCGATCATTACAGCATAGCTGTTACCTTCTCGGATATCCTTATCGGTAATCAGATGGAGGTCAATCAGTCCGCCTGTCTGGTATCCTGTCCGCTGCAGGTTTTCTTCTGACAGACAAAGGCTCCATCCGTCGAGCCATGATCTCAGGCAATTAAGTTGTTGTTCGTCGGATTGATGATAAACAAGCAGGTCAAGGTCGCTGGCCGGGCCTGCCGTGGCGTTTTTTGTACTGCCAATCAGGTAAATGGCCTTCACCCCGAAACGCTCCATATCCATCAGTTCACTGATGCGCTCAGCCATCCTGTAACGCCATTTCCAATGCTGGTCAGGATCGGGTTTCAACAATACCTTGCCATTCCCGTTTCCATTTTCATTGCCTGACTCGAGCAGCTTAAGCGAATTTTTCAACCGTTGCTGAAAAAAATAGTCCCCTATCCTTTCGGCAATCGTATTCAGCAGCTTCTGTTCCTCCGGCAGAAACTGGCTTCCGTGTTGCATCTCAATCAACTGGGTATAAGCTACCCTGATTTCACCCGAAGTATTGTTATCTACCAGAATATCGGAAACCAGCTGCCAGGGCGTCTCCCGGTAATCGTCACTTTCCCAGGCTTTCCCTTCAAAAGTAATCCTCGACTCACAGATGGTTGTATATTGAAACCCGAGTGGAATAAACCGGATCAGTTCCCCGAAAATGGCTTTGGGATCCAACTCAGGATCCGACAACAGGCTACTCAGGCGGTAAAGGGTGTTTAACTCCTTTTCCCGCTCCTTCAAACGCTGTAAAACAATACTGTTTATCATGCCTGAAAAGTTATGGTCCGGTCAGCGAATTAACTGTGGCGCATCACACTGCTAAATTAGCAAAATCTTATCTTTGCGGATAATTATTGACAAACAATCCGAAAAATGTCCGAAAATGATAAAAGACCCGTCGTGGGGATTACCCATGGCGATATCAACAGCATCAGTTACGAGATCATCATAAAATCATTTGTGGATAACAGGATATTTGAACTTATCACCCCTGTTGTTTACGGATCTTCGAAGATCGCTTCATATCACCGGAAAATGCTGAATGTAAGCGATTTCAGCTTCAACCTGATCAAAAAGGCCGATATGGCCAATCCCAAGCGGGCCAATATCGTCAACATTCATGACCAGGAAGTTAAAATTGAAATGGGCAAATCCACGCAGATAGCCGGTGAACTGGCCCTGCTGGCCCTCGAAAACGCCACCGAGGACCTGAAGAAAGGGCTGATAGATGTTTTGGTCACCGCGCCCATCAACAAGCAGAATATTCAGTCAAAGGATTTTCATTTCCCCGGCCACACAGAATATCTGGCCAATAAATTCGGCGCCACGGATTACCTGATGCTGATGGTGAGCAATAAACTCCGGATTGGTGTAGTCACAGGTCATATGCCGCTGCGTGAAGTTCCGGGCCATTTAACCGAAGAATTGCTGCTTCATAAAATCAGGATATTACATCAGTCGCTGGTACAGGATTTTGCCATACAGAGCCCGCGCATTGCCTTGCTGGGCATTAATCCGCATGCCGGGGATAGCGGTCTCTTAGGTTCGGAAGAAACAAATGTAATCACGCCGGCCATTCAAAAAGCTTTCGGATCGGGCATGATGGTTTTCGGACCATTCCCTGCCGACGGTTTCTTTGGCTCTTCAAATTATACCCAATTTGATGGTATTCTTGCCATGTACCATGACCAGGGTATGCTGCCTTTTAAAACACTTTCGTTCGACTCGGGGGTGAACTTCACGGCGGGGCTGCCCGTTATACGTACTTCGCCTGCCCATGGAACCGCTTATGAAATCGCCGGAAAGGACATGGCTTCTCCCGATTCCTTCAGGGCTGCACTTTATCTGGCAGCTGACATTTACTATAACCGCCGTCAATACAAAGAGATTACAGCAAACCCGCTTCAGCTGAGTAAACAGGAAACGGAGAAATAACCCTGTGATGGTTTGCCGAAATTATGGGAAAAACAGGATACTTTTTCAGTGAAATCATTGATCTGCTGGGTGGCGAATGTACCGGTGCCGGTGGAAACGGGCTGATTAAAGAATTGCTGACCGATAGCCGTAAACTCTCCAGCCCCCTGCATACCCTCTTCTTTGCCCTGACAACTGCACGCAACGACGGGCACCGCTACATCAGGGAACTTTACGAAAAAGGTGTAAGGTATTTTGTTGTCTCCGCTGTGCCTGATGGCAATTTTTCCGAAGCAAACTTCCTTGTTATCAATAACCCGCTCGAAGCACTGCAAAAACTGGCAGCGTACCACAGGTCAGGGTTTGACTTTCCGGTTATCGGAATTACGGGCAGCAATGGCAAGACCATTGTCAAGGAATGGTTATGGCAATTGATTTCGCAGGAAAAAACCATCGTTCGCAGTCCTAAAAGCTATAATTCGCAGATCGGTGTCCCGCTTTCGGTGTGGCAGATGAACAACTGGCATAATCTGGCCATCTTTGAAGCCGGCATCTCAGAGCCGGGCGAGATGGAGCAGCTTGAGCACATCATACGCCCTGATATCGGGATATTCACCAATATCGGCCATGCGCATGATCAGTATTTCCTGTCAAAGCAACAAAAAGCTGAAGAGAAATTAAAACTTTTCCGCGATTGCAAAACCCTCGTTTATTGCAGTGATCACAAAGAAATCGGGTACGCATTAAGAAACAGTCCTTACGGCATTCCGGATCTTTTCGACTGGGGAAGTACCGGGAATGCCCGGCTGAGGATTATCCAGACGCAGACAGGAAAATCGAATACGCGTATAACGGCGGTTTATCAACACCGCACCATGGAGATTTCCATCCCCTTTTCCGATACTGCCTCTCTCGAAAATGCCATGCACTGCTGGGCTGTTATGCTGCTGATGGGCTATGGCCCTGATGTTACGGCCAGCCGGATGCTCAGGCTGCAACCGGTAGCCATGCGCCTCGAGATGAAGGAAGGAATCAACGGGTGCTCTGTTATCAATGATGCTTACAGCTCCGATCCCGAATCACTGGCCATCGCGCTTGATTTTCTTGTTCAGCAGAACCAGCATGAACGGCGCACGGTGATCCTCAGCGATATGCTTCAAAACGCCGGCAATGAAGAAGAGCTTTACGGGCAGATCGCCCGCATGCTTATCAACAAAGGCATTACGCGGCTTATCGGCATCGGTCCTGCCCTCTGCAAACATAAAAAGCTGTTTGAAATTCCCGGCGGATTTTGCCCCGGAACCGATGAATTTCTGAAAAGCTTTCACCCGGGCGATTTCCACGATGAAAGCATACTGATCAAGGGGGCCAGGATTTTCGGTTTTGAACGGATTAACAAACTCCTTCAGCAACGTTCACATGAAACGGTACTTGAAGTCAATCTGAACGCCCTGGTGCACAACCTTAACTACTTCAGATCCAGGCTTAACCCCGGCACTAAACTGATGGCAATGGTAAAGGCATTTTCCTACGGGAGCGGGAGCTTTGAAATTGCAAACACCCTGGAGTGGCACCGGGCCGACTACCTGGCCGTTGCCTATGCAGATGAAGGCGTCGAATTGAGAAAAGCCGGCATCAGTTTACCCATCATGGTCATGAATCCGGAGGAGAACGGAATGGATGCCATGCTCCGGTATAATCTTGAGCCTGAAATTTATAATTTCAGAACCCTGAGCATGCTTGCGAGGGCAATCAAACGGAAATCCGACAGCCAGACCGCCGCTGTAAAAATCCACCTGAAACTGGACACCGGCATGCACCGCCTTGGGTTTGAAAGCATTGACATTAAACCGCTTGCAGATCAGCTTTGCGCCATGAAAGAAATCACCGTGCAATCGGTTTTTTCTCACCTTGCCGGCAGCGAAGATCCGGGAATGGATGCATTCACCCGGCAACAGATTGACTGTTTCCGCACGATGGCTGATGAACTTACCAAACGGCTGGGATATCCGGTGCTGCGACATATTCTGAATTCGGCCGGGATCAACCGATTCCCCGACAGCCAGTTCGAAATGGTCAGGCTTGGCATCTCACTTTATGGCATTTCAACAGACCCCGGGGAACAAAAATCGCTTGAAACCGTAAGCAGCCTGAAAACCAGCATTTCCCAGATTAAAACAATCGGGGCCGGAGATACCGTAGGCTACAACAGAAGCTGGAAGGCGGAAAAAGAATCAGTGATTGCCACCATTCCCGTTGGTTACGCCGATGGCCTCAGCCGCAGACTGGGTAACGGCCGTGGAAAGATGATGGTCAACGGACATATCGTACCGGTTGCCGGAAACATCTGTATGGACATGACCATGCTCGACATTACGGGCGTTTCCGCCAATGAAGGCGATGAAGTGGTGGTTTTTGGCAGCGAAATGCCCATCACCCGGCTGGCAGAAGCCATGGACACCATTCCTTACGAAATCCTGACAGGTATTTCGCGCAGGGTAAAACGCATTTATTTCCAGGAGTAACCGAACGACAAGCTTATCCTTGCGTAAAATCTTTGTTTTGCATACTTTTACACCCGATCGGCCAGTCAACAGGAGTCTGTTCAAGGCTGAAAGCGAAGGAAGGCCATTTTTCAACTTCCGGACCGGTCTGCCTGAGGCGGAGTGTTCAGTGCCTGGCCCCTCCAAAAGCGGTTGAGATTAATCATTATCCCCTTTCGTAAGGGGCCGGATTTTTGAATCCTTGAACCGACCGAAGGGAGCTCAGCGAAGCTAATCTTTGAATTTTTGAATCCTTGAATCTTTGAATCTTTGAATTTTTGAATACTGCTATCGTATATGAAACGTCTCTCCATCGTCATTCCCGCCTATAACGAAGCCAAAACCATTCATCTTATCCTCAACAAGATCAGGGAGACCAGGCTTGACTACGATATTGAAAAAGAGCTGATTGTGGTCAACGACTGTTCCACCGACCAGACAGCAGAAGTACTGGCCGGATATTCAGCCGCCCATCCTGAAGCCGGAATGGTACTTTTCAATCAGCCGGTCAACAAAGGGAAGGGTGCCGCCATCCACAAGGGGATTGAAATGGCTACCGGAGATTTCGTTGTGATTCAGGATGCCGACCTCGAATACGACCCTGCCGACTATAACCTTTTGCTGAAACCCCTGATGGCGGATGTTGCCGATGTGGTTTACGGATCGCGCTTTATGGGCATAGGGCCGCACAGAATTCTCTTTTTCTGGCACTCCATCGGCAATCAGTTTCTTACCTTCCTTTCAAATATGTTTACCAATCTGAACCTTACCGATATGGAAACCTGCTACAAGATGTTCAGGGCAGAAATTATCAAAAAGGTAAGGCTGAAAGAGAACCGTTTTGGATTTGAACCAGAGGTCACCGCCCGCATTTCGCGTATTCCCGGTATCCGTATCTATGAAGTCGGCATCTCGTATTATGGCAGGACCTACGAAGAAGGGAAAAAAATCGGTGCAAAAGATGGTTTCAGGGCCATTTACTGCATCCTGAAATACAATATTTTCAGCAGGAGAGTATTCAAAGACAAATGAAAATCTGATCTTTGGCACAGTGCCGGCCATACCCGCTTAAATCAATAAAACCGCTCTGCAAAGCATCACAGGCCATCCTGAAAAAGCAACAGATTTATCGGTATTCATCAGCCGGCCCTATTTCCTGCAGAATTCTCCGGAGATAATTTCAAGGCTGAAATCATCAGCATAGAGTTTCGTTTTTTCAGATCCCCAGATATATGCAATCAACTCATCATCCGGCAAAAAATCTTTTCCGAATGTGCCGGCCTTCGCTACCTGAACCCAGCCATCAGTTTGTTTGGTTAATCCGCCGAGGGGAAGCGGGAATGTTTCCACAGCCAGATTCCCGCGACGCTTTTGGATAATCAGTGACGCACCCTCAGCGTTGCCTCTGACCCTCACCCTTGCCAGGACAGTGATCCTTCCTTCCGGCAACCCGGGCACAGTCCCTTCACCGAACTTCAGCCTGCAGGCATAACTTCCCGGTGAATCGCCGTCTATCCTGTTTGAGAATCTTCCGCTGAACGGATTCAGGCTGTCGAGTGCCTCAACATGACCATTCCACCCCGGAACCGCTTGTTCAAAGTCGTTAAATGTCTCATAAAAACGACGATCACCACCTTTGTTCAGTAGGCTCACATTTCCGAAATCATTCAGGTTTTCTTCAGAAATACAATCCCAGGAGGAAAGCACACAGGCTTCTTCGAATGAGAACGGAGCGAACAGGCTGACCCTGGCAAGATTTTCAACCCCCTGTTTATCAATTGAATCCAAATAATCCAGCATCAGACTGATGTCTGTCCTCCGGGTAAGATTGTAGAAATAGCCTTCCCCTTTAAAGCCGGCTTCACCGAGGTATTTTCGCATGAGCAACTCATTGTCGGTATTGAAGACAGCGTGTTTTACCCCGGAGCCGGCAACTTTTTGTGCCGCATCCCGGTAAGCTTTTTCCTTTTTGACGGAATATGGTTCTGATGGATTAAAGCGTATCAGAAAAACAGCAACAGGCATAATCCAGAGGAATGCAATTGCTGCAACAGCCAGTTTCTTCCTGCCTCTGAAAGAAACGGCTATCAACCTTGACAATATCAACAGAATTACAATTACCGATATAAGAAATGCCGCAATGATCAGGGTGTTGCTGTATACGAATTCGACGCGGTGGTTACCCGGACCGCAAAGTACACTCATAAACATCCGGTCAGAAACAAATATCTCCGCTTCGTTACCGTCAATCAGCCCCTTCCATCCGGGGTACCAGGCCTGCAACAGGGTTATTGCAACCGGATTCTTCAGGCTTACTTCAGCGCTGGCAAACCCCGGATAGAAATCAGTAAGCCTTATTGAATCATCCGTGGATTTCTGCAACTGGCCGGGGATAGTTTTCAGCACATCCCCTTCTGTATAAAGTATTGAGTTGTCGCCGGAAGCCGCAAAATCAATTTCCGGAGAAAATGGCATAAGGCTATCGGAAAGAAAAATAACCGGATTCCGCAATACCTTCTCAGCCAGTTGCGGGAATGAATCGGCAAGACTCACACAACCCTCCAACCTGAACGAATTAAACCCGCCGAATGAAACCACCTTGCTGTATATCGTCGTATTGCGCCACAAAACGGAGTAAGAAGTACTTGCATCTGTATGCTCCGAAACCGGAATATCTGCCTGAGGCAGCGGAAAAGCCGGGGCCCGTTGTTTAAGGTTTGCTGCCAGATCCATCGGACGCACCCCGGCTGAAACGACCGTATAATAGGTATTCAGCTGGACAGCCAATGTCATTTCAAGAATTATCAGCAACATAAGTGCCGGATATATTCTCCGTTTGCATTTTGAAATAAGTATTGCGAAAAGGGACAGCAGAAAAATCTGAATCGATGCATGTATCACAACATGCTCATAGCGCGTTGGTTGCATCAGCCATTCCCGAAAACTGACAATCTTACCCAGAAACAGAAAAGGTCCCGGTCCGGCATTCATTAACCCATAAATGAAGAGTATCAGCAGGCCGGCGCCTGTCACCAGAGAAATACGGAACAGTAAACGGCGACCTTCATGGGGATGTTTGAGAAAACTGCTGAATCCGGCCGCTGCCGACAATATTATGGCCAATAATGCAAAATAACTGAAGAAGCTGGAATGCCTGAACAAATCCATCATCGGAAGGGTGTGAAACAGCACTGACCTGACAGGGGTATACCTCCCGAAAGAGGCCAGCAATGCAATCAATCCAAAAACCAGAAAAGTATTGAGCAGGGAGCTTCGCTTTCTGAACAGGCTGAAAACGAAGAAAACCAATACGATCAGCCCTGCATAGGCGTTGTTCATCGAAAGGTCGGTATCATACCATGCGGCATCTTTAACCGTGGCAAAAGGAATAAAAAACGACAAAGCCGATCGTGGTGAGAATGGCATAAACCATGCATCTTCCAGTGACAGGCCCGACAACCTCCCGAGATGAGGGGCGACCTGAAAATAGCTGACGGCAATCACTGTCAAGCTTAAAACTGATATCAGTAAAAGCAAAACGTTAAGTTTCAAAAGCTGAACAGCTTCCCGGGCCCTTCGCAACCTCAGCAGGCGAATCATCCTGACAATAAAAACAGCAAGGAGGAGATAAAAAAGAATTGCCCACAAAGCCTGGTAGCCTCCCGTAACAAGCAGAAACACAAAAACCGAGGTTCTCAGCACATCGTCGAACTGCCGGTATTTCAATAGCCTGATGTAATAATACAGGACAAAGGGAATCCACGTGGCTGCAATGATCCCGAACATCTCCTGACCATGACCGGTAAAAAATCCCGAAAGAAGGTAGGCACAACCCGCCATAAAGGACGCCCTCCAGTCACGCACAAAATGGGTACTTAACAGGTACATCCCCAGCCCGGCCAGCGAAAGATAAAACACAAATAAAAAGTGAAGATGCAGATTGGTATACCCTGTAGATAATCCGATCACAAAAGCTTCGGGATACCATACAGACCGAAGGTCGGCATGAATCGGGTAACCGCAGTGGGTATATGGATTCCAGAAGGGGAATATGCCGTTTTGCAGACATTCGCCCACATGGTACCGCCATGGAAGATAACAATCCATCACATCCCATTTGAGGCTGTTCTGCAACAGGGCTACCTGCCAGTATGCCAATGCAGTGACTGCAAGAAAGACCAGATATACCCGGTATGTCGGCGGGCGGTTTCGCATCATCTTATCCGAAAGGCTTTATGCAACGAAAATAAGGAGAAAATAAGCAGATTCCGAACAATTAAAATATTGCTAACTTAGCCACTGATTAACAAATCCGCTATGTCGTTCTCCGTTTCGGTCGTAATCCCCTGCTATAATGAGCAGGACAATATCGGCAGCATTTACAGCAAACTTACAGAAGTATTGGCATCTTATGAGCAATATGAACTCCTGTTTGTGGATGACGGCAGCAGTGACCTCACCCTGCAGAAGATAATTTCGCTGGCTGAAACCGACATACGGATTCATTATATTGCCCTGTCGCGCAATTTCGGCCATCAGCAGGCACTTAAAGCCGGTCTCGACCACGCTTCCGGCGACTGCGTCATCAGCCTTGATGCCGATCTTCAGCATCCGCCGTCACTGATCCCTGAACTTATTGAAAAATGGCAACAGGGCTATGACGTTGTGAATACCATCAGGGGCGAATTAAAATCACTTCCCCTTTTAAAAAGGATCACTTCAGGACTGTTTTACAAAAGCATCAATAAACTCTCATCGGTCGAAATCAATGCCGGAATGGCTGATTTCAGGCTGCTCGACCGTAAAGTGGTGGATGCCCTGAAGCATTTCAACGAAAATTACCTGTTTCTGAGAGGATTGATTCCATGGCTTGGATTTAATCAGACAGCCGTAAATTTTCAGCCGGCGGAAAGAAATTCCGGCACCACAAAATACCGTTTCTCACGCATGCTTAAACTCGGGCTGGACGGGGTTACTTCGTTCAGCAACAAGCCATTATATCTTTCAATTTTCATAGGATCACTGATTGCCGCGGTTGCCTTTCTGTATGGGCTGTACGCCGTTTATATTCACTTTTTCACGGAAAGTGCCTTGCCGGGATGGACATCAATCACTGCAAGTGTTTTGTTTATCGGTGGTATTCAGCTTATTATGCTTGGAATCATCGGCATTTACCTTGGCAAATTGTTTATTGAGAATAAAAGAAGGCCCAACTACCTGATCAGCCGGAAGAATTTCTGATAATCCACTTTTTGCATATAGTTCTGGAGTCGAATTGCGAAAACTTAACGCAGCCTTTTATGTCCTTTAAGGTTGGCCACAAGTTTTTTTATTAAACCTCACTTTCTGATAATCTCAATACTTGCTCAGCTGCTGAAAATGTAAAACTCATACTGAGTCCACCAATAATTCACAAATCAGTTAATTGCTGAAATCAGATTTATAATTATCAATATGCTATCACAAATACGCATATGAAACGCTTTGCATTCATAAGCATCTTCCTGTCAAGTTCCAATTACTTTTGCTACCAACTGAAATATCCAATAACCCACTGGTAGCCAAATGTTTTATAAACAATGCTACTGGCGGGGCATCAATCCTTTGTGTTAAGGTTCAATACCCAAAATCAATAAAGGAACTGGGGGGCTATTGCGTCCTTGCCGCATTACGTTATATACTTCGCCTTCGTAATATGCTACGCCACTACTCATTTGTGCTTGCATTTTCTTTGTCGGAAGAATTTCAATACCTAAGTTAATAACACCACCAGAGTAGAAAAGCATATGTTTTACAAACAAATCAAACGCAACAAAAGCATATTTTCCAAATTGAACTTCAACTGCAATTTTGTCCTTTACAAAGTCAGTTTGGTTGTAGCTATAAATTGGTTCTTTATCTCCGTTAGCAATAAGAAATTCCTTTTGATCTTTAGCAGACATTAGAACGCTTTTTTCCATTAATTCTCTGTTAAGAGTAATGTAATAGTTGTATCTGCTTTCTGCCCAATTTCTTTTGTAAAACTCCGTGTTAAAGGCTTTATTTAAGTCTATTGGAGACAAAAGGCTGTTTCCACTTTTTCTTTTCTCCTTGCTGATTTTCGTTCTAAATTGTTCAGCGTCAACACTTGCAATAACTTGTTTAATTTCTTTGTATAAGTTATTGTGATGAACAATAAGGTATTCTTCTCCGTTAAGATGAGAATATTTTTGTGCTATTTTCATTTATTTACTTTTACTCCATTGCCATTTGTAAATTCAAGTTCAGCCCACTCTTTTGGAATTTGAGCAACCTTATCTTTCCCTGTCGGTTTGTGGATAGGTTTATTTATTGGTCTAATTTTTAACATCCCTTCTTTGAGGTCTTCAATTCGCTTGTTGGCAATTATACAGTATTCCTTCTCCTTTTCAATTCCCATTCCATTGCGTTTGTTTTTTATCGCTCCGATTACTGTTGAGCCAACACCTGCAAATGGGTCAAGAACCCAACTATTCTCATCCGTTAAAGCTAAAACACAACGTTCAACTAATTCAATAGGAAACTGGCAAGGATGTTCTGTTTTTTCGGGATGATTTGATTTCACGTTAGGTATGTCCCACATTGCCTTATCCCAATCCTGTTCAATTATTTCCCATATGTCACTTGGGTTTTTACCTAATGGATTTCCCGATGGCTGTCCTTTTTTGGGGCCTTTAAAATGTCTTTTTCCCGGATACTTTGAAGGAATTCTAACATTATCAAGATTGAAAATATAATCGTCTGTCTTACTAAACCAAAGTAAAGTTTCGTAACGTCCACTAAAACGGTTGCTTGCATGAAGTCCATGTCCGAAATGCCAAACGATCCGATTGCGGAGTTTCAGTCCGTGCTTTTTAAAGATTTGATAATAAAATATATCAAGCGGAAAAATCTCACCTTTATCAACGTAATTGCCAACCTGCCAACAAAGATTTCCTTTGTTGGATAGTGTTCTTACAAGTTCAGAAATTATCTCTTCCTGTGTTTCAAGGTATTTCTCAATACTTGTTTTTGTCTCATAAGATTTCCCCACATTGTAAGGGGGAGATGTCAAAATTAGATCAAATTTGCTGTCTTCAATTTTCTTGAGAACGGTTAAGCAGTCACCGTTTTTGATTGTATAGTCGATGTCCGGGCTTACGTAGTCAAATAATGGCTGTTTTACTTTCATTTTCTTTGTCCAAAGTTAATTAGCAAAGTTACTTTTTTAATGCTTTTAATTGGTTAAAATTGTCCCTAAGTTTTCAACGTTATCTTTCATTCGGGTTTTTTATAGCCTTACCGTCACCGGTGTAACAAGCTCAAAGGTAGCAGATTGCATCGGCAATTGGAGCATTCACTTTATTAAATTCAACGCAATTCAAGTCTCTCATGCAATTAATTTTTTAAAATACAGCCATTTATGTGTTATTTTGTAAGAAAAAAGAGAAATGGGTTTAAACATCCTTCCGAAAAGCAACAGGATATCATTCTATGGTGTGCTGATTCTTTCTGCAATCATCATCGCGATCAGGCTTATAACATTGATCGACAACGAATTAAGCTGGGATGTGCTGGGCTATTATATCCATCTGCCGGCAATGTTCATCTATAAGGACTACGGATTAAGCGATCTGGGGTGGATTCACCGCCTGCTTGAGTTGTATCCGCTCACGGGCTCTCTCTATCAGATCAGCACCGGGCCTGAAGGAAACCCCATTTTCTTCTTTCTGATGGGGATGTCATTTTTCTATCTCCCCTGGTTTCTGCTGGCACACCTGCTTGCTTCATTTTCAGGATATCCTGCCGACGGATTCAGCCTGCCCTATCAGTATACCATGGCTGTCGGAGTAATTACCTACACCATCATCGGACTGATTTACCTGAGGAAAATTCTTCTGAACTTCTTTAAAGACAAGATAGCGGCCATTGTGCTGATCATTGTAGTCCTGGGCACCAACTACCTGCACTTTATGACCGTGAAGAACCTTGAAACGGCCAATATCCTGTTTATGATGGTAACACTGATTACCTGGAACACCATTCAGTGGCACAAGCATTATAACCTGATTAACCTGGCGGCTGTCGGCGCATTCACTGTTCTGACCGCCCTCGCCAAGCCCAGCGAGGTGCTGGTTGCGCTGATCCCGTTCTTCTGGGGTGTATACAACCGTGAAACCCTGCTTGCAAAACTTCAGCTCTTCTGGGACAAACGAAGCCAGGTGCTGACCGCCATCGCTGCCGGGCTGGTGGTTGCGCTTCCGCAGATGATTTACTGGTATTCCGAGACAGGCCATATTCTGTTTGACAGTTACAAAAATCCGGGGGTCGGACTCGACCTCGCTTCTCCCCACATCCTGAATGTGCTCTTCAGCTTTAAGAAAGGGTGGTTTATCTATACCCCGGTAATGATTTTCTCGGTGATCGGCTTTGTGCAGCTTTTCCGGAGGGATAAGGCGGTTTTCGCCCCGGTCCTGATCTATTGCCTTGTTGCATTCTACCTGCTTTCCAGCTGGACCGAATGGTGGTACGGCGCATCCTTCAGCATCCGGCCGATGATTACATTATACCCGTTACTGGCCATCACCCTGGGCAGCTTTCTTTCTGCCATCAGCTCAAAAAAATGGCCGGCCCGGACCGGCATATCCATTCTTGTGATATTCTTCGTCCTGCTTAACCTTTTTCAGACGTGGCAGATGAATAATTACATCATCGAGCCTTACCGCATGACGAGAAAATACTATTTTGCCGTATTCGGGAAAACAAAAGTCACGGAAGAAGACCGGAAACTTCTGGCGCCTGATCTTACGTTTAACCAGGGAGCCAAACTGACGGATGAGACAGGATACCACCGGAGGAATTTTGGTTTCTATGATTTTGAGGTGAAGGATGTCAACTACCTGGATCACTACTATACAGACTCCACCGGCAATACCATGCTGAAGATGGACAGTACCCTGAGGTTCTCGCCCGAAATCCGTAATACT
>Ga0209203_1001926_pt1 | contig 14560 bp, 15 predicted proteins | sample AD_UKC109_MetaG_FD_184423 | JGI IMG/M metagenome (GOLD analysis project Ga0209203, IMG submission 184423) | Active sludge microbial communities of municipal wastewater-treating anaerobic digesters from Hong Kong - AD_UKC109_MetaG (SPAdes)... | ecosystem: Engineered > Bioreactor > Anaerobic >... | reverse complement strand
GGACCCGGTACCACAGGAGAAGGTGATGTTCTGGGAGATTACATTGTTGAAGAAATAGACGGAAGCGACGCCTTGCATTTGGATTCAATGAATCCTTCTGAAGTGGCGCAGCCAAGCACCATGGTGATGTTTCAGGCTGAGCAAATTACGAATGCGGCTTACCAGGCACAAATTAAGATAAAGCTTTCCGGCGATCTCAATGATCAAGCTGATGAGTTGACCGATTTATATGATGAGGATGAGTGTGATTGTCCCTATTATGTTGCGGGAATAACCTTCCGTAAAGTAACTGATAATTTATCCCCGGGAGGAACAAATGTAAGAAGCTATGGAATTTCTTTTCTCCGTGGTAAAGAGACAAATCGAGACAACGTCAATAGCAGGCTTATACCGAACCAAATAATACCTAGTGATGATACCCCATATATTGTTCTCTGGAAATACGAGAGAACCGCTAACACGCAGAGTCCGACTGAACTTCTTGCCTATGCTCCGCTCACTGGAAGCAACATCATAGACGATGATGGGCTTGTCAAACCGTGGAGCACATTGCTCGTACGTGTTGAACAGTTGGGTGAGGAAGGCGCATATTACAACCGGATTCTGGCCATGTACGGACATGCTGATCCTCTTGTAAATACTGGTAATAATCAACAGTTTGATCAAACAAGATTGAGTTCGCCCCGAAACGGCTTGACTGCCGAAGAGGGTGATAATTATCTCCCTTGGCCGCCAAATGACGTTTTAAATGATTGGGTTTCGGAGAATGACTACTTCACTGTTGTGCAATGGACTGCAGTAGCAGGAAGTGGCGCAACGGTTCCAGACAATTACTCCGCTGTTTATGTTCACACTGCCGAAGATGAATATCTTTTCCAAGAAGGAAATGATTTGGAGGTAGGATTGCACAGCTGGGGGCACAATCTTGACGGCATGTTATGGTTTGACGACTTTGGTATCCTCCAGGCTGCTCCGGCCGTCGACGGCAATGAAGAATTCCCCAATGTCTTTCCGGTTATTTATTAAGCAAACACCTCGCACAAACAATTGTCACAGAAAATGGGGGCTGAGAAGTTTCAGCCCCATTTTTTTATGAACTCCGGTGACATGACACTCCCCGCCCGAAGAATGTCCAGAAACCCTTTTCACAAGACCAGAAAGTAGTGTAATTAAATGTTCGCAATTTGGGGTATTGTAGGAGGCCATCGATATCTCCTAAAATGGTGTTTGCTGAAACACTAAGGAAAGGAGACAGAGCGATGGCCAGGAACTATGATACTGCGGCGTACAAGAAATTGCTACTTCATTTCATGGGTGAGTTGGATCCACTGTATTCGATGCTCCAGTGGCTGACGGAACGGATGATGGAGGTTGAGGCAGAGATCAAGGTGGGAGCGGCCAAGGGAAAGCATTCATCGGATCGGACGACCCATTTTTCGGGGACCCGTGTCCGGCGATTCGATACCCGGATGGGGACCTTGTATCTTCTGGTTCCGAAGGTTCGGCAAGGGGGATATGTCCCCTTTTTCGTGACGGAGAAGAAACGATCGGAGCAGGCCCTGGTCCAGGTGGTGCAGGAGGCCTTCATCAACGGCGTGTCCACCCGGAAGATGGACCGCCTGGCCCGGTCACTGGGTATCGAAGGGATCTCGGCGGGCCAGGTATCGGCGATGACGAAGGAGTTGGACGAGCAGATCGCCTGGTTTCGAACCCGTCCCCTGGAGAGTGAATATCCGGTCATCTGGGTGGATGCCCTCTATGAGAAGATCCGTTTCGACGGCCGTGTGGTCAGCATGGCGGTTTTGGTTGTTGCCGGCATTACCCTGGAAGGCCGCCGGGAGATTCTGGCCTGCGAGCCCATGATGAACGAGTCGGAAGAGACCTATCAGATGCTTTTTAACGGTCTCAAGGAACGGGGTCTGGAGAAGGTCTGGCGAAAAGAACATAATGTTTCTTGAGCGGACGGCCGAAGATCCAGAAGGAATGATTGAAGCAATGAAAATTATACAAGCAGCCCAAAGATCTTGGGAAGCGATGACTCCAGCAGAAAATTCCGAGTGAAGTTGATGTCAACTTGAAATACCAATAAATAAAATTATCTACCTCCGTCACAATCCCTATTTTGCCTTCCAACCGTATATCCTGCCTTATGTCATTATGGCATAAAAAAGATGAACTTACATATTGATAATTTTATAAGGGGGGTGTATATTGAAACCATAAACCAAGAAGGGGGCCATCATGAAGGCGATCGGATACGTAAGGGTCAGCACCACGGGGCAAGCCGAAGACGGGGTCAGCCTGGACGCCCAGGAAGCAAAGGTTCGGGCCTGGGCCGATCTGAACGGCGCCGAAGAAGTGGTCATCTTCCGGGACGAAGGCATATCCGGAAAGCGATCTGACAACCGCCCAGGCCTTCAGGCTGCCCTGGAAGCGGTCGGAAAGGGGGACGCCTTGGTTGTCTATTCCCTGTCCCGTCTGTCCCGGTCCACGAAGGATACGCTGATCCTTTCAGAAACCTTACTGAAGAAGGACGCCGACCTTGTCAGCCTATCGGAAAAGATCGACACCACAACCGCCGCGGGAAAGATGGTCTTCCGGATGCTGGCGGTCTTGTCCGAATTCGAGCGGGATCAAATATCCGACCGGACCCGCTTCGCCCTGGCACATAAGAGGGCCAACGGCGAGAAGACCGGAGGGGACGTCCCTTTCGGTTACAAGGTTCGGGACGGGAAACTGATCCGAAAGACCGAAGAGCAAGAAGCCATCCGTCTGATCCTGAACCTAAAGAAAGAAGGGTTAACGCTGCGGGACATCTGCCGGCGCCTGGAAGCCGCAGGGATCGCCCGGAAACGTGGATCATTGTCTTGGCATCCTGAAACGGTCCGGCAGATCATCCAAAGGGAAAGAGAAGCCGCGTAGTGGAGAAGAAAACCGACTTCATCTGTGCCGTCTGCGGTCAGTATATCTTTTGTGACTTTTACCTGGTCAGAAATGAAACATGGAAAGCCGCGGGGCTGGGAACGAATGATTATTGTCATATCGACTGCCTATCAAAAAAGCTGGGCCGGGATCTGACAATGGCGGACTTCGACCCTTCTGTTCCTTTAAATCGTCTGCTGGTCTTCGGCTACCTTATGGGACGCCGGGCTAACCCGGCGGAAGAGCTTCCAACGCTGCCGCCGGAACCCGTATAACATCAAATATCTGTCAGCCTTCGGGCGAAGTATGACAGGAAAGGGAAAAATATCATGAAGACTAAACCGAAAGACAACATGAAGCAACTGGTCGCAAGGATCCCGGAAGAGATTCATCGGGGGATCAAGGTCCGGGCCGCTGAAGAAGGGAAATCCGTCGCCGTCATCGTCGAAGGCCTGATCCGTCAATACCTGGTCGGGGAACCATCTGACAAGAAGGGGAGTCGGCGATGAGTGAAGATGGGGTCGAATACAACGCGGGCAGGGAACGCCTGAAGGAAGGGATCGACGACGCTCAGGAAGCCGAAGCGGATCTGGACCGTCACTATATGGAAGAAGCGGTCCTGGCAACGCTGGCAACAGCAGCCTGGGATAAAGACGAGGTCGCCCAGGCCGCACGGACCATCAACTGGTCACGGTCTGACTTCGGGGCAATCGCCAGCGCTTTGACCGACGCCGTCACCGAATTGGGAGTCACAGATCCAATCCTTATTGAGAAAAAGTTAAGAGGCGCCCGGATACAACCTGAACTTCTGGCGGATATCATGGACGGGAAGAAGGCGAAGGACGTTTCCGTCATCCTGAAATATATCGAGATAATGCACGCCCAGGATAAAACCCGCGCTGCCGAGGCCTTCGGGCGAGAATACCTGAAAGCAATACAGGGCGGGGATCTGGACGCCGCTTTCGCAGACCTGACAAAGAATGTCTTCAGCTTGGCAAAGGAAAAGAAGCTGATCCAGGACTATCCGGTCGAAATGGATGCCGCTAAAGACTTCCTGGATACCCTAAACGACCGCCGGCAAGATGGACGGTCCTGGTCGGGGCTGGACTGTGGTCTATCGCATCTGAATGAAGTCTTCAACGGTCTGGGGGAAGGGGTCTACATCCTGTCGGGAGCGCCATCCTGTGGGAAGACGACCCTGGCAAAGCAGATCGCGGATACCGTCGCCGTCACCGAAAAGGTCCCGGTCCTTTTTTACTCCTACGAACAAAGCGCCGAAGAACTTCGGATCAAGTCCCTGTCCCGCCTGGCTTCCGTAAATTCAAGGGCCATATGGAAGGGCCGGACGGGCAGCGAAGACTGGAAAAAGATCGAAGAGGCCGCTGGAAAATATCTGACAGGACCTGGTCCATTCCTGACCGTCATCGAGGCTGGCAGGACGGACACCGTCGACGCTATCCGGGCAACGGCGCTTATGGCAAAAAGAAAAGTCGGGGATAAGCCAATCCTGGTCGTCCTGGACTATCTGCAAATTATCCCGGCTGGCAAGGGCGTACCGGACAACATTCGGGAAAAGGTCGACTATAACCTGTCGGAACTGCGGCGCCTGTCAAGGGACATCAAGTCGCCGATCATTGTCATATCTTCACAAAACCGCGAAGGCTATCGGGAAAATAAGTCGCCAACGTTATCTGCAATGAAGGAAAGCGGCGGAATCGAATACAGCGCCGATGCGGTCATCTGCCTGTGGCGGGACAAGGCCGAAACCGAAAACATGGAACGGGAACGGAAGACGAATTATCCTAACAGCCCTTCAACGATCCGCATTAAGGGGTACGTCCTCAAAAACCGCAACGGGGAGCTGACAACGGTCCTGCTGGACTTCACGCCCGCTTGGTCCGTGTTTTCGGAAACCGGCAAGGAAGACCTTTCTTACTCTGCTGCCTTGGGGGAATGATTATTTATGGGAAGAATAAATCATGGAAGAAAGGAAGTCAGTAAATAAAGAAAAGAAGCTAAAGATCGCGGACGTCCTCCATATCGCCGAAGGTCAACTGAAAGAGGCGGGGTTTGGCGAGGCTTTCGTCTTAGCTCTATTAAATTTATTCAAGGGCGCCGTCGTATCCCTTCGGGATCATATCGCCCAAGGTGGGACTGGCGCAGGGAATGCCTGGGAAAACGCCTTCCTTGAAATGGACTTCCTGGTCGACGCCCAACTAACCGAAGAAGAAGAGGGCATAGACGAAAGCAAGGAACTTTCCGAGAAAGAAGCAGTCGAATTTCTGAAGAAGATCCTGCACCATGCCGTCACCGACCTGGATCCGGACAATCTTCAGGATATCGTAGTCCATACGCTGACGCGGGAAGTCCTGATCGTCATCCCGAAAGAAGGAGAAGTTGCTCAGATCAGGCTGCCGGAAGACCTAACTGAAGAGGTCGAAAACCTTCCCGAAGACAAACGGGCTGAACGCCTGGAAGAACTTTCCAAGGGTTTTGAATTCCAACCGCTGACGCTGACCGGCACAGTCGATACACCCGCTGGAAGGGCATCTTTTTCAGCGGGACTGTCCTTCGCCATCCGACCGTTAATCTTCACCATAGAAGACCGAAACGCCTTTTTCCCTGTCATCGTCGGCCTGGACTTCACCGAAGGCGATCCTTCCGCCTGGTCAAAGGAAGATCAATCGGCCTTTTGGGACTACCTGATCGGACAAATAGACGCCCTGGCTGAACCACATTTGAAAGCCTTCAATGAACGAGGCGAAAAACCACCCGCTATTCCAAAGCCTTCCCGCGTAGAAACCTTCAATGTCGCCGGCGGATACATCCGTCCCATCTTCGGCCTGTCCGAAAAGAAAAAAGATCTGCCACTTCTACTGGAATTTCATGAACCCCAAACGCCGCTTAACTGGGCTGTGGGCCTAGCGCTGTTTTCCCTGACGGATGCCGACCGGGTCCGGGCCGGGGACTGGCAGGAAGCGAGTATCCAGGACATCGTAAACAGGATCTTTTGCCTGACGGAGCGGGATATACCACGCCACGGTCAGCACCGGGAAGACTTTCTGGCGGAATTGGTCAAGTTGCATACAAGAAAGAACTGGTACTACGAAATTGACACAATCCGAGTCGGGCGGGCCTGGACGAAGCGGGCCACTATCGGAAGTCAGTACGCAATCCCTGAAATACAATTCGTCTTTCTGGACAAAAAGACGGGGAAGCTAACCTTCCCGTCTGATCCCGCGATTCGTCAGCTATTGATCCCTTTGGAAGTCAAAGGGCGCCGGGTTGCCCAGCCTGACGGAAAAGATATCCCGTCCCTTCCGAAAGGTCGCTGGGAACTGCAATCGGTCCGCTGGCGCTGGACAACGTCCTTCAACGAAGACTTATTGTTGACGCCGGCGCTGGAAGAGTCGGGACGGCGAAAGGGACTCCCGAAGAAAACAACTACGGGTAAGATAATACGCAAGGGCTACTTGATAAAGGTCGCGGACAACGTCTTGCACGCCCTGGGACGGCTTCGGGCCGAGGGAAGTGGGTCGAAGTATGCCTGTCGCCTGCTGATAATGTTGGCATCGAATTTGAACAAAACGGAAGATGGAATTGCTGCTGAACGAGTCTTCCGGATGCTGGGAATCCCTGACGACTATAAAACAAAGGGACATCGAAACCCAGAAACCCTGGTCGCCGAAGCTGTCCTTCGCCTGAAGTCAAGGGACATCCAAGCGCTTCTGGCTGGATCGGACGAATACCCTCGAACCGATCCAAACCCCGACCGTCGGAAGGGTCCGTACTACTGTTTCAAGCGATCGCCTGAATATACGCCCAGGTCGGGAATCGTATCAAAGGAAGACGCCCTGGCTATCGAAGCTGAATATGAAATCACGGACAAAACACCATCACCGGATATAAGTCCAAAGGCAAAAATCGCCGCACAGTTGGTCCTTCCGGGTATCGTCCAAGAGGCGCCATCGATCCCGTCTGGGGCCGAAATACGGGCAGCACGGGAAGCGGCGGGAATGAACCTACGGGACTTCGCTAAAGATATGAAAAGTGGGTCACACAACACGTGGGCGAAGTATGAAAGGGGCGAGCCGATTCGGATCAAAAGCATAGCGCCTGAAGCATGGGACAGGGTCCGGGCCTTCATCGCCCAGCATGGGAAAAACGTACATAGGAAGTAATAAAAAGGGGGTCTGTTTAAGTTGACTGTCACACAACTGCGGGGTTTCTGTCACACAACTGCGGAACTATTACAAAACAATTACAAGTATTATTTATTAAAAACGGCAAGTTATGACGGATAACGGGGAAAAGGGTGTCGGTAATACTATCAATAAGATAATTGCAAGGGCGCTTCCTTAGGGTCGCGCCCTGCTAAAGAGGTTACGGGTCCTGTGACGGGGGGTCGTTTTATTACGAAGCGCGGAACCCGCGATGCTCGCCCAGGTAGAAGGGAAAAAACATGGTTGACATTATCACCACATAAGGAGGCCTTCGGACATGAGGATTCAGGGTAAATCAGCGTTAGCGGAGTATTTTGAGGTCAGCCGGACAACAATAGACGCTTGGGTAAGGCGGGGCTGTCCATATTTAAGTGGCGGACCGGGGAAACCTTGGACCTTTGATAGTGAAGATGTTGAGGATTGGCTGGCGGATCGGGATATCGGACAGAGTCCCGAAGAAGACGCTGAGAAACAAATAGTGCGGGCCTTTGCTGCTGGCGTAGGGTTCCAAGTCGCACGTGCAATGATCCAGAAGTATGACCTAAAATTATCGGATGACGAAACTTTTTCCATTATCACCAATCTGTTTAACACAGACCGGGATCTTCGGGCCTTAATGCGAACCACGACGCGAGCAATAAAAAAACGCTGAATGAACACCCAGGACCATATCGAAAAGCTGAAAACAGCTGCCGATCCGTACCGGGTCGCTGTCGCCTTGGGTCTTCAAAACCGGGGTCGACGCTTCTTCTGTCCCAGCTGCCAACCGCACGGGGGAAAGACCCCGGACCTGGTCGTCGGGGACAAGGGGTTTATCTGTCACAAGTGCGGGACAAGGGGGGATCTTTTGACGCTGATCCAGGTCGCCGGCAAGATGGACTTCCCGTCCGCTGTCGCTTGGCTGGAAAAGGAAACGGGGATCGAACCGCCTGAACGAAAAAAGAGGGGGTATCAAGACAAGGGTCGGACCGAGATCGTTCATCCTGGACCTTTCTACGAAGCCGAAAAAAGGAAGGCTACCGGACCGACGTCCGATCCTGCTGTCTACCAGGCCTTTCTTGACGCCTGTCGCCCTGTGGACGGTCCCGTCTTGACTTGGCTGACAAAGGTCAAGGGCGTCAAGAAAGAAGTGGTTATCGACCTGGGCCTTCGGTTCTGCGGTCGGGAATACGCTGACATCATGGACACCCTGGAAGTTTGCTTCGGGAAAGAGGCGCTTCATGGTGCGGGGCTGTTAAAACGAAATGACAAAGGGCGCCTGGTCCCGTCCTTCTGGCATTATTTCGCATCGAAGGCGGGCTTCTTGGTCATCCCGTACATGAAGGACGGTCGTCCCGCATACCTGAAAGTCCGTCCGCCTGTGGGGAAGATCGAGGCCGAGCGCCGGAAGCTGGTCCGCTTCATGAATACGGGCGGCGCCATTCCCTGCCTTTACAACGTCGATGCTCTGAAGGGCCGTCCGGAAAAGGTTCTGATCTGTGAAGGGGAGTCGGATACCTGGACCGCCCTATCCTATGGATACGCTGCAGTCGGATCGCCAGGGGCGAAGGCCTTCAAGGAAACCTGGGTCGAGGCCTTTCGGAGCATCGAGAGCCGGGACGGAAGATCCGGGGTTATCCTGGTCTTGGACGCTGACAAGGCCGGGGGGGAAGGGGAAAGGGTCATCGCTGACCTATTCCTGAAGGCCGGACTTCCGGTCCCGCTGAAGCTGGTCCTTCCGCCGGGGATGGACCTGACGGACTACATGAAGGAAGGACGGAATAATGGAAGATTCTTCCGAAAAGCGCAAACGGGGAAGACCACGAAAGCACCCTGACGAACTGATCCGGGACGTCTTGAAAACAAGGGATGCGAAGACCGAGAGGGGCGCTGTTGAACATCTCCTGTATTCCGAAACTGCCTGCCTAATTTTAGAGGCATGGGAAGCGGACCCTGTCGGAAAGGCCTGGGCTGAATACTATATGGGGAAGGACATAAAGAACTATTGTTTCCGTCATAAGTCCATAATGGCTGCCCTGGGTCGTATTGAAGACGAGGAAGCCCGCCTGGAAACAGCCCGCATTATTGCGGAAAAGAAGCTGTCCACGCGTTACGCCGTCGCAGCTATTCGCCGCGTCCGCCTGGGTCAGGAAGACAAGCCGGATTATTTGGGCCTGTTGAGATATATAGAAACCGCCCTGAACGCATACGTGGAAAAACATCCATCCACGACGGGCGCCGATCTGATCCGGGCGTTGCGGGACGTGGCTGACGTATACGAGGAAGAAATTACGTCTTGATGGAATTATGGAAAGGGGGCAAAAATGACAGTCATCGCCCTGGTCAACAACAAGGGCGGGGTCGGGAAGACAACGACCGCCGTCAGCCTATCCGCTGGACTGACCGTTGAAGGCCGACGTCGCGTCCTGCTGGTCGACCTGGACGCCCAGGGGTCAGCTGGTTTGTCGCTGGGGCTGAAAAGGGCGGACCTATCGCCGGGGACCGCCGAAGTCGTCCTGGACGGGACACCGATCCGGACCGCAACCCACGGGACCGCCATCGGAGGCCTCGACGTCATGCCGGGGTCAATGGCGCTGGCGTCTGCTGACCTGGCGCTGTCCGTCGTCACGGGTCGGGAAGTGGTCCTAAAGACTGCCCTGGCGCCGATCCTGGGGGAGTATGACTTCACCGTTCTGGACTGCCCGCCTTCGCTGGGGCTTCTGACCGTCAACGCCCTGACCGCTGCGGATTTCTTTATTGTCCCGGTTACGCCTGACTACTTGGCTTTGGAAGGTCTGGTCAACTTGCTGGAAGCGGTCGAGAAGGTCAAGGCCGGGATCGGGACAGCTGCCGGGTTGCTGGGAATACTTTTAACCGCCGCGGACTACCGGCTGAACGTCACCGAAGAAATAGGACACATGATCCGGGGCCATTACGGAAAGCAGGTCTTTAAAACAGAAGTCCGGACCAACGTCCGCCTGAAGGAAGCGCCGTCTTTCGGGAAGAGCATTTTCGATTATGATAACCGGTCTGCCGGCGCCGAAGCATACCGGGCGTTGACGAAGGAAGTACTGCAACGGTTACGGAAACGTATTAAACAAGAAATAATTCATTAATTATGGAAGAAAGGAAGGGCGGAATTATGGCAACCGGAAAGAAGGCGCTGGACATCTTCGCACCCACGACGGGGAAGAAGGGGGACATAGGGGGCCAGGTCAAAGAACGAATTCAAGGCCGTCCTGGGGCGCCTGAACCCTATCAGAAGGTCACGGTCACGTTGTACGACAGGCAGATCCTTCACCTGGACAAGGTCGCCCTGGCGATCCGGGAAAGAACGGGGGAGGTGGTTCACCGGGCCGAATTGATCCGCGCCATTCTGGACAAGGCTGCCGGCGCCCTGGATCCGGAAGGGAAGGACCTTGAAAAGGAGATCCGGGAATTGTTTCCAGACATACTGACGCCCAGGTGACGAACCGGATCAGGGGCTGGTCGAAACATTTTGCCCGGCTTGTGGACATAACTGAGTGAAACAAATTGACAATCCAGAAACACATAGCATAACATCCCTTGTAGGGCCTTTTCTGTGCCCCGGAGGTGAATGTTATGAGGTATATCTGGTCAGCTTGCCTGATCCTGCTCCTGGCCTGTCCCGTCATGGCCTGGGACGATGAAGGCTATGAGATCCGCAAAAGATTCGCTCACCTTTTTTTCAGCCCCTGTGACTTTTCCCCTTTCCCGGTTGTATATTGACTAAATGAAAGGCACACACGGGCAAGACGACATGAACGACCTGATCCGCCAGATCCGCGCCCTGCCGAAGATTCAATCGCCGGAGGGATTGTCCCGGGGCGTCATGGACGCTCTTCCGAGTCGAAGGGGGTTCATGGGGCATCTGGAGTATGCCTTGAGGCGGGAACTCTGCCGCTGGGACCTCGGGGACAGGAAAAGTCTTCTGCTCCCCTCGAATCTTGCCGAGTGCGGGCTGACTGTCCTCAGCGCGGGCATTTTCTTCATGGTGCTGCCCATGGTCGTCATCGGGGGACTTTATTTTTCCGGGCCCGGTACAACCCCGCTGTCCTCGGCGGTCACCCTGTTTCCCGTTCTCGCCGCGGCGGTTCTCCTGATCATGGCGGGGTGGGAGCAGCTCAAGGAATCCCGTAAAGCGATCCCGCAACGGTTCAGATTCGGCCTTGCCGGAGCCCTGTTCGGGTTGGCCATGATCGCGGGATGGGGTTTCGGCTTTCACGAGGCCGTCGATGTGATTGCCGCCTGGCTGGGCGGGTCCGGGTTGGTCGTCACCGGTGGCCTGGCCCTGATCCCGAGGGTCTCACTCTCAAAGCGCGAGGTATCCTATGCGAAAAATACCGTTACCGCCTGAAATCCGCTCCGCCCGGGGCTTTACCCTCATCGAGGCCGTCGCGGTGCTCATCCTCATCGGCATCCTGGCCGCCGTGGCCATCGCCCGGGTAACGGACAACGACGCCGACGAAAGAGCGGCGGAAAACACGCTCAAGGTTCACCTCCGTCACGCCCAGGCCAGGGCCATGAACTCGGACACGCCCTGGGGGGTGGAAGCAACGGGCGGCTCATATTCTCTGCTTCGAATCGATGACGACGGTAACACCGTCGCGGCCAATTTCCCTGGTGAAGAAGGAGCCATAGATTTCCCCAGCGGGATTTCTGCTTCATTCAAAGTGTTCTTTGATGGGTGGGGGAGACCGCACAACGACGTGCCATCAGAAGGCACGGCTATAGACGACACCATTACAATAAATGTCGGTTCAGGCATCACCATAACACCAGAAACGGGGTTCATACCATGAAGAAATCTTTGGAAAAGCAAAAGGGGTTCACCCTCATCGAGGTAATCGTGACCATTATCCTCGCGGCCCTGGCCGGCGTGGTGGTTTTCACTTACCTGGGCAATGCCCTGACAAGCAGCCATATACCGCTGCAACAGGTCAAGGGCCTTGCCGAGGCCGTGGAGGGGATGGAGGGGATTATTGTCGAGTACCAGGAATACCTTAAGGGCGGCAGGGAGCCCATCGCCTGGACCAATTTCACATCGAGCATGGAGGAAATCAATGAAGGAAACCTGTATGATGAGGCCGGTGGCCGGTTCGAGATTTATAAAGTAATTATTTCCGGAAGCAACAATCAAAAGATACCAGCCATTTTCACAGAGTGAGGGCGCACTGATGAAAGAAAATTGCGAAAAATCGCGGCAAAGAGGGTTCACCCTCATCGAGGTGATCGTTGTCCTCATCCTGGTGGGAATCATGGCCGCCATGGCCGGGACGGGGCTGGTCACCGCGGTGCAGGGCTACCTCATGGCCGCGGAAAACGCGGAAGTGTCACAGAAAGCCCAGATGGCAATGACCAGGTTGACCCGGGAAATCCATCAGTGCTCCGATTGCGACGCCGGCAATGCGCCTCCCGGACCTCTTGGAACAGCATATAACTACCGCATTTTTGATGAAGCCCATCCTGACTCTGAGGTTTCAAGAAAGCTCGAAATCTGGGGGAATGAATTGAAACTTGGGCCGCAAAGCGGTGATACGTTCGTCCTGGTGGACCAGGTTCAAAGCTTCAGCCTGGCCCGGAACGGCGCTGACGGAACGATCACCATCACGCTGGTGATGACCCACAAGTTCGGCGGCAACCAGACATTCGTGACGAAAATTCTTCCGAGAAATATCTAAGCATCAAAAAAGAACCACCCTCAAGGAGGACGGTCATGCTGAAAAAAATCTTCACACAACGCCGGAATTTCCACCGTTCCCGGCGTCATGCCCGGCAGCGGGGCGGCGTGCTCATCGGCGCGGTGATAGTCATGGTGGTCATGGGTGTGCTGGGGGCGGGCATGGTGGCCATGCTCGGGTCCACGGCGGTGCAGGAAGTCAGGGCCAACTACGGCGAACGGGCCTATTACCTGGCCGAATCGGGTTACCGATTCGCGGAGTCCACGCGCTTAAAGGACAGTGTCGCTTTCTGGGAACTCGACCATCATTCAATCGTTGTCGACGATCCGGATGTGGGCGGAAAATTCACGATAAACCTGGTCAAACTCATGAAAGAAGATGGGGGGGAGTACGATGACACGGCGGAGGTCGATGGAGGACCACAAAATGTCATTATCGACCCTCTAGACGCCGATTACAGACCCTATCTCGATGTCAAGGGACCGGATCCGAATGTAGACTTTAAATTGCCATCTCGATTCGGCCTGTTCCGTCACCAGGGAAGCTGGTATCGATACAACGGCTGCGTGAATGCTGATGACAATACAGCCAGGCTCTCAAGGGTCCTGTCCGTCGACACCAATAGAAAGGTCGACGGCCCTCAGGAGATTGAAAGCGGAGTCAATGTCAACCTCACGATAACGGGAGGCCCGGCCATAGCGCTTTCAGATGGAAAATTCAGGCGCGGCACCGATTGGTTCGAGTACGACAGCTTCTCCGATAACACGTTGTACAATGTCACGCCTGACGGTACGTTTACCGACGGCGAAGCCCTGACTTTTCCATCCAAATTCCCCCTAGACGCCACAGACGGCGATGAAATCGTCCTCGCCCCCATGGTTCGGATCATATCAACGGGGGAATACCCCGGCAGCGGGCTCCTCAACGCCACAAGGACCCTCCATTACGAGCAAATTGCCTATCAACTGCCGACTTATACAGGCGGCGAGCCTCCGGCAGACAGCTTTGATCCCGGTGACGAGATATGGTCCAAACCCAACGACCCGAATGAATGGGATCCGGATGACTGGGTGGCGGGACCCGGTACCACAGGAGAAGGTGATGTTCTGGGAGATTACATTGTTGAAGAAATAGAAGGAAGCGACGCCTTGCATTTGGATTCAATGAATCCTTCTGAACAGGCGCAGCCAAGCACCATGGTGATGTTTCAGGCTGAGCAAATTACGAATGCGGCTTACCAGGCACAAATTAAGATAAAGCTTTCCGACGAACTCAAGAATCAAGCTAATGAGTTGACTGATTTATATGATGAGGATGAGTGTGATTGTCCCTATTATGTTGCGGGAATAACCTTCCGTAAAGTGAGTGATACTTTATCCCCAGGAGGAGCAAATGTAAGAAGCTATGGAATTTCTTTTCTCCGTGGTAAAGAGACAAATCGAGATAACGTCAATAGCAGGCTTATTCCGAACCAAATAATACCTGGTGATGATGCCCCATATATTGTTCTCTGGAAATACGAGAAAACCGCTAACACGCAGAGTCCAGCTGAACTTCTTGCCTATGCTCCGCTCACTGGAAGCAACATCATAGACAGTGATGGGCTCGTCAAACCGTGGAGCACATTGCTCGTACGTGTTGAACAGTTGGGTGAGGAAGGCGCATATTACAACCGGATTCTGGCCATGTACGGACATGCTGATCCTCTTGTAAATACTGGTAATAATCAACAGT
>Ga0209203_1001923_pt1 | contig 14564 bp, 13 predicted proteins | sample AD_UKC109_MetaG_FD_184423 | JGI IMG/M metagenome (GOLD analysis project Ga0209203, IMG submission 184423) | Active sludge microbial communities of municipal wastewater-treating anaerobic digesters from Hong Kong - AD_UKC109_MetaG (SPAdes)... | ecosystem: Engineered > Bioreactor > Anaerobic >... | reverse complement strand
ATGCCATTACACCGGTACCTGTCCATCCGGTGGCAATGAGGGGACGCCAGGGTTTCAGCTCCGTTGAATCGGGCACTTTGCATTCCATGTTTGTAAATGCATTGAACTCATCGGACCAGTTGATGTTTTCATATGAATCAAGGAAAGATTCCAGGTAACGGGTCGTGGATTCAGCAGGGGAAGGGCAGTTTCTTCTCTCCCGGTGGATGTCCTTCAGAATGACCGATATAGATTCATTTCTGTTTCCGGTGATCTCATAAATACGTCCCTTCGCATATGTTTTAATTGCAAGATTGAATGTAGGTTCATCAAAGGTTTCCTTGAAGGTGAATGTATATGGATGATTCCTGTAGCCCAGGGATACTCCGGCAGTTTTGGGCAGTTTGGAGAAAACTCCGTTTGCAATAATTTCCTCATCGGAATCCACCGAGTAAGGATCAATGGATATTCCAAAGGTTCTGTTGTCAATATGAATCATTGATACAGGATGGGAGGCTCTGTCAGCCCTGAACTCCCATTCAGGTGAGGAAGATTTAAAACCGGGGTTTTCTTCCGTCAGATTGGGAAAGAAACCGGGTCTGGCATTTCCCAGATTATTGTCGCCATGTATGTTACACGGAATCACATGATATCCTGTTCCTCCGGTCACGGGTGTCATATGAATCCTGACTGAAACCGGCTTCACTGAATCAAGTGACAAAAGGAAATGTCCGTCAGCACTGAGTTCGAATCCGACCCTGTATTCTGAATTTTCGAATAGATAGGAATTGTTTCCTCCGTCAGCATGGAGTGATACAGCTGATTCTCCGTCTTCATCCCTGATGGTGAAGGACAGGGATGCATCTATTCCTATCGGGGACAGGTCCATCAGAATTCACCTCTCAGAAGCTGTTGTTTCCTCTTCATGTAATACTCAAAGTTTTCAAGGGATACGTCGGGAGGAACCAGATGGTCAACTGTGGGTATGAAGCCTCCGTCCTCGATCATTGGAAGCAGTGATGCAAGATGACTGTCAATTGCAGCAGGACCCTTTGCAAGTTCCCTTTTGTCAACACCACCCCAGAGCCTCAGGTCTCTGCCGTACTTCTTTCGGAGTTCCATGGGGTCCTGGTCCTCGGCGGCACGTTCCACCGGCCAGATTGCGTCCACTCCGGCTTCGAGGAGCTGTGGTATCAGAGGTTCGCTGTTTCCATCGGTATCTACGACAACATATGGAACCCCCATGCCCTTGAAGAAATCAACAAGCCTTTTCATGTGCGGGAAAATGAACTCCCTGTATTGGCCGGGACTGAGCAGAGGTCCGTTCTTCATTGCCATGTCTTCGTTTATAAACACATAATCAGGGATTACTTTCCCAAGCATGGGTTTTGATAATTCTATTGTAAAATCAGCAATGAATTCCATCATTTCGTGCATCAGTTCAGCTTCATCGTACCATGCATAACACAGGTTCTCGGTTCCCATCCATTCCCTTGCACGCCAGTAAAATCCCTTTGTGCCACAGTTCCTGCTCATTACAAGCACGTGGGTTCGATTGTTCCATTCAGATATTTTTTCCTTCCAGTCATCGGGATAACGGCTGTCGATGTCTGATACAAGACGCTTTTTAAGTTCTTTGAAATCATTCCGGGATTCAACGGGGAACGAAAGATACTGGTCCATGCTCGATCTGCTGTTGCCGATGGAACCTGTTTTCAGAGCCTTTGTCACTATTCCGGATGTATGTCTTTTTATAAGGTATCTCTCTGTTTCCTCGATTATTTCTTCCGAAAAACCCGGAAGAAGCCCATAGTTGATTGGAAGATATTCCCGTTTGTCCATGCCCCATGCAGGATCGCCTTCAAACCAGTTCCAGTTATGAAGGCTTGAATCGAGGCCTTCTTCCTCCCAGCGGACCCTGGTCTGAGCCCATACGCCTACTTCGTGATTGGGTACCCTGTCCGGTGTCCTGTATTCCATAATTGAAAGAAATCTTTCTCTTTCGGTCATATTCATAAAGTTCCTCCAGTCCTAAAGCAATAACATAATAGCACACGAATGGTAAGTTTACACTTCAAATGAGCATATGCTATAATGTTGCCTGCGGAGGTGCCCGATGGCTTTTTTCAAAAAAACATATGACTGCTTTATGAAGCGTCCTTTCCTTATCATATACATTGCCGTTGTTTCCCTTATATATTCAGTAATCCAGCTTTTCAACCCACTGATCGGATTACTGCAGAATCTTGGGGCTATCCGTTCTGACAGCTGGGCGGATTCCATGATCTACATCTCAAAGGAACTTTATACTCCGGCGAATCTTCTTATACTCCTTCCGATAGCAGGGCTTGCATGCGTCATTCTTGCGGTTGTTTCGGGGATTGTAACCTCGGGATACCTGAATGTTTACCATGAGACACTGATGGGATCAAAGGAGAAAACCTGGGTTCTGGTCCTTGATGGTCTTAAAAAGGCCGCCATCAAAGTATCGCTTGTATTCCTTCAGTTCTATGTTTCATTTACCGTTTTTATCATGCTGATACCCATAGCATCGGTACCTTCAATCATTTTGAAGCAAAAGGCACTTGAAAACGGAAGCCAGAACATTTTCATAAATGATGTTCTTCCGATACTGACAATTGCTGTTTTTGCAATTTCCGCCGTATTCATAGCAATGGCTTTCATTTTCAGGTTTCCTGCAATATATTATTTCAAAAAGAGACCCGTCGAAAGATCAAAGACAGTTACAGCAACAGCATACTGGAGATTCTTTGGTCTGTCAGCAATATTGATAGCACTGGTGTTTCTGAATGAATACATGCTCCTTGGAATAAATGGAAAGGTTTTGGAGCTCATTGTCGGTTTCATAACCCATACCATTTTGCTCGTATTGATATCAGTGGTCTCATTGTCCGGATTCAATGCAATCATGGGAAAATTCAAAAAACCTGCCTGAAAACTGTTAAATAATCCGTACACCGGGTAAAAGTCATGAGAAGAAACAGGAGAGGGTAGCTATGAAAAACAAACGCTTGTTATATATTTTGATTGTACTTGCACTTCTTGCGGTAAGTGCTGTGGTCTATTTCACAGTTGATGCAATACTGGATAGAACGGGTGCTCAAAATGATGATGCAAAACCGACACAGATGAGGTTCAATATACTCGATGAGCCGATAAAATCCGTTGATATAACCTTCACCGACATGGAAGGAAACAGATTTAATCTGAAGGAGTTTGAGGGCAGGAATGTCATCATAAATTTCTGGGCTGTCTTCTGCGGTCCTTGTGTCACTGAACTTCCGGATTTCGACAAGGCTGTTGCTGAGTTTGAGGCAATGGATACAGTGCTGCTTGCAATAAATGTCGTAGAACCAAAGGACGAGGTACAGGACTTCATTGACAATATCAAGTTATCCAATCTTGGTTTCTATATGGATGTGGAAGGAAATGCTGCCTATACCTATTCTGTTTCAACCATTCCGAGAACCCTGGTCATAGACAAGGAGGGGTATATCATAGCAGCTGCAACCGGTTCGGTTACCTATGAAGATCTGATGGCTCTGGCAGAGATCCTCGATTGACCGGAGAATGATATGTACGATGTAATAATAATTGGCAGCGGACCTGCGGGTATCTCTGCCTCTTTGTATACGGCGAGGGCAAACCTCAGGACACTGGTGGTGACCAAAGGCCGCGGAAGTCTTGAGAAAGCGGGAAGAATCCACAACTACTATGGAATGGACCCTGATGCGACCGGACTGGAAATTCTGGAAACCGGTATTGAACAGGCAAGGTCCTTCGGCGTTGAAATAATAGAGGACGAAATCGTCGGGTTGAATACATATGAAGGTCTGCAGGCCGTGGGCTTGAAGGATTCATACAGCGGAAGGTCGCTTATACTTGCAATGGGTGCTCCCAGGCGAAGACTTCCATTCGATGGGATAGACAGATTCGAAGGGAAGGGAATAAGTTATTGTGTTGCCTGTGACGGATTCTTTTACAAGGGAAAAAAGACTGCCGTCATCGGATACAATGAATTCATGGTACATGAGGCAATGGAACTGGCGGGAATTACTGAAGATATAACAATCATGACGAACGGGAATTCCATTGAGGTCAATGAGCCACATATGCACCGGCTGTCCGGATGCAGGGTTATTTCAGATGAGATCAAAGGTTTCTTCGGTGAAGAGGCACTTGAGGGGGTTGAACTGAGAAACGGGAACAGAGAGTTGTTCGACGGAGTGTTCATTGCCTATGGAAGTGCATCATGTGCCGACCTTGCAATGAAGGCTGGAATTATAACTGAAAAAGGGGTTATATCAACTGAAGCAGACATGCAGACGAACATTCCCGGAATATTTGCTGCAGGAGACTGTACGGGAGGCCTGAGACAGATTGCATCTGCCGTGGGTAAGGGGGCAGTTGCTGCAAGGTCTGCTATCAGCTATCTGAGGGCAATGTCCTGAGGGCACACTGGACATTTTTTAATATTGGGATATAATGTTTATGGTGCGATGAATTTGGGATAAGGTACTGGCACATTTTCAAAATGATGTCTGATACTTTGTCTCATTGTTTTTATATGGGGAATCTGATTCCTTGAAATATGAAATGAAAGAATATATAATACGAAGGCTGAGGCAAAAAAATGATAAGGTTTTTTAAGGAGCGGCAATATGATTGAAATTCAGAATCTGACTAAAAAGTATGGTCAGGTTGTTGCTGTCAACAACATCAGTTTCAGTGTAAGGAAGGGTGAAATCCTTGGCTTTCTGGGACCCAATGGTGCCGGCAAGTCCACGACCATGAACATCATCACGGGATACCTTCCATCCACATCGGGAACTGTAACCGTAGACGGTTATGATATCCTTACACACCCCGATGAGGTCAAGAAAAGAATAGGTTATCTTCCGGAAGCCCCACCGCTTTACAGGGATATGACCGTTACTGAGTTCCTGAAATTCGTGAGCAACCTGAAGAATGTCCCGAGGAAGAAACAAAAGGGTCAGATGGCGGATATCATGGAACTGGTCGGACTGACGGACCACAGAAAAAGGCTGGTAGGAAACCTGTCCAAGGGATACAGACAGAGGGTTGGTCTTGCACAGGCCCTTATCGGGAATCCCGAGGTTCTTATACTTGATGAACCCACAGTAGGTCTTGACCCAAAGCAAATCATAGAAATCAGAAGGGTCATAAAGGCATTGTCACAGGAAAGGACCATAATACTGAGCTCACACATACTTCCTGAGGTAAGTGCCATCTGTGAGAGGATTGTCATCATAAACAAAGGTGAGATAGCAGCAGAGGATACCCCTGAAAGACTTTCAAGGGGTGTGGACCAGGTGCTCAAACTTAACCTTACAATCAAAGGTCCTGTAAAGGAGATAGTTGCTGCAATAAAGAAAATCGACGGTGTAACATACATTCAATCATCCGGAGCAGCTCCTGACGGAGGCAATAAATTTATACTGGAGGGTGTCAATGACGGGATAAAGGAGAAGCTCTTCTTTGCAATGGCTGAGAACGGCTGGCCTCTGACGGAAATGAAACCAAGTGTCATGACCCTTGAGGATATATTCATTAGTGTTGTAACAAAAGGACAGGAGGTAAGGTGATATGTTTACTGTAGCAAAAAAAGAAATCAGCACATACTTCAAATCTCCGATTGCATATGTTTTGATCGGGCTGTTCATGCTGATGATATCCGTACTTTTCTATACGCCGTTCAGCCTCGGTTCAGGGGACTTCATGCCGGTAATGGACAGCATGGGATTCTTCCTGATATTCCTTGTTCCTATACTTACCATGAGAATACTTGCTGAGGACAGGAAGAACGGAACTGAAGTACTTCTGCTCACTTCACCCACATCACTGACAAAGATAGTCGTGGGCAAGTTCCTTGCAATGTACTTCATATTCATCATAATAACAATTTTGTCATTGATATATCCTTTGATCATGGTTGCTTATGGTGCAGTTTTCACAGTACAGCTTGCAGGCGCATACATAGGATTCCTGCTTCTGGGGGCAGCTTTCATATCAGTGGGTGTATTTGCCTCGGCTATAACTGAAAATCAGATTATTTCAGCAATAATAAGCTTTGTAGCTCTTCTGGCATTCTGGCTTGCTGGAACTTTTTCAACCCAGGTCGGCGGAGATATCGCCAAGTTCCTGAACTGGATATCCCTGACAGCCAGGTATGATGTATTCACCAGGGGTCTTCTGGGGTTGCCTGAAATTGCATATTTTGTATTTTTCACAATATTGTTCATATTCCTGACAGTCAGGGTAATTGAACGAAGAAGATGGATACAGGGGTAACGAAATGAAAAAAAACAATGTATTGAAAGAATTCCTGTCCAGCAGAAGATTGAAATATGGGACGAGTGCAATAGTCATAATGGCTCTTTCCGTTGTTGTATTCATAGTACTGAACCTGCTCGTAAGCCTGGTTCCTTACCAGTTGGACCTGACCCCCGAAGGACTGTATTCACTCAGCGACCAGACAAAGGCCCTGCTCGAAAACATTGACAAGGATGTAACCATATACGGACTGTTTGATGAAACAAAGGTAGAGGGTTCAAATGAAATCATGGCTGTCATGGAGCTTCTGAAGAACTATGAGCAGAATAAACATATAACCATAGAGTATGTGGACCCTGCAAAGAATGTAGGTTTTCTCGCCGAAATCGATCCGGAACAACTGCTTAACATAGGTCTCAGGGATTTTCTTGTTGTAAGCGGGGAGTCAAGGAGACTTATCAAGTATTATGATATGTTCATATCCCTTGCCAGTGAGAATACCGACTTTGGAACTAGGGATGTCGGCTCAAAGGCTGAGACTGCATTTACCAGTGCAATATATTATGTAACAAAGGACAGCCAGCCTAAAATCTATACTACAGAGGGGCATGGGGAATACAGCTTCAGCGACGGCTACATTACAGTAGGTGAATTCATTGAAACGAATGGATTTGAGCATGCCTCGGTGGATCTCGCGGTTGCCGGAAGGGTACCTGAGGATGCAGCCGTGGTGTTCATCGCAAATCCGAGGGAAGATTTCACGCCGGATGAGATAGAAATGCTCAGGGACTACATGGATGACGGCAACAGTGTGTTCATAACCCTTGACAGCAATGATACAAGTGAAAGGTATGAGAACCTGCAGAAATTCCTCGGGGATTACAACCTTGCATTTGGTTATGACAAAATTAAGGAAGGCGATGAGGATTATCATATTGTAGGCAACAGGTATATGATATCTCCGGCTCTCTACGGTGGTACGCTGATTAATATCCCTATAAAGAATGTCTTTTCTGACATACTTGCTGATAACGTAAGAAGTGTTGTAAAGCTGAGGAAGTCCAACCAGGCATTGGCGACGGATCCTCTTCTTGTAACCAGTGAAAAAGCACTTTCAGAAAGCGTCTATGGAGATGATGACATCCAGGGGGCGGCATATGTTTCCATAGCCGTAACCGACAACAGCAATGACTCAAGGATAATAGCAGTAGGGTCTGCTGATTATATCCAGGATCAGCGGCTGTTCTATTACAAGCAGTATGAGGACAGTGCCATAAGGTTTACCCTTAACTGTCTGAAATGGCTTGAAGGTGATGAAGATGAGATATTCATTGAAACAAAGAATTATTTTGCAAACTTCATCACTGTCTCGGCAGGCCAGTCAAAAACGGTCAGCATTCTTACAATATATGTAATGCCCGGTCTGATATTACTTATCGGTCTGGCTGTCTACCTTAGAAGGAGAAATCTATGAAAATATATAAGACGGCAATCATAGTTATAGTAATACTTGCAGTTGCTCTGGCCGGGTTCTTCATTGTACGGGAAATAGTTATAAGAAACACACCCAGCAAAACTTATGAGCTGAATGCAGTCATAACAAGTGTCCGTTCAAGTACTGTCAATGAACTTGTGATTGACAATGATGGCATTATACTGAACCTCAAAAAAGCATCGGATACAGTCTATGACAGTGATGGAACCAAGAGGGTTGTAGAAGCCTGGTATCTGGTGGGTGAAGAGGAAACAGCCCTTGCCCAGAATATAATAGATTCACTTGTCATTTCTGCTTCCAACCTTGTGGCCAGGGAGGTCATAGGCACAGAAACAGAAGACCTGGCACAGTACGGACTGGATTCAGGATATTCAGTCGCTGTAAAGACTGAAGAAGGCATTGAGTTCAAGATTCTGCTTGGAAACATGCTGTACAACAGGGATGGTTATTATGCCAAGCTGGCAGACGATGACACAATATATTCAATAGCCCTTTACTCGGCCAACGAACTCTATACGACAAGGGGAGAAATACTTGACCTCAATATATTCAAGGGTACCCTGAGTGATGTCACGGCATTTTCACTCGTCAAGAAGGAAGAACCGGTATTTACCATACAGTCTGAATCAGTTATTACCTGGGTCATGACACAGCCGGTTGAAGCCAGAGCTGATGTTACAAACTCCGATGAAATGATAGACAGCCTGCTGTCGCTTGCCGTTGAGGAATACATTGATGTAGCTCCCGAAGACCTCCAGCTTTATGGGCTAGACAAACCTTCATACACCATTTCAATAACCATTGACGGTGAAGTACAGACCATGCACATCGGCAGGGAAAATATCATAGACAATACATTCTACGCCATGATGGAAGGAAAGAATGAAGTTTTCACCATTGATTCAACGACGCTGACCTTCCTTGACAATGATGCAATCGACATGGTATACGGATATCCGTTCATTCCGGCGATTACAAATATAAAAAGTGTTGACATAGATATAGCAGGTATGCAGATGCTCCTTGAAATGGAATTCGATCCTGAGATAAACATGCTTTCATATAAGTTCGACGGCGTTGAAATAAACATGGTGGCAGGTATCCAGACATGGGGATCATTCTTCTTCCAGTCCATGATATCATCACCTGTAGTTGAACTCGAACCGGGCTGGGAAATAACAGGAGAACCCTATGCAAGGCTCATATTCACTTATACTGACGATGCCTATGAGATAATTGAGTATTATGAAAGAGACGGTGAAACCTGTTATTTCGTAAGGAACGGATATTACTCAGGGCTGGTCACGGACAGGGCATATATCAGTGAGGACAGGGGATTTGCAGCCTTGGTTGAGCTTGTAAAGAGCGGACGTATACTCGAGGAACTGCCCGATGAGTCCGGAGGAAACTGATGACACTGACAAAGGGCAGTTTCAGGACATTTGCCTCATACTCCGCAGGCGTGTTCCTGTTCACATTCTTTCTGATAGCACCTCTTAGCATGGAGAACAACAGGAGTACATGGATTTCCGTGTACTCCATGGTTTTTTTCATTTTCACGGTTATTTTCCTTTACCAGCAGATGAGGAAAATAGGCGAGTTTGAAAGCAACCATTCAGAGGGCAAGGTAACACCCTTCAAAGGTCTTCTATATGGAGTTATCGGATTTTTACCGTACCTGATACTTGAAATATTATATTTCATCATCTACCCCCAACTAGGAGTCGGAACAACTGCCGGTATCATGCATGCAGTATTCAGATGCAGCTTCGGACCCATGTATTTCATAATAAGGTTCCTTGGTTACACCTGGTACTCATATCTAATATCATCGATTATCATACCTGTTGTTGCATTCCTTGGATATGCAGCAGGATTTTCCGGTATACAGCTCAAGAAGGTAAGGATATTCCGCGGCAGGAAGGATCTTGAGGATTTCCTGAATGACTGAATCATATGAACTCAGCAATATACTGGAAAGCTTTAATCTTGCAATTCAGAGAAAATTCGAAGATGAGATGCACAATGTACAGACTCCTTCTGATTATAATGCACTTATGGAAGAAGCCCGGTCCCAATGGGAAAGGACCCCGATAGACGGCAGGTTTCCTTCAGAGATTTTCAAGGATTTCAGGGAAGAAGACCTAACTGATATATTTAGGACGGCCGCCTTGGTCTGTGATGACTTCATACCCGGCTCACTTGCATCGAGGATTCTGGATAGAGTGGACATAGATACAATTGTCAGATGGACATCAGCAAAAGAGCAGGTGGAAATCAGGACGGCGGCAGTCATGTTGCTGGGAATGTCCAAAGATTCATCCTGTTCGGATGTCCTCATGGATCTGCTGTATGACGAAGGGGAATTTGCAGACCTTATGGCGGAAAAGGCAAGGGATGCATTGGTGACTCTGGGGACTGAGGCAGTTCAGCATATAAAAAGAAGGGTCGATGGCATCGAAAAGCCGAAGGGAAACGATTTTCACCTTATCATTGCCCTTGTTCAGATTGATTCCCATGCAGAATCAGACGAAGTTTATTCCATATTGAGAAAAGTATTCCGTGATACCGATGAAAAGGCTCTTGCAGCCCGTTGCCTTGCTGACTACGGGGACGTCAGGGCCATTTCACTGCTAAGGGGTTATCTGTCTTCCGGCAGGGGAAACAAGGATCCCGATGCAATTTCTGAGATACAGGGTTCAATACTTAATCTTGGAGGTTCCCTGGAGGGGTTATAGCACCTCTTCTGCTTTTTTCATTGATTGACACTCATCAACAGTTACTATATAATTTTCTTTGCATCATTTTAATTGGAGGCCGATATGGCATTGCAAAATAAAAAGGTATCGGATGCAGTTATCAAAAGACTTCCAAGGTATTTCAGATATCTTGCAGATCTTAAGGAAAACGGCGTTCTGAGAATATCTTCAAAAGCATTGAGTGAGAAGATGAACCTTACTGCTTCACAGATCAGGCAGGATTTAAGTTGCTTCGGCGGATTCGGTCAGCAGGGATATGGATACAACGTAGAATTGCTTTATAATGAAATGAGAAAGATCCTTGGTGTCAATCGTGGATTCCGTACTATAATAATTGGAGCAGGAAATCTTGGACAGGCAATTGCAAAACATGCAAAGTTTGAAGCAAGAGGTTATTTCGTCAAGGGAATTTTTGATGTTGACGATAGGCTTGTAGGTACAAGCATCAATGGAATCAGGATCCGGCATATGGATGAAATCGATGATTTCTGCAGCAAGGAATCAATTGATGTGGCAATACTGACAGTCCCAAGGGAAATAACCGCGGAAATTGCAGACAAGGTCGTGGCGCTGGGAATCAAAGGAATTTGGAATTTCAGTGCAATGGACCTTCGGCTTCCGGAAGAGGTTGTCGTGGAAAATGTACACCTCAGTGACAGCATAATGGTACTGGGTTATAAAATTATAAATAATTAACAGTTTGGCAGGAGGAAAGAATGAAGAACTATACCAGTGAAAACATAAGAAACATTTCTCTTATGGGACACGGATCAGCGGGCAAGACCATGCTGGCAGAAGCCATGCTATTCAACGCAAAGGCCACCGACAGGTTTGGTAATGTAATTGACGGAACCACCGTATGTGATTTCGATGCGGAGGAAATCAAACGTACGATTTCAATAAATGCCACAGTTGCTCCTTATGAATGGAAGAACACCAAGGTCAACATCATCGATACACCGGGATACTTTGACTTTGCAGGAGAGGTTGTTGGAGCTGCAAGGGCAGTTGAAACAGCAGTAATTGTTGTTCCGGCCAAGAACGGTCTTGAAGTCGGAGCTGAAAAGGCATGGGATTACGCCGAAGCAGCAAATCTCAGGAAAATGTTCTTCATAAGCAAGATGGACGAGGAAAATGCAGATTATTTCAAGACATATGCAGAGCTGGTTGAGAAATTCGGTAAAAAGGTAATCGCATTCCAGTTCCCCATTTTGGAAAATGACAAGATGACGGGCATCGTGGATGTTATAAATCAAAAGGCAAAACACTTTGAAGGAACCAAATTCGTTGACATGCCTGTACCCGCTGAACTGCAGGGCAAGGTTGATGAACTCAGGGAACCTCTCATGGAAGCTGTTGCAGAAACCAGTGAAGAACTTATGGAGAAATACTTCGAAGGTGAAACATTCACTGACAAGGAAATACACGACGCACTGTTCGTTGGTATCAAGAGCGATGAAATAGTTCCAGTATTCTGCGGTTCTGCAGTCGACAATGCCGGAATACAGTTTCTTATGGATGCAATTGTTGAGTATGTTCCTGCCCCGACGGAAAGGGCTCCCGAAAAAGCAAAGAAGGTCAAGGGCGGAGATACAATAGAATTGAAACCTTCAAAGGATGAAACAACGGCAGCACTGGTATTCAAGACCATCGCAGACCCATTTGTTGGAAAAATCTCAATATTCAAGGTCATTTCAGGAGAAGTAAAAGCTGACACATCACTGTATAACAGCAGAACTGAAAGAAACGAAAAGATATCGAACCTCTTCATTGCCAGGGGCAAGAAGCAGGAGAATGCAACTTCAATACCGGCGGGTGATATCGGAGCTGTTGCAAAGCTCAGTGACACAGTAACCAATGATACTCTTTCCAATCCTGCTAATCCGGTTATCATTGATTCAATAGTGTTCCCGAAACCATCCATATCCCTTGCAGTAATGCCTGTTGCGAAAGGTGATGAAGACAAGATTGGTTCAGGTCTTACAAAACTCAGGGATGAAGACCCGACCTTCAGCGTGGAAGTAAATACTGAAACCCATCAGACACTCATTTCAGGTCTTGGTGAGCAGCATCTTGACATTATAACCAGTAAACTTAAGAGCAAGTTCGGAGTATCCGTTGAACTCAGTGATCCCATTATTCCGTACCGTGAAACAATAAAGAAACCTCTGAGGGTAGAAGGAAAACACAAGAAACAATCAGGCGGACACGGACAGTACGGACATGTGCATATTGAATTCTCACCTGGATCAGAGGATGGACTCGAATTTGAAGAAAAGATCTTCGGCGGCTCGGTTCCCAAGCAGTACATACCTGCAGTTGAAAAGGGTCTGAAGGATTGTATAGTCCATGGTGTCCTTGCAGGTTACCCGATGGTCAAATTGAAAGCCACCCTTGTTGACGGTTCATATCATGCTGTTGACTCAAGTGAAATGGCATTCAAGATGGCTGCAAGCATTGCATACAAGAAACTGGTTGATGCACAGCCTGTTCTCCTTGAGCCAATAGCACACTGCAAGGTTACAATTCCTGATGATTACATGGGAGATATTATAGGGGACATGAACAAGAGAAGAGGAAGAATACTTGGTATGTCACCCGTAGGCAACGGCCTCCAGCTGGTAGAAGCTGAAGTCCCCCAGGCGGAAATGTTCAAATACTCCACTGACCTCAGGTCAATGACCCAGGGGCGTGGAAGCTTTGAGCTTGAAGTCGTACGGTATGAGGAAGTTCCTGCAATGATTGCTCCGAAGATTGTGGAAGAAGCACTTCGAAAGGCAGAAGAAAAATAAATTGCAAAGCGGTGGTAAAACACCGCTTTTCTTTTAGTGACTTGCCGGATAATAAGTTTTCTTGTATATTTCCCTGTCAAGGGAACACATCAGTGGTTTCGTGCGTCATACTTGTATGAAACTAAAAAGCAGTCAGCGAAAGGTGGAAGAAAAATGAAAAAAATTCTATTGATATTTATTGCGGTTGTCATGTCTGTTGCCATATTGGCCGGATGCAGTGCCAACAAGGCGGAATTCGCTTCAGAGGAGTCATATTCTCAAGGTAAGTCAGCCGGAACGGACTATGATACTTCGGATTATACAAACTCAGCTCCCGTTCCTGCTCCCATGCTGACGGAAGGTTCATACTATCTTACAAGTGACGGAGAAGGATATTATGAGGAAGGCAGAAAGGCTATCAAAACCGGTGAGGCACAGCTTGAGGTCCTTAACTTCCAGGCTGCATATGACGCAATAAAGGCGATGATAGGCGACAACGGCTACATTGAGGAAAGCAACATCTGGAAAACACCGTCATATTACAATGGTGAACAGATAATGCTTACAAACGGCAATATGAGAATCCGGATAAAGCAGGAAAATTTCGTAAGCTTTACAGATGGTCTTGATACCCTGGGCACTGTTCTTTCATCCAGGGTATATGAAGATGACATATCAGACATGTACTATGATACAGAAGCAAGACTTGGCTTGCTTAGGGATGAGAAGGAAAGGCTTGAGAGATATGCAGAGGATGTAGAGGATCCTGAAATTTTCTTTGAAACCCAGAGCCGTATCACCCAGGTAATCTACGAAATGGAAAGCCTCCAGGGATCACTTAAAAAATGGGACAGCAAGGTAGAGTTTTCGACTGTAAATATAACAATCAATGAAAAGCACCCGGGAGATGAACCTGCGGTTTCAAGACCAAGGAATTTCTTTGAGAAAATCTGGGACAATCTGAAGGACAGTGTAGGCTTCCTGGGAGATGCTTTGATATTCATAATCGGTATTCTTCCTGTATTGTTAGTAATTGCTGCAGTAGTGGTGGTACTTGTAATCATTGTGAAGAAGACTGCCGGAAGAAATACAAAAAAGAAAGAGTGACAGAATAATAATACCTGTTTCAGAGCATGGGGGAAACCCCGTGCTCTTTTTGTGTTGATTTCAAAAAGGTTATATTGAAATGCAGTGCAAGGGTATATATAATATAAATAGTCAAAGAAGGTCAAAAAATGAAAGGCG
>Ga0209203_1001920_pt1 | contig 14593 bp, 19 predicted proteins | sample AD_UKC109_MetaG_FD_184423 | JGI IMG/M metagenome (GOLD analysis project Ga0209203, IMG submission 184423) | Active sludge microbial communities of municipal wastewater-treating anaerobic digesters from Hong Kong - AD_UKC109_MetaG (SPAdes)... | ecosystem: Engineered > Bioreactor > Anaerobic >... | reverse complement strand
CACACTATAGAAAATTTGTCTCGCTGCATTCCTCGTGCTATAAGGAAGTAAATAAGGTTGTACCGCCTCTGTGTTGGTCGCCCAACAATTTAAACAAGGCGACACAAGTGTGGAATAAAAATGTCTCGCTGCATTCCTCGTGCTAAAAGGAAGATGTGTCGCCTTGTATAAATGTCAAATATCGCTGTTGGTCAGCAGTTCCCGATGTGAAACCTTATTAAATAGAAAAAGCACCAAGAAACTGCGAGCCACACAACTAAATTATACCATATTTGAATTAAAGTCAAGATTTTCTTAATATTTTTTACTGCTATGGAAAAAATAGTATTTACCCGGCAAGAATTATATGACTTGGTATGGTCAACACCCATGACAACATTAACAGTTAAATATCGAATCTCGTTTCACAAATTAAGGAGCACTTGTGTTAAGATGAATATCCCGTTACCAGACTACGGGCACTGGATGAGAATTCAACATAATAAATCTGTTCATATAAAAGAACTACCAGATAGTTATGATGGCGAGAACAACGCCACTTTTGCCATAAATGATGAAACTGATCGAGTAACGCCAAACACCTCAGAAAATCGCAAAGACTTGAAAAACGAAATATTATCTGATAAGAAATTATCAAAGAACGTTTCGTCAAAACTGCAAAATCCAGATACATTAATTGTTTCCGCTTTGAATGATCTAAATAATAACAAGCATCCCGATTACAGAACTGGATTAATAACTACATCTGGAAAAATTCTTGATATTACAGTTGCTCCAAAAAATATTGGTAGGGCATTAAGGTTCATGAATACTTTTATCAAACTACTACGGGATAGGGGTCATGATGTAAAGATTACCGATAATGGAACATGTGCGATCGTGTTCGGTGAAGAAATTGTCATTTGCCTTCAGGAAAAACTTCGCATCGAAGAAAGTGTGAATAATTATGGATGGAATAGCCGAAAATACTTTCCATCCGACATCCTTACATTCCGGATGTGGAAAACATTCCGATTTCATCAAAAGGTATGGGGAACAGGCATGAAAGTAATCGAGGATTTGTTGCCGGATATCCTTGTCTGGCTTGAAATGCTGGCAAAAAAGGAAAAAGAAGAACGAATAATACGTGAGGAAGAACACAAGATATGGTTGGAAAAACAGAAAATTGAGAATGAAAAGAAGGAACGCATTGAAAATGAATATAAACAGTTTAAGAAACTCTTTAGGCAAGCCAACCTGTTACATAAAACCAATATTCTCAGGGAATATGTGAAAACAGTGGAAGCACACACAATACAAAATGGTGAAATGTCAGGAGAACTTAAAGACTGGATAGCGTGGGCGACAGATAAAATTAATTGGTTTGATCCTTTAATCCATAAGGACGACCCGGTGTTAGATGAAGATTTCAGAAAAACACTTTATCAAGAAATAAAGGAAGGTCGGATTTAAGTGTTATTTAGTCTTACGCTAATTCCATGGCGGGATTTAATTTTGAATTGGCATATTTGCCAATTTGGAATTTAATTGTACCTTGCAAAGAGTTAATAATCAAATTAAAGTGGCGGCAACACCATAAATGCGGTAACCAATACTATGACAAAAGCAATATTCGTTGATGACACCACCATTTGTGTGGATGCTCGTGATGGAGAAACATTCACTTTAAAGACGTATTTACCAGTTGCAAAAGTCGAGCAACAGGCAGTAGCCAACTTTTTAGCAGACTCATTTGAGAAGAATTTCTCAAATGATAAGTCAAGTATGGTTTACTTTGTTTTTTGTGATGCACAAGCAAACGCAGGTTTTTCTTTTTCCTACGCTGGTAGTGACAGAAGTCAAGACCGAGAACGTATTGGCGCAAGAATACGTCAATTACGTGAAGTCAAAGGGATAGAGGCTAAGCAACTTGCTGCTTTGGCAAATATAGACGCAGCCAATCTCAGTCGGATAGAACAAGGCAAATATTCTGTTGGTTTTGATATTCTTACAAGAATATCTCATGTATTGGGTGTAAAGGTGGATTTGGTTTAATACTTGGATTAAAGGAGAATAGACAATGGTAAATATTAATGATTTTAATAAAGAGGTTAAATGTGTTTACAAAGATGAACAGTACTCTGTTCGGGACAACGGAGCAGTGCTACGTCATTCTCGCATAGGGAAACGTCTTCGCAAGTATGATAATCAATGGATTTTTGGAAAACCCAATTATAATGGGTATTTGCTTATAGGTTCTGAGGCTATCCACAGAATTGTCGCAACGGCATTTAAGGGTGAACCCCCAACATCGCGACATATTGTCGACCATATTGACACAAACCGTCAAAACAATCGTCCTGAAAATCTTCGTTGGCAAACAAAACTTGAAAATGCACTTAATAATCCTATAACAAGACATAAAATAGAATTCCTCTGTGGTACAGAGGCTTTTCTCAAAGACCCATCAATATTACGTAATTATGTAAACGAAGACCCAAATTTCGAATGGATGAGAACTGTTACTCCTGAAGAAGCGCAAATATCTTGGCAACGTTTAATTAATTGGACAGAAAAGGAAAAAGGCAACAATTCATGCAAAGGCGGTTCTTTGGGAGAATGGATATTTATTGAGAATCACAATTCCTCATCATCTCATGAAAATTCAGGGTATGTAGTTTCCCAAACACCCAATGCAATACAAAAGAATTGGAAAACTCCTTGTGAGTTTCCATGTTGCCCGCAGGAACATACTAAAGAGTCACTTATAGTCTATGCAGATAATCTTAAAAATAGTTCAGTATTCTGTCGCAACGAAGTTAATTCCTCATTAGTATCAAAGAGTGCACTATCTGAAGACCGTCAGTTGCTTTTTGTGTTAACTGAATCCTCAGAGGGTGAAAACGCTGTCAAGCCTTGGGCAGTTGCTAAGATATCATATGAGAATGGTCTGTTTGTACACACAAGCCTTCAAAGTTATTTTACGCAGGAAGGAGCAGAAAAACAGTATTTCCTTGCACAAGGTCTTGAATGGAATGGTGGAGATTCCATCGATGATTACTGCTAAAATGGAACACCAAAAAAAAGGGAATTGGCGTGGGATTCGTAATATAAAAAGCCAGAAGTTATTATCACGATGCGTCAAATCCAATATCGTCTAATTTAACAAAGTCATTTTTTAACCATTTTCAGAAAAGGGGGTCTTTTGATCCCTAATCGTTTACAAAGACCATGTTAACAACAGTTTAGAATATTAATAATTAAATCATCAAGTAAATGTTTAATGTTTTGAAAGTTACTCTTTTTAATAATCTTACCCTGTTCGAGATTCATGTAGAAATTACGGTTAACCTCTATCATTAATCCGTGCACCTTATTTTCTTTATTAAAATATTTCAAGGGTATTATAGTGCCTGAATATGGATTGTCAAACTTAACATTAAATCCATGTTTAGTAATGAATTCACAAGCGTAGTCAGCAATAGGTTCGGGAGTATGAAAATCATTAGTCCCAATACAGAAATCCGGTCTTGGTAATTCTTTTTGTAAGTCCCTCTCCAACGGTAAGTGTGGGAATGAGTGACAATCAATGATAATGGCTTTATTATTTTTGGAGAGACATTCATCAACTGCTTTTTCAAGTTCCCTGTGATGGTGGTCATAAAAGTCATTTTTAATTCTATTCCTGAGTTCTGGGTTAACTTCCCTCATAAGTTTTCCGTTATCAAAATGTGTATAGCATATCCCCATCCCGTATTTTGACATTATCTCTTCCGAATCATCATGAAACCTCTCAACATCACAGAATACTCTTGAGAAAGGTGTTATAATTTTTGTGTATGGCAAATCAAATAATTCATCAGTAAACCAGTCTGTTAAAAGATTAATCTCATTATTTATCGTATCCTTATCAACTGTATAACCATCATAAAATGGGATAAACGTTGACGAGTGAGGAATGTGCAATATTATACTTGTCATATTTATTTTTTTCAGTTCATTTTCAATTTCAACTTTCAGGACTGATAAAACACTAAAAATGAATTATCTCCTTGTTCATTATTAGACGAATTCATTGGTATATCGAGTATTTCAAGAAAGTCAAGTGCCAAGTGAAATCTTAATTTGTTTGTTGTTGTTTCGATTATTGGGAAAGAATCGCCATGATGTCCGCCCAAATATTTCCATTTGGTAAGACCATATGCATGTTTCTTTTTGTTAAAATAAATTGTAGCAATTCTGGTAGAGCCATTTTCAATTTTAAACGCTTTAATGTTAACATCAAAGTACAATCCTCGCCATAATACCGAAATGTTCAAATCAAAAGGCATATCGCACCATTCTATATATAATCTGTCTGTGGTGTTCAAAACCAATAAATTACCTGCAATTTTCATAATGAATGTCTTACTGAAGGATTTTGTTTCTGATTTCAAACCAGATTGCAACCTCTAAATGAACAGCCTCTGGTCTGAATATTATTGACCATTGGTTTTTAAGATAATCTTCAAAAGTAGTGTTGGGATAATCTAAGTACTCAGTCAAATAACTTTGCCATAAAGGTTCGATAAGTTTAAATATCTGGTACTTCCTGTGTCTAAAGTACTCCCCAAAGTTGTGGATTTCTTTAATGTTCCAATACTCTTCCATAATGCAAAAAGTTACTGTTAAACAATAAGTTACTTTTCACATCAAGTACAATCTGGAAAGTCGGCTTATTTAACATTTTTGGCAGACCGCCCACATCGTTTTACCACCGTGGTGTCAACTCGGTTGGTATCCATTTAAGGATTCTTGATGCTTGATATGCAAATATAAGATATCTTTTTTGTCTTTAAAGACAATTATGGAATTAACGAATATTCTGATGTTTCATCTAAACCTTACTCCTGAACATTAATCAAATCATCTGCTGACACTAATTGTTGTGGCTTCAATGTATCTCCCCAGCCGGGTAGGTTTTGGACTTCTATGTAGCATCTGTTGGTTACTTCATTATAGTTAGTTACCAAAAAGACTAATCCTTCCTCATCCGGGGTTGGATTTTTGAATTTTACAGGCTTTGACAGATCAAGGTGGGTCATTTATTTTGGATTATTAATAACAATTGTAATATATACATAGATGCATTGGAATCTTTAATATTACACAAACTTATAAATTCCTGTAGATATCGCTGATCTCTTCACTTTTTATTCCCAGATAACGTTTTGTGATCCTGAGGCTGCTATGGTTAAAGGCTTCCCCGACCAAAATAAGTGATTTCTCAGAATAATTGTTCCTTTCCCAACAATGCCTCGCCATTGTTTTTCGGAAAAGATGACTTGAGGTTGAATTCACAGGGATTGGGATATTATAATGCTTAACGATCTGTTTCAATCTCCGGTTAATATACTGAACGTTGAACGCCTTGGTTTTTGATTTGTTTATAAACAGCAATTCATTGGGATCGATTATTCCCATTAAACGGTATAGCCTTTCAACAATATCCACCAATGCCGGATTCAAATCAATCCTGCGTATTTTTTTTGTCTTTCCTTCAGAAACAACGAGAAATTCTTGTCCGAGAAAATCACACCATCGAAGTTTCAGGATATCACCAATCCTCAGAGCAGTATAGCATCCAACTGCAATCAACAATTGAAACTTATATTCATGGTCTCTTTCGAGTCGCTGAAGAAGCAGTACCATTGTATCCCAATTCAAGTATGTTGCTGTAGTAATCTGTCCCTTTAAACTCATACGCTATCATTTGAAGTTTTTCAAGTGAATAGAATTATAATCTTGGAATGACTTCAAGACCACTAATGTTGGAAAATAGTGCCCCGGCATCATTCCCTTCCTCGTCCACAGAGGGATAAATTGCTGATCCGTCAGTAAAGACGATGACCAATGACCGCCTGTACCATCCGAGTTCTCTCTGCTCTTCCTCGTTCAAATAACCAACATATCTAATACACTTTCCGGCAAGTGCATCATTGCACTTCACTTCCCATTTCCTTATTGTATCGTTGCGGGAATCAGGTTTCTCATGCTTGCTTCTTTCATCTGTCTTTTTCATATGTTGTATCTTTTATTGGGTTACTAATTTTTGATGTCACTTATGCCATGCTTGGTTGAATAGTGATACCGCTTTTTCTTCTCAAATCTTAATGAGTTACATATGTCGTTAATTATCTGAATTTTACAAAACTTATATTGGTATCACTTAGTGCAAAAGTGATACTTGTATGCGATTGGCTATTGTTGATTTGATAATTGTTATTCATAGTTCTTTAATTAGTTGATCAGGTATGGATAAATCTTAAAAATTGAATTTAATGGCGGAACTTTTACAATGCATAATGTATGGATTGGCACATTATGCTCATTCACCTCGAAAATTATGAAATACCATTCAAAGGTTTCTGTATCTGTTATATATACTTCATGACGGTATCTTCTTTGTTTTTCCATGTGTCAAAGATAAGAAATAATGTCATTATTATATGGTAATAATAATGTGGTTTTATAAATGTGGTTATAATTTGGACAAAACATGTAATTTTGTAGACATTAGTTACATTTCTTTGTTCATATAACTGTTAGTCATGGCACACGAAAGGAAAAAACATATACCAGAAAACCAGCAGGAAATACTTTTAGCCATCGGGAAAAGAATCCTTGAACTACGCAGGGAGACTGGGTTATCCATAGAAAGATTTTGTGTTAAACATGATCTTCCCAGAATAACCTACTCAAATATTGAATCCGGAAAAAACTTTCACATGACAACTTTGCTGGCGATCATTGAAGCACATCCTGATGTTAAATCCCTTGCCGATTTTTTTAAAGATATTTGAACGGCTGCCGGTAATCAGGTATCGAAATTACTTCTGCAGAATTTAAAATTGATGGATCACCGATCTGTGTAGGGGGATTTCCGGCATTTTTTGCGTAGAAATTGACGCAATCAGCGTTTTTTTTGCTGTTTCCGGGTGTTTTTGCTTCAGTCCGGGTACATATAATCACTGATATTGACGTGTAATTAGCATATTAAAAGCAAATACGGTACAAGTCGTTGTTTAATATGTTGTTCTTTTCACGGTGAGTATTTATTATAAACTCTTGCTGATGAAAACAAAAACGATAACGTCAGAAAATCAAAAAAGGCTGGAAATATTTGGAATGTATATCCGTGAACTCAGGAGAAACCAAGGTCTGACACAAATCGAACTTCGTAAAAACCTGAATTCACCCCCTCATCGTAACACGATAATCCGTGCCGAAGCCGGAAAAAATATTTCAATCCTTACGGCATTTGAGTTAGCCGATGCGTTGGATATCGAAATAAAGGAATTGTTCGAAATGGTAGAGTAGTGGGTTTGCGAAGTTAGATTAGCAGTCCAATCACTAAGCCAATAATGGCTGCGATGATAATATAAATAATCAAATTACTGATGGATTTGGAAGCCTGTATAAGTTGCTCGTTTAATCTGGTATTTTCAATTTTCAATGCATCAAATTTTGTCTGGACTTCGGCAGTAGCCATTTTGACCAACTGTTTGCTGTTTTCTTCATATGTTTTCTGAAGGGTCTTTAACGCTTCGTCCTTGGTCTTGATCTGATCTTCAAAGGTTTTAGTCAGGTCTTTTTTCACTTGTTCAATGAAAAGACTTTTTGATTTTGCTTGTTCAGCAACTGCTTCATCCACCCATACTTTAAGACTATTCCCATAATCATGGGGCAGATGGAATTTTTTGTCAGCAATTTTGTCAGCCAGACTGTCGTCAACAACATGTCCTAATGCAGTTATAAATAACGGCTTTAATTTCACTATTTCTTCGCCAAGATCAGGATCATTGAATACTTCCATCACAGATTTATCACCACCACCACGGATAAGTGCAATGGCATCAACGGCTGAGGTATTGATTTTCCGTAACAGACTAATTATTTCATTCTTTGATGTAAGATTACAACGGTACTCATCGATTTTAAAACGGACTTTTGATTCTGCGAGTCCAGCCTCAAAATCTTTATTGACTATCCCTGTCGAACCGTAAATATTAATAATCTGGATAGGTATGTTGTTATAAATTCGATCTTTAATAAGTGCTTCCACGTCTTTATACCCCTTGGTGGCTTTTTTCTGTAAAACTTCAAACCGCTTAATATCATCTTCAGAGAAGGGATTTGTTTCCTTTTGCATAATCTCATCAACAACAAACACCAACTCAATTGTGGAAAAACTTATTTTCTTTTCGATATACCCCTTAAAAACATAGATGTTATGATTTTCCAGTTTGCTCCTGATCAATGAAGGGATTCTGGCTTTGATATATTTGTTATCATTCGGACTTTTGATGTCATCATAATAATATCCCCCGTACTCTTTGCTGTTCTGTGCTGCTTGGTACTCCCCCTTTGCAAGTATCATTCTTCCGTCAACCGGTGATTTCAGTGCGTTTGCAAAGACCCCTAAAATCGTGGTGGGTGAATATACATTTTGAAATTCATGGACTACTTGGAGTTCGTTTTTGTTATCATCAGTAGTTTCCATAACTGAAAATTTGATGGATGTTTGGCATTAACTAATCTAAGCATCGAAGAAGAAAAGCGTACATAATTCAGTTTTAATAGGTTGAATAAATACACAGATCACTCTTTATGCTGTTTTTAAGAAACCCTTTTTTGTCTATTTTTATTGTATATCTAAAAAGAGCCGTACGCATTAAAATTATACTAATTCCATTAATCTCACAATCATGAGCCATATCGCCCTTGAAATCGAAAACTGGAAAATTGTTAATATTGATAAGGAATTTGCATTTTCTTATAATAATGATCCAGTAGGTTATACCGGGTTAAGAATCGACTCAGTCAAGTTCTACTTTTTTCTGAAAGAAAAGTTCAAAAGACCGCCAAATGTTCAATATTCACAGGTTTCACATTTTTTTCGCCAGAAGAGAGTAACCACAGGAAATGACTGGTGCTATTTATTTCAATCTGGTACAAATTTTATTTTGGTTAGTGGAGACGACTTCATCAATATCACAGTATTTTCAATAGATGAACCGCCTGAGAAACTGGATTTTGATATATTCTGCACAAACATAAATGTAATGCTTGATAAACTGGATTTAAGCAAATATGATAACGCCAGTTATAATATTTACGTTAATTATGCTTTTCTACTCAGGAATTTAATTGATGATTTTACGGCTAAGATTTATCAAAAGTTACCTGCCCTCCCAAAAACCCTAATAACCCATGTTGATGACATTAATACCGATGATCCTATTAAAAAGTATGAATTGCTTGAATACAATACAGATTATAATCATTGGCTGAAGGCAACTCTTGACCGTGCCACGATATCTCTTCAGATTCAAATCCTTTTACCAATACATTTTGAATCTTTGGTCGATTTGGCATTTCGACTCAAACTCCAAAAGCCTTATTTTGATGAAAATAAAGTGTATGGAAGACGTAATCAACCAATCTTTAAATATTTTGTTGGTCTGAACCTTATTGAGAAATTGAAAGAGATTCAGGAGAAATGCTTCAGCATCGATGATGAAAAGTTAGTTTCTTTTATTACTGCCATGAAGAAAGATGACGCACTGCAACAAAGACGTAATAAAATGCTTCATGGGAATTCAGTGTTTTTAAGAAACCTGAACCTTAAATATTATTGTGATGAAAAACGGATTATTGGATTCCCCGATCGTCATAAGGCGGAAAGGATCGTAACCGAATCAATTTATAATACACTTGCACATGATGATGTTTTCGATTTGATAAAGAAATATGAAATCCGTTGCAGTAAATTCATTGATATATTTGACGATAATGGGTATTTCAAAAACTTAGTTGACGGTATTGTCTTTGGTCATAACCCTAAAAGCGGTGGTACATTGGGGATAGGATTTAATAAAATAGAAGACTTGCTTTTACCAACTGAAATATGATCTAACTTATATATCTGCGATTTTGATGGAATAAAGTGAGATTTGATAATGTAATGCTAATCATGTAAGGCTGTGTAAACAAAGATTTTAGTATCTTTATGAGTTAGCATTCATTTATTATTAATGCCCAGATACCTAACAAAATCACGTTTCAAACTGGGACTTGATTGCCCGGCAAAACTTTTTTACACAGGGAAATCTCAATATCCTGACACATCAGAAGACGATGCTTTTCTGGAAGCACTTGCGGAAGGTGGGTATCAGGTTGGTGCATTGGCAAAATGTTATTACCCGGATGGGATTGAGATTACGGAACGAGGCTATGATATCCCTCTTCAAAAGACAAATGAATTATTAGCCAATAAGAATGTAACCATCTTCGAAGCAGCATTCAGGTACAAGAATCTCTTTATTCGAGCAGACATCATTGAAAAGAAAGGAAATAACATTAACCTGCTGGAAGTAAAATCCAAATCATTTGGCGGGAGTGATCACAGGGAAATGCTTTCAAAAAAAGGTTTTATTGATTCCGGGTGGAGCGATTACGTTTATGACGTGGCATTCCAAAAGTACGTCATCACCAAAGCATACCCTGACTGGAATGTCAATGCTTTCCTTATGCTGGCTGATAAGAACTCCGTGGCAACTGTCGATGGATTAAACCAGAAATTCTTATTGAAAACAGTAAAAGACGAAAGGACTATAGTTGAAATTGTTGGAGATGTCTCACCTAATGGACTTGGAGAAGAAGTTCTGATCCGTGTATGTGTTGACGGGTTAATTGATAAGATTTTCAAAGGAACTGATTCTCCAAATCCACCTGAACGTGGGTTTATTGATAATATCCATTATCTGGGTGATATGTATGAAAGGGATCAAAAGATTGTTGTCCCCATTCATAAGGATTGTAAGGTTTGCGAATTTCAAGCAACTCCTGAACAGGAACAAGATGGAAAATCATCAGGGTATAAAGAGTGCTGGAAACAACAGTTGGGTTGGAATGATGATATGTTTGATCTGCCACGAATCTTGGATATCTGGGATTATCGCAAGAAACAGGATTTGATGGACTCCGGCATCTACCTGATGCGTGACATCGAAGAAGATCATATAGGAGATATCAATCCATGTTCAGACAGAAGACTATCCAGAACTGAACGGCAGTGGCTTCAGGTAAGAAAAGCAGTTGATAATGACCTGACAACTTATATTAATATAGAGGGTCTTAAAGCAGAATTTAAAACATTTGTATATCCATTGCATTTCATTGATTTTGAGACTTCGATGGTTGCGATCCCATTCTTCCGGGGAAGAAGACCATACGAACAGATCGCTTTTCAGTATTCTCATCATGTGGTGAATTCGGACATGAGCATTGAACACAAAGGGCAATACCTTTGTGATATAAAAGGCATGTTCCCAAATTTCGAATTTGTCCGGAACTTGAAAGCGGAACTTGAACATGACAACGGATCGATCTTCAGGTATGCTGCGCATGAAAATGCAGTCCTTAACCAGATCATAGTTCAACTGAACGATGCAACACTTGGTGAAGTGCCGGATAAAGACGAACTGATCGATTTCATTAAATCAATTACCCACGGGAATAGTCATGCAGGAGCGAGAGATATGGTTGATTTATTGAAACTCGTTAAGTGGTACTACTACCACCCCAGAATGCGTGGCTCTAATTCACTTAAATATGTGCTCCCGGCTGTTTTGATGTCATCAGGATATCTTCAGGAGAAGTATTCCCGACCAATATATGGGAAGAATTCAGCCATAAAGAGTCTGAATTATAATGACGGTTGGGTGTGGCTAAGAAAGGATGCTCAAGGAAATGTCATCAACCCATATGAGTTGTTGCCACCATTATTTGAAGGAATTGATGATGATCAGATTGAACAATTCTTAATGAAAAGCAACATTCAGGAAGGCGGTGCTGCCATGACCGCTTATGCCAGAATGCAGTTCACACAAATGTCCAGAACAGAATTTGATGCAATCTCCGGAGGGTTATTGAAGTACTGCGAACTTGATACGCTTGCAATGGTGTTCCTTTGGGAATATTGGAACAATATGATCAACGACTGACCATTATTTTTATGTTCATCGGTAAAATCTGACGTTCAAGTGTCAATTTTTTCGATTTCAGATGGCATTTTTTAGCCATTTCAGGAAAATTACCATCAACATTTTTCTGCTGTTCGTCAATACTTCGAATATTTACACTAAATAGTCGAAATTTCCAAATACTTAAATACCAATATTGTGACCCATTTTTATTTAAAAATGGTCGATATTTTTACAATTCTTAAATAAAAATAGATTTTAGTGTAAATTTTAAATCGGTGGTGTAAAAACCCTTGCAATCTGCCACTTACAGTGTTATCTTTACAACATCAGACACACTGCCTGATTCACAACAGGAACGGCTCTGATAAGTAACCAGCCGGTTACAAAAATTAACCACTAAACACACACAACGGAAATGGAGCATTGCCACATGGTATTGCTTGACGTTTTGTTGAACAGTATGGTTAAATGGATATGGTTGATTAAAGTAAAATTATTAAACATTAAATATTTAAAAACTATGAAGAAATTAATTGGTAATGAATTCGAATTGCGAGAAGACGCAATGAAAATGCTTGAAATGGTGGAGTCAGAATTTGGCGGCATCGGGCAATGTGAAAGAGGCAGCGATGAAATCTGGGCAGTCACTGGCTGCAATGGATTTGAAACTGTCTCACTTTCTTATGATGAGCAAAGAGAAATCTATGTTCTTAATGTAACTAATTGCTTCTGGAGTAGAGGCGAAGAAATCTTAGAATTTATCAAAGAAAATAGAAAGTATGTCCTATGAATTATCAATATAAAAAAACAACCTCAGCGAAAATGAAAAAACATGTAAAGGATTTTCTCAAGTATATAGAGAAAGAGACATCAGTAACATTTGAATTATCAACTGTTTCACCTACTCAGACATTTCGTAATTGTAAAAACCAACCTGTACATATTAATGTGCTTGGAATCAATGAAGGCACATTAGGTCTGGCTGTAATCTCATGTGGATGTAAAAGGTGCAAACAAATAATTGGCGTTGAGATTTTGTATGGTAGTAACGGGAACGAATTTTCTGATGCACTTAATGTTAAGAATCAGATAGAAATGGCTGTTCCGACACTGCCCGTTGAACTTAGAAATGTTACAGAGGATGAGTGCACTTAACTACTGCAAATGTGGTTCATTATTACCCTTAGCAGGTATTTGAATTCAGGTTTGAATAAGCAATAATAAAAACAATTTCTAATCATGAAAAAGGTAAATAATATTAACGAAAAGGCAGACTTAATTAAAAAAGTATCCCGCCTGTATCTTTCAAAAAAGGAAGAAAGGCTTTTCCAGAAAATCCAAGAAAAAGGATTTAAGGAATGGAATGATCACGACATTGAGTTTTTAAACTTATTGTATGATTTACATTACCATCCTGTTCTAAGCATTGGTGGCATGGATATTTATCCTTATGAGCAAGAAATTCAAATTAAAAAAGAAACAGATGAAAAACGGGTAAATGCCAATAAAAGGTTGGCAGAAGAGCCTTTTTCATTATGGTTCAAAGATGTCAGGAATTACAATAAAAAATACGACTCATGAATCCATGCATTAATAGACAACAAAAACGGAAATTCATTCATGATCACAGGAAGAATGAATGGAAAATAAAGGATTGGCAGAAAATGTCATACCTCAGAACAGAACCGGATGGTGCAAATAAGTCGAAAACTGTTCAAATCTACAGTAATGATAGTTATATATGTGTTGTTAAGGAATATAAGGATATCATACACCTTTCAATCAAAAGACATGATATTGCCCCGATTCATAATTGGCGACACCTTCAACAAATAAAAAATGACATCTGTGGAGAGGAACGTGAAGGTGTTGAATTATACCCGGCAATGGGAAGAATAGTTGATACAGCAAATCAATATCATCTTTGGGTACTCAGGAAAGGCAGGATTGATCTTGGCTTTAAAGAGAGAGCCGTATTGCTTAAATAGATGCTCTATTAGACCTGAGTAAAGACCGGACTGTTCTTATGGTGATCTTTTTTTTTAAAGTAAGGGTAGACAAGTAGACGAGTTAAAATGCGAATTGCAAACATATACGGAACAGTGACAGTCAGTTTTAGTGACGCTGATTTCCACTGTCACTGTTTCAATTCCTGTTTAAAAACCACTTATATCTTGTCTACTTGTCTACCCCCCCCAAAAAAAAAGATAAAGAATATGATGCAAAAAATGGCTTTTGCTTTTTTTCTGAGTATTTAGTTTCAGAAGGGGGCAATTTGCTCCCGAAAAAATAATATGTATTTAAAATCTTAAAAAATGAAAAAGATTAGAAAGCAACAAGTTGTAAAAATGAACATCTCTCTTGAACGTGATTTCTTTGAACTTCTCCAAGAGAAGGCAAAAAAAGACTATGTGCGTGTTGCAACATGGGTCAAGCAATATCTGATGAAGAACCTGCTTGAAAAAAATAACGATGATTCTAATTGTCTAACTCAAAATGGAAATACAATGGGACTTTGATACAGATGTTAAAACAGATGGGAACTTAATTGTTCCGGTAGAAAATAACATAAAGATTGACCCCCG
>Ga0209203_1001917_pt1 | contig 14605 bp, 20 predicted proteins | sample AD_UKC109_MetaG_FD_184423 | JGI IMG/M metagenome (GOLD analysis project Ga0209203, IMG submission 184423) | Active sludge microbial communities of municipal wastewater-treating anaerobic digesters from Hong Kong - AD_UKC109_MetaG (SPAdes)... | ecosystem: Engineered > Bioreactor > Anaerobic >... | reverse complement strand
TTTGACCGCGACCACTTGCTTTTTGTAAGTGATTGGTTTTTATTTCGTTCGCTTACAATTCCACGTTAGCATACCGCTTATGCTTTGTCAAGCACTTTGTCTGATTTGTGTGGCGCTTCGGGCATAATGAGCCACAGCAAAAAATAAATAAGGATGCTTGGACCGCCTGGCAGCGCCAGGATAACTGCGGCAACTCGCCACAATGTAACATCGGTATTGGTATATGCAGCTAAGCCGCCACATACGTCGGCGACCTTTCTGTCTGTTCTTGAACGATATAACTTTTTCATAGCACAAAATAAAATGGAGGACTTTTACGTCCAAGCCAGAACCTATTTTACAGATGAGAGCTGAAAAGCACAAGATAAGCCCCGCCGAGATTTTTTGAAAATGGAAAAGGGATTTTTCTGTCGGTTCGCCTGCCATAAATGGCAGAGGCGGCGTGGCTCTGGGGCGGCACAGCCGCCCGCGCTCTGCGCAGTTCCCTATAAACTACAGGTTTAGTGCTTCATCTAGCGCCTGCAAATCCTCAAGAGTGGATAGCGTGATTGTTGCGCCTGCTTCCTGTAGTTTTTCTTGACTATACGAGCCAGTAGCGACGCCGATTGTTTTTGCGCCAGCAGTATTACCAGCAATTACATCAACAGGTGTATCGCCGATAACGTACACATCATTGCCCTCAAAACCGCGCTGTCTGGCTCGCTCAATAGCAAGTTTGACTAGGTCTGATCGTTCGTCTGATTCGCTACCAAATCCGCCAAAGTCAAAATACTTGCTTATACCTGCGACTTCCAACTTGTCTTTTGCGATACGCTCAAGATTGCCCGTAACATTACCGAGCAAAATATCGCTATTGCCGTGCAGTCTTTCTAGCAACTCGGCAACGCCAGCAAGAAGTTTTGGTTTCAGGTATGGCTTCAAGCTATCGTAGTATTCGCCCATGACTTGTAAATGCTCAGGTAGTTTGGCTTCTATCTCCGCTTCGGCAGTGCCAAGACTAGCCAAAACTTCTTTGGTAATCCTGCGGTCGGTCTTACCGTCAAAATCAATCATAAAAATAGAGCCATAAATACCAAAAACCTTTTGGTAGGCTACGGCGTGCGCTTCAATATGTCCGATAGCACTCGCGGTTAATGTGCCGTCAATATCAAAAAGTATTAGTTTCTTCATTTATTTCTCTTAGCTTGGTGGTCATTTCTGCCAATAATTCAGGCGTGGCGGCGGCCATAAAATATCTGTCCCAGCCGCTTTCGGGTTTAGTATAGTCAAGTGGCTTTCCGTCAATATCTACCATGGGTGCCCCACCTGCCTCGGACAATATGACTTCTGAAGCTAATGCGTCCCACTTGCCAGCTTTCAAGTTGGTATGGATAAATGCGTCCGCTTTGCCCTCGGCGATTAGTCCGATTTTTGCACCGATACAGCCTTCTACAATTGTTGAGCCAAAGCCAAGTTCAGCGACTACTTCGTCAATCGGGCGGACATCACCAGCCAGAACGTGCCGACCAACGAGGCGAGAACCCTCTATCTGGGTTGTACTAGGTACTTGTAGTTTTTCCACAGTACTTAGCCTAGAAACAAAAGAGCCTTTGCCAACTTCGCCGTAGTAGTATTCGTTGCGAAATGGTAGATATACAAGTCCCATTTTTGGCTTACCAGCCTCAAGCAGACCAATCATAATGCCTGATGTATTTTCGCCGCGCAGATAACCTTTCGTATCGTCTAGTGGGTCAATCATCCAAACCCGACCAGCATACGATTCTGGTTGAAGTGGGCTTTCCTCGCTCAAAATCTCGTCGTCGGGAAATGCGGCAGAAATTCCAGCTCGCAACAACTCGTCTGATTCTCGGTCTGCTACCGATACTGGGTCAAACTCGTCTTTTTTGTAGTCAATATCTACAGCGGTTTTGTGGTACTTGCGCAGTATATCTGCAGCCTGCCTAGCCAACTCTAATGCGGTTTGTAGTTCTGGTGACATACGTTTTTCAATGCCATTTCTTACTTCTAGCCTCCTGTCCAGTTGTGCGTTTTGTTCCCACTCACCTGGATAGGTAGGTGCTTCAGCCATGATTTGATATTGCTTTCTGCTGGTTAGCGTTACTTTAGACAATTATACCATTTTCTGATGTAAATTAAGCCGCGAGTGTCGCTAAAGGGCAAGCGCACCTGACAGAAAAATCCCTTTTCCTTTTTCAAAAAATCTCGGCGGGGGAAATTTCAAACACATTATGCAAAGAGTTTTTCTGACGGAGCGCAGCACGGCTTCCCGTGCTAGGCGGCGGGGCTTATCTTGTGCTTTTCAGCTCTCATCTGTAAAATAGGTTCTGACTTGGACGTAAAAGTCCTCCACAATACGACAAAAATCCGAATCGCAACGCGCTGCAATTCGGATTTTTGTCGTATTGTGGAGCCACGTTCGAGACTTGAACTCGAGACCCCTTCCTTACCATGGAAGTGCTCTACCACTGAGCTAACGCGGCATATATGTAGCCCCCTAGAGGTCCACTTGGTGCAGGGTGAGGGATTTGAACCCCCGTAGGCGTACGCCGTCAGATTTACAGTCTGATGTAATTGACCACTCTACCAACCCTGCATATTGTTAACGCGAGCTAAACCAACAAAGTGTTTAGCATGCGCAAGGAACAACGTCAAGCAAGCAAATTTCTTATTTTGCCACTTGTTTGCAAAATAAAAATGCTCTTGCGTGCGCTTGTGACGTGGAGCCGCCTGTCGGACTTGAACCGACGACCGACGGTTTACAAAACCGTTGCTCTACCACTGAGCTAAGGCGGCACGCCATGTCAGAGCCTAGTGTAGCAAAACACCGACTATACGGCAAGCTATCGGTATATTCTACTGTTAAATAACAACTTTGCGAGGACGAAGGATGCGTTTTGGCTTGCCAGACGGCACTATGAGTTTTTTGAGTTTTTCGTCGATGTCATCGGCCCGGGATTGCATGCCTCGTTCTTCGAATGCTTTCTTAAGAAGTGAATAGGTCTCGCGGTTGGGCTCAAGTTCGACCGCCCGCTCCAGTGCTTTGAACATGAGCTTTTCGTTGCCAAGCTTCTCATTGACCTTGGCATAGGCAACATGTCGAGCAGCCAAGTCCTCCTCGAGCTTGAGCGCCTGCTCAAATGCAATGCCGGCTTTTTCGTAATTTTCGGTTTCGTAATAAATCAGACCTAGGTTGTGCAAACTTGATGGAGTTGCCTCTATAGAGCTAGCTATTTCAAAACAATCAATCGCATCACGATATTCTTTTTGTTTAGCATACAAAATGCCTAGACGGTTATAGGCTGCAGCATTTTTTTCATCAATCTTAAGTATGGTAAGGAGCGCTTTCTCGGCGCGCAAGAAACGGTTTTCACGCATGCCTTGATGAGCAACATCCCAAAGCTTACCAATTTTGTCGCCCACTCGGCGACTGACTAGGTCATCATCGGCATTCTTTATTTTGGAATTGGCGATCCCAAACGCACCGAAGAGTGCAACTACAATAAGTTCGTACATAGTATAGCCTCAATTATAGCATACTACAGAGTGAGCATGAGCTCAGTTAAAACAAGCTTTGTGTTAGTATTTGTTGTCATGGCACCATTGGCAGTGTGAACGGCCGCCAAAACCTTTTGCCATTTCTTAAGCTGCTCCTGGCTACTTGCCTGCATGAGCCCTGTGTCTGCAATTTGCGTTAATGCCCGAAGTGTGGCAAGGGCGATGCTTTTGTCCTTAAGTTCACTATCTATCATGCTAAGACGTTCAAACCGGCCTTGCTGTAAGATGTGCTTGGCGGTAGTAAAGTAATCGGTTTCTACTTTGGCAGAAAGCAGCATTTGCATGCGTGAGATATTACCGTCGAACATCTTGTAGGCCTTTTCGACTTCGTTCGTAGCATACCCCTGTCGGGCAAAATGACTAACTATTTGCGATAAAGGCGGTTTTTGGATGTGTATTTGCTGAACGCGCGATCGAATAGTTGGTAGTAAAAGCCGTGGTAAAGTAGCGGTTAGCAGTAGCACTACTCCTTTTGGGGGTTCTTCTAGCTGTTTTAAAAGGGCATGCTGCGCTGGCAAGCTAAGGGTTTCGGCGTCTTCAATAATAACTACCCGATTCACCTCACTACTTGAAGCCGCCTTAAGTGAAAAAAAACCGGCTAGTTCTCTGACTGATTCGATTGGAATAACACCCTTTTGCGGCCTAAGGGTTCGTATAAATGCTTTCGCAGTTGCATCAGCTTGAAGCCATTCGGTTGCAAGCTGATGTGCCAACAAAGTCTTGCCTAGACCATTTGGTCCCCATAGTAATATGGCATGTGTCGGATGTTGCATTGTGACTGCCAGTTCCTGGGCAGTATCAGAATGCAAAACAAACGAGTTTTGCAGCCTCACAGTTTGACCTTTTGGCGGAAGACAGCTGGTAACGAAGTTTCAAAGACTTTACGTTCATGGCTTGTAGGTAAGGTGACCTCTAGGCTTACAGCATGCAAATAAAGACGTTCGGCCGGTTCTCCCTGATAAAAGGTATCTCCTATAATTGGGTGACCCAGGTGTGCCAAATGCACTCTGAGCTGGTGAGTCCGGCCGGTTTCGGGCTGTAACTTTACGAGCGAGTAATTGTTGCCCACCTCGAGTGCATCATATTTAGTAATGGCATGTTTGCCCTGCAAACCCACTCTAAAAGTTGCTGGTGCTTTAGGATTGCGTTCAATTGGCATATCAATGACCGCCGCTTCGGGCGATAACTTACCCCTAATAACAGCATTATAAGTTTTTTTAACCCGGCGCTGTGAGAACTGTTTTTGCAGCCAACTCAGTGCTTCTGGATTCTTAGCGCATATCATCACGCCACTAGTGGCTCTGTCTAGGCGATGGACAATCCCACCCCGCTCTCCTGCTAAACCATGTAATCGACTACGCAGCCATGTCGCAACAGTAGCTTCGGGGTTATAAGCCCCTTTGCTATGTGAAAGTACGCCAACTGGCTTATTAATCACTATACAGTCGTCATCTTCATACAGTATCTCAAGCTCAATCTCTGGTACACTTACCTCTTCGGCGGGTGAATACTCGACCGTAACCGTATCTGCAGTCCGAAGTTTGTAGCCGGGCTTAACCTCGACTTCGTCGTTTACCCTTACCTTGCCTTCAGCAATGAGCTTGGCCGCAAAAGCACGGCTAAGCATCGGAAACAGTTCTACGACCTTTTGATCGAGCCGCTTAGCTCTTGTTACCTCAAGATTTGCCATACTATCAGTGTATCAAGCCTTGGCCGATTAGCGTAATCCTACAGCAGCTTGCACTCGAAGCAGGGTTTCATTCGCGACGTCGTTCATTTTTGTTTCGGATGCCAAAAGCTTCTCTAGTAGTTTCACTTCGTCAACAGCAGCAAGTCGAGCCTGAAAGTCTACCAAAAACGCCTGGACGGCTTCGGCGACCTGCTTTTTGAAAGTACCATACTCGGTCTGGCCTTGATGCATTTCAGCTACCGTCTCAAGAGACTGATTACTTAGGAGCGCGACAATTTGCAGTAAGTTTGCAATACCCGGCTGATTGTCTGGGTCTAGATGCACTGCGCCAAGACTATCGGTAGTTGCCCCCATAATCTTTTTGACCGCCGCTTCCGGTGTATCGCCTAAGAATATAATTCCCCGGCCTGATTCATCGCTTTTACTCATTTTTTTGGTAGGGTCGATAAGGTCTTTGATACGTAAGCCTTTTGGCTGACCAGTTGCCCCACCAAAGAACTCACGTTGTTTGGCAACTGGCTCGGGCACAATAAAAAGTTCTGTCGCAAATTTGCTGTTCATACGTTCAGCAATATCCCGAGCAAATTCTAGGTGTTGAGTTTGATCATCTCCAACAGGTACATACTGTGTACCATACAACAATATATCGGCCGCCATCAGTACTGGATAGTCAAACAATCCAACGCTTACAATGTCATCACCAAGCTTACCCGACTTGTCCTTATACTGTGTCATTCGGCCGAGCTGTCCCATGCCGGTGAATGAATTAAGAATAATCGTCAGTTCGCTGTGTGCTGGAATGTAACTTTGTCGGTAAATATGCACATTAGGGTTATCGAGCGGCAACCCGGCGGCTACAAACAACTTAAGATTATGCATAATCTGCGCCTGCAGCAGGCTATGGTCAATAGGGGTAGTAAAACTATGCAGGTCAGGAACAAAAAGGTGCACCTCGTAAGCTCCCGCCCGGCGATTTGCCATGTCAATAATTGGCAGCAGCGCACCAAAGTAATTACCAATATGCAAATCATTGTTGGCGCGAAGTCCGGTTAGAATAACTGGTCTATCCATAACTATACCTAGTATACCCTACTCTGCGCGCACTTCTTGGCATGCAGTTACGATTCTGTCTTCTGAAGTGTACACTGTAAGCCCCCCGAGGAGCTTTAATACGGGGAAACACAGGTCTCTTCGAATGAGCGTTAAAGATTCATTTGTGGCCAAGGAGCATAATTCTACTCGATCGCAACTGTTCTGCCCAGTTACCACGGCTATCCGTTGTCCTTTTGTACTACCTAAATTCAAAATTTTGCTCCTATAATCTCTCCGGTTTCATTACGCACCGGTTCAAAGCCCTCTTGTAGGGCTAGGGTCGCAAGTATATGAATATCTGAAGTGGTAACAGCTTTTACTGGTATTTCTTTTATTTCTTCCATTGTCGTATTCCATTCTTTGGTGAGTGTAGTGTTATAAAAAACCCGCCGGAGTGGCGGGCTAGTTTGTGAGTTCAAGTTTGTTTATGAGCGCACAGAACAGACCGCCACAGGCGAGTCGGTAAACCAAAAATAATAGTTTAGGTGCGTTATCATTGCTACAGTTATACTCGTACCTACAATGCTTGTCAAATGCCACGCGGGTCGTTGAGCTAACGAAGCTTTAAAAGCGAGCACACATAAAAGGCTTCAATGTGTGGGCTAGGAGCTAAACGGAGTGATTTATGCAAACTCTGGTCAAACTCTTTGCCGTGCCAGATTAACACAGATTTTACTTGATTTGGCAGTTTTATATCTATAGATTTCACCTGGACATCATTATTTTTACGTAAAAGATAGTCAATGACTGCTTCATTTTCTTCTGGTGCCATAGTGCACGTACTATAGACCAACGTGCCGCCCGGCTTCAGTAGTTGCCAGGCTTGCGTAATGAGTTTTTTTTGTAATTGCTGCAGACGCTTGATGTGTGCAACCGACCATGTAGCAAAATCTTTGTCGTTGTTCAGCCGCATTAATCCTTCTCCACTGCAGGGGGCATCAAGCAAAATCTTGTCAAACACCCTAGGCTGTTCTTGGGCATATTTACGCACAAGTTGCGTCGCATCGTAGAGAGTTAGACCAGCTACTCTCACCCCTAGTCGTTCAAGATTGGCTCGCAGTTTGTGCAACCGAATGCGGCTGTTGTCGTTAAGCCACAGCTCGGCTTGGTTTTGTGTTATGGCGGCAATATGCGATGCCTTGCCTCCTGGTGCCGCACACACATCAAGTATTGCTTCACCTGGTTGGGGGTCAAGTACCACTACTGGCAGCCAGCTAGCGGCGTTCTGAATATACACCAGGCCTTCAGTCACTACATGGCTATCACGTACCGCCTCATAGCCACTATCGATAGTAAATCCTGGACCAAGTGCTTCACCCTGCCAGCCGCCACCAAGTAACGTTTTTAGTACCTCTTTGCCCTGCTGCTTAGAACGTACTTTGAGATCGTTAATACGGAAGCTGGGTTGGCGCTGAGTAGTAAGTAGTATGGCAGCATCGTCCTGAGCTATATTGAGAGCCAAGGCTGTTCGCTCGAGCCACTGCTGACGCTTCTTCGCCAACCGCTCTATGGCTTGTAGTTCGGTCTTTCTACTCATTAACGATATATACCTCTCCGTCATGCAGGGCAATGTATGGCATTCCATGGTGTTCAAGATACTGCACATACCTGTCAACATCAGCTGACTCTGGGTGATCAGACTGGTAGTGTGGGGCGACACTACAATCAATTACTTCCAGGCCATCCCAAATAATTTCGCTCGGCGGATAGCCGATGCCCGGCCGGTCAAGTGGGTCAATGAGATCAATACCACGCAGAGATGGCGCCAACACACAAGCTCCGGCACTGTAGCCGCCGTAAACAATTGCACCTTCTCTAATGAGTCGTGGCAGTATTGTATCTAATTCAGACAAAGCCAATGCTTGTCGCAGCGTAAACACATTGCCACCGCGCACCCAGACAAAATCATAAGAAGCTATATCGGCTTCCAGGGTAGAGCTATCAGCAAAATACTGCCGCAAATCAAACTCCTTTGGCTCAAGCCCAAGTGCAGAGAGCTCGGCAAGACTTGCGTCAAGACGCTCTTGTCGCATCGCCGCTGGCTGATAATCTTGTGCTGCCATAATGATCGCCGTGCGTACTTTGTCGCCCAAAAGCTCAAGCAATCTCTGCGGATGATTACCAACCCCATATGACGACAGATACAGTTTCATATCTCTAGTATAGCCTAGCCCGAACAATTGTTACTGTACTGTTGGTATCCGTCTATCAGTAAATATCTGTTCGGTTACTGCTGCAAACTGCTCTCGTGCATGCACCAAGTAGTCTAGAAACGTCGTAAGATTGTACTCCTGTCGGTAGCGAGCAAGGTTTTTTAGCTCATCTTGATGTGGTACCGCCGCTTTTGCTACTACGGCTCGAGATATTGCCGATACTATTATAGATTCAGTGCGGACTTCCGACTTAAACTCTGGCTTTTCTGTTGGCGTTTGCGAATAAAGCTTGTGCAAGCTCCTCAGAACTTCATGCTCCTGAGAAACACCGCCCCAGATTGCTTCTTGTGGAGTGGCACACCGGCGCGCCTGGGCAAAACGACTTTCGGGAGATGATTTATTACTAGCCGTTGCGCCGGCTCGACGTGCTTCTGCACTGAGTGGTATATAGCTTAACGCAACCTGATTTTCGCGACCAGGTGCATTGTTATAATCGAATAACCGAGTGTAGTAGCTCACAACTGATAAGGTTGTGCTCCCAAGACGGTAGTCAATGTCGTTATCTCGCGTGAGCTCGAGAGTGCGCACGTGATTATCAAGGCTTGCTCCAATAACTAAACCTTGTCGATACTCCATTGTTGCCGGATGTTGAACACAGTACCTTTGTATATCCGTATCAAGCCCTATCATAGCCGCTCCTTTTCTTATATGCTCTTGATTATAGCGAGTCATAGTGCTTTAACCAAAAACAGATTGGCGCGAAGAATACTTACAAAAACAGACCCGAAGTGGGTCTGTTTTGGGTCTATTCAAAGACAGTAAGCGATTTTAGCGCTTGGTAAACTGACGCTGCTTGCGTGCGCCCTTAAGACCAAATTTCTTGCGTTCACGTTCGCGACTGTCGCGGCCAAGTAACTCAGCACGACGGAGTGTCGACTTGTAGTTTTCGTCTTTTTCGACCAGTGCCTTGGCAATACCAAGACGAATAGCGTCAACCTGACCGGCATGGCCACCACCTGTCACAACCACTGTAACGTCAAAATCTTTGAGTGGTAGCTCAAGTGCTGCGAATGGTTTTTGTACTTCGCTTAACAGCGCCTTACTATCTGCAAGGTATTCGCTGGCAGGTTTGTCGTTAATAACGATGTTACCCTTGCCGCTCATAACACGTACACGTGCTGTGGCGCTTTTGCGCCTTCCTAGAGCGTAGTAGTAATGACTTTTTGCTTCAGCCATGATTATTTTGCTCCTTTCAGGCTTAGTGCTTCTGGCTTTTGTGCGGCGTGTTCGTGCTCGGCACCGGTGTAAATCTTGAGACGCTTGAGGCGTTCATCACGTAGTTTGTTTACGGGTAGCATACCGCGAACAGCCTCATAGATAGCGCGTGAAGCGTCTTTTTCGATGACATCTTTTAGGGTGTCTTCGCGCAGACCACCTGGGTAGCCACTGTGACGATAGTACATCTTGTCGTCTAGCTTGGCGCCGGTAACAACCAGCTTGTCGGCATTGACTACAATTACAAAGTCACCGCAGTCGATGTGCTTGGTAAACATTGGCTTGCCCTTACCGGTAAGCAAGGTAGCGATTTGAGTTGCAATTCGACCAAGTGGTGCTTCTGATGCGTCTACTACGAACCACTTACGCGTCACATCGGAGGGCTTAGCTGAAAATGTCTTCATTATTTGTCTCCTGTCTTGCGAACACTGACGGCAGGCTTGTGGCTCAGATGCTTGTCGGCAGTCTTTTGGTTGCGGGTTTCACCTGGGACGGCCTTTTTACCACCGCTAGATTTTACTTCGTCAAGTTCATGATGTTGCTTGGCGGGCCTAGCCGCAACAGCACTTTTGGCAACTGGTGCCTCACCCAGGTCATCCACAAAACTAATGCGGGCCATCTGGGCGTTGTCGCCGCGACGCAAACGAGTACGTACCACTCGTACGTGACCGCTGGTGCGTCCAACCAGCTTAGGGGCGATATCATCGACAAGTTTATGCGCTGTCTCAACCGTGTGCAAAGCCGAAACTACTTGGCGACGGTTATGTAGGTCACCTTTTTTGGCTTTGGTAATAAGTTTTTCAACATAAGGTACAACTTCTTTTGCTTTTGGAAGTGTGGTCTCAATACTCTCTTCCTTGACCAGCGATTCGACGAGTCCGCGAACAAGTGCATTGCGCTGGTCACGCTCTCGACCAAACTTTCTACCTTTATATCCATGTCTATGCATACTAAAGCTCCAACTCTGCCAGCTTATCTTTGACTTCATCGAGGGCCTTGCTGCCAAATCCCTTGAGGTCACGCAGTTCAGCATCGCTTAGTGCGAATAAATCCTGAATGGTGTGAATGTCATTATTGACTAACGCGTTCGTCGTACGAGCCGTTAGATTGAGGTCTTCGATTGAGGTTGCTAGCATTGAACCATCGTCGCTTGCAAAACCGCCAACTTCAGTCGTAGGGCTCGTAGCGTCATCTGCTACAACGCGAGTTTTACCTGCAAGTGCTGCATATTGGTTAACCAAAATTGCCGCTCCTTCTTCAAAAGCATCTCGGGGAGTAATTGTGGCGTCAGTATCGACTGTTACAAAGAGCTTGTCAAGGTCTGCTATTTGTCCGACACGAGTTTTTTCTACCTTGTAGCGAACACGTACAACGGGGCTAAAGATTGCATCGAGTGCGATAAAATCGCTCTGCTTCTTGCTGGTGCTTTCTTCGATGGTGCGGTAACCACGACCAGTTTCGACCACAATGTCGATAGTAAGGTTTGATTTATCGTCATCGATAGTGGCAATTACTTGCTCTGGGTTGACTACTTCTACATCAGCATTTACCTGAATATCCTTAGCCGTCACAACGCCTTTGCCCTTTTTAACAATACGTAGTGTTTGAGCGCTGTCGCCATATACGCGGAAACGAATTTGCTTAAGATTAAGCATAATGGTAACAGCATCTTCTTTAACACCTTTGACAGCCGTGAATTCGTGGGTAGCACCCTCAATTTTAAAGCTGGTAATGGCGGCACCGCTGATGCTCGAAAGTAGAACACGACGCAAGCTATTACCAAGTGTCATACCGTAACCACTTTGTAGCGGCTCAATGACAAATGTAGCACTCGTCGTACTATGGTCATCAACGGCAACGAGTCCTGGAGTGTGAATCATTTTTGACATAACTTTCTTGTTGCCTCCCTTTAGCGTGAGTAGTATTCGACGATTAGTTGTTCATTAATCTCTGGCTCTGCGTCGTCACGAACCGGTAGATTGGTAACAGTAACACTTGTTTTCTTACGGTCAACCGTTAGCCATGCAGGAACTGCTGATGGCGCGGGGCTGACATCGTCAAGTTTCTTAAAGTATTCATTATTCTTGCTATGGTCACGCAAAGTAATCGCATCACCAGGACGTAGACGAATTGAAGGAATGTCAACTCGACGCCCGTTTAGCATAAAATGCCCATGAGTAACTAACTGACGGGCCGCTCGACGGCTTGTGGCAAACCCTGCGCGGTACACAGCGTTGTCAAGACGACGCTCAAGGTACTGAAGCAAGTTTGCACCAGATTGGCCAGGAGTGCGGGTGGCTTCGGTCATTAAGTTACTAAATTGCTTTTCTAGAAGTCCATACAGTCGCTTAACCTTCTGTTTTTCACGAAGCTGAAGTGCGTACTGACTTGGTTTGTTGCGCATACGCGCATTTGCTGCCTGTCCAGGCATATTGGTTCGTTTTGCAAGTGCTTTGTGCGCTTTGGGGTGCAGTGCATAACCCTCACGACGTGACATCTTAACAATAGAATGGGTGTCTCGTGCCATGGTCTAAACCCTTCGCGCTTTCTTAGGGCGTACGCCACCGTGTGGGACACCCGTTATGTCAGTAATGCTTTCGATTTGAATGCCAACAGTCTGCATGGCTCGGATGGCTGCGTCGCGGCCAAGGCCAACACCCTTAACAAAGACTGTTACCTTGGAGAGGCCATACTGCTGTTTAGCAGTAGTGCCGGCCTTTTCTGCTGCGACTTGAGCAGCATAGGCGGTGCCTTTTTTAGACCCGCGGAATCCGCAAGCGCCAGCACTGGCAGCCGCTAGTACCGCACCATTTGCATCTGAAAGCGTCACAATAGTATTGTTAAAGGTTGCTTGTACGTGTAGCTGTCCAGATGCAACGCTTCGCTTATTCTTCTTTTTCTTGACCGCAGCAGGAGCTGCAGTGGTTTGAGATGTATCTGCCATATATACTCCTTAGGTCTTACTTGCGACTTTTTTAGCGGTACCACCCACGGTTACCTTTTTACCACGACGAGTTCGCGCATTTGTCTTGGTACGCTGACCCCGGCTGGGAAGACTTTGCTTGTGGCGTAGACCACGATAACTGCCAATATCTTTAAGCCGTTTTATATTGCTGCTGACAACCCGCTGCAGCTCACCTTCTACCGTGTAGGTGGTGTTAATAAAGTCCTGTATGCGTCCGATTTCGGCATCAGTTAGGTCTTTGGTACGAACGGTTCGTTCAACCTTAACAGCCTCTAATATAGTATCAGCCGTTTTAGGGCCAATGCCGTATACATACGTTAGTGCAACCCAAATTTGTTTGTCAGCTGGTATGGTGACACCAGATATTCGTGCCATATATTATCCCTGCCTCTGCTTATGCTTAGGTTTCATTTTGTTGATGACATAAAGACGACCCTTGCGACGAACAATTTTGTCGTCGGGGCTAATCTTTTTAACGCTTGCACGTACTTTCATGGTACGGATCATGCTCCTTCCAGCGATGACTCACTGCTTAAATAGTAATAATTGATTAGGGTAACACTCCCTGAGATTGGTGCGTACTTCGATGACAAGGCAGTCATCAGTCCGAATGAACCAATCTCAAAGATTGTTTAGCCCTTACGGTAGGTAATACGCCCCTTACTTAGGTCATAAGGGGTAAGCTCCACCGTTACCTGGTCGCCTGGCACGATGCGGATAAAGTGCTTACGCATTTTACCGGCGACATGCGCAATAATCTGATGGCCGTTTTCAAGCTCAACGCGAAATTGAGTACCTGGTAAGGTCTCAATAATGACTCCCGTCAGCTCGATTACTTCTTTACTTCCTGCCATAGGTTATGCGACAAGTCATTATAGCAGTTTTTACTACGAGTTGTAAAGGGTATTCTGTCGCAGACACTTCTTAGCGTTTTCGCTTTGTGGTCACGATGTTTTTGCCGGAGTTCAGCAAACGGTGCACCCGTCCAATTTTTTTGGTTTCTGCCTCAGAGTTCTCATCATAGAAAAAATCATCTTTTTGATATTTATCGTAGGTCACCATTAATGCTCGTGACTCAACTGCGCGCAGTGTTTCGAGCGATACCGCAACCAAAATCAAGACACTGGTACCGCCAATGGCAATGTTGGTATTAAGGAATATCTGGGCGATAATTGGCATAATTGCTAGCAGCCCAAGACTGAGAGCCCCAAACAGTGTGAGTTTATTGACTGTTTTGCCGAGGTATTTTTCGGTCTGTAGACCACTTCTGACACCCTCTAGAAAGCCGCCTTGCTTTTGGAGGTTTTCAGCAATCTCTTTGCTGTTAAAGGTAATACTGGTATAGAAGTAGGTGAACAGTACCACAAGCAAGAAATACGTTACTGGGTAAATGTAGGGCTCCCAGCCACCAGCAGCAAATGATTGCGAACTTGGGTTTTGGAACCAAGTACTCAGGTTATTTCCGAGCTGCTGCCATTTTTCGGTTTTGCTATTTGCTAGCAGTGAGCCAGCAAAGCTCGGTACGCTTAGGAAAGCGACTGCAAATATAATAGGAATAACACCAGCGGTGATAAGTTTAACCGGAAGTGTGGTGGTCACACCACCATAGCTACGATTACCTTGAACACGCTTAGCATAATTGACTGTTAGTCGCCTCGACGCTTCATTGAGCATCACAACTATCCAGGTCACGATTAGCACAGCTGCGGCAATGATAACCGCGTACCAAAAAGCTCTTTCGTTTATAGGCAACTCTTTTCCAAACAGTGACCATCTGTCTTGTTTGTTGTAGACGGATGAGACAATACTACTTACTGTAGAAGGCAACCCACTGACAATACCAACAGTAATGAGCAGTGAAATACCATTGCCAAC
>Ga0209203_1001914_pt1 | contig 14613 bp, 11 predicted proteins | sample AD_UKC109_MetaG_FD_184423 | JGI IMG/M metagenome (GOLD analysis project Ga0209203, IMG submission 184423) | Active sludge microbial communities of municipal wastewater-treating anaerobic digesters from Hong Kong - AD_UKC109_MetaG (SPAdes)... | ecosystem: Engineered > Bioreactor > Anaerobic >... | reverse complement strand
CGCAGGCAACCAAAAAGCTTCTGCAAGGTGCCGGATACTCCATGAACTGGAATCCGGGATCATTGATGATGGCAGGGCGGCTTCACGTCTCCTTGACCTGGGAGAAAATGAACTTGCAGGTTTTTACGCTGAAAAAGCCGGCAATATAAAGATATGGATAAGGGGATATCTCAGAAGGGGCAGTGTTTCAGCAGATGAGCTTGAGGAACGTTACGGAAGCAAGGCTCTTCTGGAATTTTATCTTGATGATGAAACCGAAAAGCGTGACAGGGACAGGCTGAAGGAGATATTTGTAATACCTTACATAGAAAGTACAAGGAATGAACTGCAAAAAATTACCGGATCCATCAGGGAATTTACAGGAGGAAGAGATGACTGAAGATAATAGAAATGAAGGGTTTGCAGAAGTATTGGAAAGCCTTGACAGCTGTGCCAGGGCAGCCTCGGAATTTTCCCGGGAATACAAGAAACTGTCCAGGAAATTCATGGACCTGGAGACGTCAATTGAAGAGGCAAGGAGTAAGGGTATACTGGCAGAGGAAGCTGTTGATTCAATCAATAAGAGTGCCGGCAACCTGAAGCTCCTTTCAGATTCCATGCCTGAACTTTCAAGGAGACTTGTTGATATAAATGCCGGAATAGCCGATTCCCGTGAAATACTATCCAAATCAGATGAAAACCTTAAGAGTTTCAGGGACAATGTTGAAAAATTCGGCGAAATAACCAAGGCGATGGACAAGTTCTCAGCCCTTGCTGAAAAAATAGACCCCGATGAGATGGACAGGAAGTTTGCAGATACAATCAAGAAGGTTAATGCTATTTTTGACAGGAACAAGGCGGATGTAGTCGCTTTGTCCAACCAGGTTTCCGATTATCGCAAGACCCTGCGTGAGATGAGGCTTTCAATAAAGGAATTTTCCGATGGAACAAAGGAGTATGCAAAGGAAACAGAGAAACAACTGACCCAGCTAAGGAAGATTGCAGATGAACGGTCTGATATTTCATTCCATACCCACATTGATGTCGAGGAAACCCTTATTGATGAGATAGTAGGCAAGGCGGCAAAGAGCCTCAATGAAAGAATTGAAATCAGTGACAGGGAAATGAAGGAAGTCCTTCTGAGTGATGACCTTGTTGATAAGATAGCAAGAAGGTCTGCAGAACGACTGAACGAGTCAATGGAAGGCAGGGTTTATTCAGAACAGGATTTCAGACCTGAGATTGTACGTGAAGTTATCACGATAATGCTGGAGAGGGAAAAGAAGAGACTTGCAAAGGCTGAGGAAAAAAACAGGGAAAGGGAAGAGGAAATCAGCAGGAATCTTGAAGTTAAGTTCAATGCATTCAAAAAGGAAATCATGGATGAAATATCCAATATCAAACTGGAGGCACCGGCACCAATGGCTAAGGTGGAGATAACAGGGGCAACCCTGTTACCCGAATTGTCAAAGCTCATCGGTATGCAGCAAGATGATTATCTGGAGAAAATAAAGGATTTCATGCGTGACAGCCTGCCTGACACAATAGAGAAGAAGCTGCATGAACTCAACATTATTCCCGAACCGGAACCGGATATCCACACTTTGCAGGAGCTGAGGGAAATACACGGGAAATTCCCCTTTGATGTAGTAGACTACACCGATCCTGATAAAACAAAATACCAGATAAGGAAATTCGAAGATGATGAAGCCTACTGTTCAGTGTATCTGGCTGAAGGAAAGAAAATCAAGGTTGATTACACCATAAACATAAATGAAAGAAAATACCTGGTTGTAAGCCAATAACCCAGCCAATCGTCCTTGGGATCTTTGGCGTTTTTTGACCAATCATCCTTGGGATCTTTGGCGTTTTTTGACCAATCATCCTTGGGATCTTCGGCGTTTTTTAGCCAATCATCCTTGGGATCTTTGGCGGAATTATGTTTGTACGATTGATTGACATTGATTACCGGGATTGGTAGAATAGCATTGCTCTAAAAGGGAGTAGCTGTGGGAAACCAAGATAAGATCAACATACTGGAGAAATCCTGGTCTTATCAGCTTTGATGTTTATCGAAGAAGCGAGACTTTTGGATTATCGGACACATTGTCCGGCAATCCCGAAGTCTTTTTCATTGCAGAAGGCCATAAATGAGACAGACCATCTGCAAGGATATACACCATTGCCCGGTTTGCAGAATTATTATTAAAGGTGGACATTACATGATTTCTGAAATCATCAGGGCTTTCATGCTGATATTTGTAGCAGAAATGGGGGATAAGACCCAGATTCTTGCCATGGCATTCGCAACAAGGTTTCCTGTGGGAAAGGTTCTTGTCGGTATTGGACTCGGGGCTTTTCTTAACCATGGACTGGCTGTTGCACTGGGCAGCTATCTGTCGCAGGTGGTTCCTATCAACACCGTACAGATGATTGCAGGTGCTGCCTTTGTTGGATTTGCATTATGGACCCTTAAGCCTGACAAGGATGAAGGCGATGAGGAGCCGAGGATAAAGTTCGGCCCCATTGCAACGGTTTCGCTTGCATTTTTCCTTGGGGAACTGGGAGACAAGACCCAGCTGACTGCCATTACACTGGCGGCTGATTCAGCATACCCTCTGATGATACTTGCAGGAACAGTCTCGGGTATGATAGCAACCGGTGCACTTGGAATCTTCATTGGTAAAAAGCTTGGTGACAGAATTCCTGAAATCGCTATCAAACTGCTTGCAGCATCTGTTTTCATGTTCTTTGGACTTCAGAAACTTTTTCAAACAGTTCCGAAGCAATTCCTGGTATGGTATGCAACAATCCCTGGGATTGTTGTTCTTTCTGCTATAACAGGATGGATGGTTTATAATCTTATTCGCCTCAGGAAACTTGGAATACAATCAGAATTCATTGCAAAATCCAAAAAACTTCATGAATACTACCGCCATATGGAAGAGGACCTAGGGAATATTTGTCTTGGGAAGAAGCATTGTGGTACATGCGATGGAAATCAGTGCGTAATAGGGCATTCGAAGGAAGTAATCAAACGGGCTCTGAGTGAGGGAAATGAACCTGAAATTCTGCAGGAATCAAAACTGACCGGTCATGACAAACCCTTTACCAGGGATGAAGTGATTGACAGCCTTGTCGACACCCTCTGGCTTATAAAATCCGTCCGAGATGAAGAACGGCTGATGTTTGCCCATATCATGAGAAAGAATCTGGAATCCATTCTTCTGGGCCGGTCTCTTGAATCCTTTGACGGATTTGAATCATATATAAATGAAGTTGCGAAGCTGGATACCGTTATTTCTGAAAAAATCAATGAGATTTATATTGTCAAAAAACCACCGGAGGAGAGGATACTGAATCTGGGGAACAGGATAGCCAATGTATATTTGATTGAAATCAGAAACGGTTATGCTTTGGTTGACACAGGATACCCAGGTAAACTGAAAAGTTTTGAGATTCAATTGAAAAAGAAGTCAATTGAACTGGACAAGATCAAATACATTTTCCTCACCCATGCCCATGACGACCACGCGGGATTCCTTAAAGATTTGCTCCAGAAGACTGATGCGAAGGTCATCATGCACCCTGCAGCAGCAGACAGGCTGAAAACCGGTCAAAACTCATTTGAAGGGGGATGTACGGGTATGATGGCACTGATATTTTGCAGATTCATGAGTTTGCTTGGCAAAGGAGAACATCTTTATCCGGCAACAGACATTCCTGACAGATATCTTTTGGCAGACAAAGAAACGAAATCGGAAATAGAGAAAATGATATCTGCCAAAATAGTTGAACTGCCCGGGCATACAGAAGACTCCATCGGAATCCTGCTTGGTGACAGTATTTTAGTATGTGGGGATGCTGCCATGAATGGCTTTCCAAGCAGACACCATATAACCATATGGGTGGAGGATCCTGTGGTATATAAGGAAACATGGAAGAGGATCATTGCCCTTGAATGCAGGATGATATACCCGTCCCATGGAAAACCCTTCGACAAGGCTGAACTGCTGAGATATTTACATAAACTGGACCGACTGCATGTTTACCCTTTGAAGAAGAACTGATCTGATGCCAATCATCCTTGGGATGTTCAGCTATTTTTGACCAATCATCCTTGGGATGTTCAGCTATTTTTGACCAATCATCCTTGGGATGTTTGGCTTTTTAAAGGAGCTCCGCTGAGAGCTCCTTTTAAGTAACATGGAGGATTTTATGTATTGGGATTAGTTTCTTCCGCCTCTGTATCCCTGTCCGTTTTCACTGCCGCTGCCGTCAAGTACCGGTTCTCCGTCTTCATCGCAGTCTGCAAGCCTTGCTTCATTCTGATTGCCTGTGCCTGCACCCTTAGCGCCATTGCCGCCTTTGTAACCGTTGCCGTCAGCCAGTCCAAGTCCGTCGCCTGTGCCTCTGCCGAAGATGCCCCATCCTTCTTCAGGACGATCAGGGTTTACACCATCCATGGTGCACTCTTCTTCACCTTCGCATGCGGTCAGGTATTCAACGAGGGCATCTGCCTCTTCCTGGGTCATGGTTCCGTCTGCTACCTTTGCATCGATGATTGCGAGTTTCTCTGCAAGTACTGCTGCGTGGAATTCTTCAACTGTTTCGAAGTCTCCGATGTTAGTCTGGAATCTTCCGGCTGTTCCGTCCGTTGCTCCGTTTCCGTTGTATGCAAATGCAGTTCCTGCTGCTGCCATTACCACTACTGCTACCAATGCTGTGATCATAATAAGTTTTCTTTTCATTGTTCTGCTCCTTTAAATTTTATATATGCATGATAACCAGCCTGTCTGTCATTTATGTGTCAGAAAAAGCATTTTTTAAAAAATTGTGATAATATTTATTTAAGAGCAAAGAATACAAACAAAAGAGATGTTTATGAGTCTGATGAAATGTCCGGAATGCAAAAGGGAAATATCTGACAAGGCGGAATTCTGTCCGCACTGTGGACTTCCTTCACAGTTCTTTCATGCAGAAGTTATACAGGCCGGTTATCCGGTGGATTCATCAGAACCAACGGATGAAAACCTGCCTGTAGAAAAGCTTCTGGCGGATTTAAAAAAAACAATTGATTCAGATGAATATATTCCGGAAAGCAGGATGCTTACGCTGTCCTCGCAGTATGACAGTGTAGCCAATAAACTGAAAAGCAATCTGTACAATGATGAAAAAGTTTCTGAAGGCAGGGATTCTTCGATTATTTATTCACTGACTGAGGAATATTCAGACATCGAAGCAAGGGTTGACGAACACAACAGAATTTTCATAGAGCAAAAACTGACTGAATACAAGGACTACTTCGATACTATCCTTGATGACATTGACAGCAACATAATGCTTGACCTTGACCAGCGCATAGCCGTCCTTACTGACGAGGATTACTGTCTCCTGGTTGCCGGGGCAGGAGCAGGAAAGACCACCACCATGGCTGCCAAGACAAAATATCTTGTTGACAAGATGGGGGTCCCGCCCGAGGACATCATCGTCATTTCATATACAAACAAGGCCATAATGGAGCTTAAGGAGCGGATTAACAAGAAGCTTGGTATCCCGGCGAAGATCTGTACATTCCATAAATTCGCCTTCGACCTTATCAAAAGTAATTCATATGAAAGTCCCGAAGTCAATTACTCATCCTATAGATATATATTTGAAATGCTTGAAAAAAGAGTCTTCAGGGACAGGAACTTCCTCAGGACCCTGGTACTTTTCCTTGGATTCTATTTTGATCTGCCCGAGGAAGCCTTTGCATTCGAAAACCTGGAGCAGTACCACCTTTACAAGGCCCGTCAGACATACCAGACCCTAAAAAGCAGCCTCAATGAATATACCAAAAGGGTCAGCAGCCTGAGAAGCAGGAAACTCAGGACAATCACAGGCGAGTTCATGAGGTCCATCCAGGAAGTCCAGATAGCAAACTTCCTGTATATGTACAACATCGACTATGAGTACGAGAAGGTCTATGATTATCCAATAATGGGAGCAACCAAAAAATACACCCCCGATTTCTTCATCCGACAGGGTGAGAATGAAGCTTATCTGGAGCATTATGGAATAACACAATCACACAAGAGCAACATAATGACCGGAAAACAGCTGCAGAAATACATCAACTCAATCAAAACAAAAAGAAGTGTCCACAGTCATTACAAGACGGAACTCATAGAGACATGGTCGGGTTATGACGATGGCCGCAACATTATGCTGCACCTTCGTGAAGAACTGACGAAGAGGGGATTTGTACTCGTCCAGCGCGACACGAGGGAAGTATATAAGAAAATCGTTGATACAAGCAAAGACAAATATGTGTACAAGCTCATCATTTTCATGATGAAGTTCATTGAGCTTTACAAAACAAACGGATATACAGAAGGTGGATTCAATCATCTTAGAAGCAGGACCGATAATCCAAGGACCCTGATGTTCCTTGATATCGCCGAGAAGGTTTACCTGCATTACCAGGAATGCCTTGGGAAGAACAACCAGATAGACTTTGCGGATATGATTAATGATGCAAATTATCTCCTTGACGAAATCGCCGCCCAGAATAAGAGGCTGAAATACAAATATATTATCATCGACGAATTCCAGGACATAGCAAAACAGAGGTTCAATCTGACCAAGAAACTGGCGGATGTAACCGATGCAAGGGTGGTTGCAGTAGGAGATGACTGGCAGTCCATCTATGCCTTTGCGGGTTCGGATATAACCTTGTTCACACGGTTCCGTGAACTGATGCAAGGAGGAAAGGAGCTTAAGATCCTCCGTACTTACAGGAATGCCCAGCAGCTTATCGACATAGCAGGTGGTTTCATCCAGAAGAACAAACAGCAGATCCAAAAGCGGCTGATTTCACCCAAGAATATAGAAAATCCTGTAATAATAAGGTCATTCGATGATACAAAGGAAATGTGGGTAAACCTTGCTGATCTTGTAATCGGTATGATTGGGGAAATCATTGAAAAGCACGGCTTGAAGTCCACGATTCTGCTGGCGGGCAGATATAACTTCGATTTGAACAAACTTGTCAATACGGGCAAGTTCAAAATGTTCGGCAATTACCTGAAGTGTGTTGCCCACCCAAAGGCCAGGCTTGAGTTCCTTACGGTCCACAGTGCCAAGGGTCTTGGGTATGACAATGTGATTCTTATTAATATGTTTGAAGGCAAGTACGGATTCCCATGTCAGATTGAAGACGACCCAATAATGCAGTTGGTTGTCCATGGTGACAGGAGCATTGAATTTGCTGAGGAAAGAAGATTGTTCTATGTTGCACTGACTAGGACTAAGAACAGGGTTTATATCTGTGCACCGCGAAACAAACCGTCAAGGTTTTTACTTGAAGTCATTGATGACTTCGGGATCCCTCATCCCGGGGATATAAACAGGGAAGGGGTGGACCATTTTGATATCAGATGTCCCGTATGTAATTATCCACTTAAATATGAATTCAACAAGAACTATGGTCTTACATTATACATGTGCACGAATGAACCTGAAATATGTGACTTCATGACCAATGACAAACAGCACAGGCATGATATTTACAAGTGCGAAAAGTGTTCAGACGGGTATATGATAGTCAAGAGAAACAAGGAAAACGGAGAACCCTTCTACGGTTGCACCAACTACTCAAATCCGGACAACTTCTGCAAGCATGCAGTACCGATTATCAGGAAGGATTAAATCAGGGGAACATGCCGGGGGCATTCCCGGAGGAGTGAAATCATGAATAAGAGGTTGAAACTGGCTTTGCTGGGAGGAGTGGTGCTTGGACTTATATGCGTTTCCGGCGCATATATAAGGTCAGGATTCACTGCGTCGCCTGCCATGGTGTTTTCGTTGTGGTACAACCGTGTGGTCATGGGTCTTATGATCGGAGCTCCCTGGCCCAGGGTGAATATGGGAAAGGCATTGGTAAGGGGAGCCTTGTTCGGACTGCTGGTTTCCTTTGCATATTACAGCTCCACTGGATTCCAGGACCACGTCAGCTTTGTTGCCGGAATAGTATATGGGGTCATACTGGAAGCATGGCTGAAATATAAGTCAAAATGAAGCAGTGAAAGGTGACTTAATGATATGAACAAAGATATTGATTCCATCGATGAATATATCAGACAATTCCCGGCAGGTGTACAGGATATCCTCAATGAACTGCGTAGAGTCATAAACGAAAATGCTCCGGGAGCAAAGGAAAAGATAAGCTATCAGATGCCCACATTCTATCTGAATGGGAATCTCGTTCATTTTGCTGCATATAAGAACCACATCGGCTTTTACCCGGCACCATCAGGGATTGAGGCGTTCAAGGATGAACTTGCAGGCTATAAATGGGCAAAGGGTTCAGTTCAATTTCCGATTGACAAGCCCATACCATATGACCTCGTCAAAAGGATTGTCGAATTCCGCGTGAAGCAAAACACATAATTATAACAACTATCCCTGGGACTATTGCATGGTTTGGAGCAACAATCCCTGGGACTATTGCATGGTTTGGAGCAACAATCCCTGGGACTATTGCATGGTTTGGAGCAACAATCCCTGGGACTGTTGCACAGTTTGGAACAACTATCCCTGGGACTGTTGCATGTTTTAGAACAACAATCCCCGGGATTACTGCACGGTTTCGAACAACAATCCCTGGGACTGTTGCATGTTATGGAGCAACTATCCCTGGGACTGTTGCATGTTTTAGAACAACAATCCCTGGGACTGTTGTACACTACGGCTATTTCAGGAACAATCGTTGTGATATAATCAGGCAAGGAATGGGGGCTAGATGCTTTTACTTAAACTTACACTTCCGGTTGTTCTTTTCTGTCTTTTGCTCAAGGGCACAAATGTACTGAGTTACACAATAATAAAGAAGAAGGTTTTGAAAAGCAGGGTATGGGACCTGAATATATGCTGCGGGGGCACCGACGGAGGAGGAATTAACGCAGACATAGTAAGGTATAAGGAATTACCAAATTTCGTGCTTACAAAGGACATATACAATCTTCCTTTTGCGGACAAGCAGTTCAGTCACATACTTACTTCACACACCATAGAGCACATTGATGACCCCGGAGCCTTCATCAAAGAGCTTAACAGAGTAGGTGAGAATATAACGATACTGGTTCCGCCATTGTGGGACCTTAGTGCTGCACTGAATTTTCTGGAGCACAAGTGGCTCTTCCTTACATTCAGGACCAAGGTGGATGTACTTCCACGATATGTGAGACTTCCTCTGGCAAACTGGTATCAGAGCAATTTCGGGCAACGGATAAAATCATAAACTACACAGGAGAATGACATGGACAAAAAAGGTGAATGGCTGCAGTGGAGACATGATACAAGGCGTACTGGACACAGCGCGATGAAGGGGAAGATCAAAACCCCATACATAAAGGCATCGGCCTTTGCAGGAGCATATGAAGATTTTTTATGTCTGCAGGCCGGCAACTCAACCATACTGAAACTGGTTGATGAAAACAGCCCCGGTTTTGATGAAGATGCAATGCGAAGGGACTATGGAATAGACCTGTACCTGGATGTTGAAGGCAACGGCATTGAGGAAAAGGTAGAGGAAAACATAATGGTCCGGTATATCAAAAAGCCCGATGGCATGGGCTACTACCGGGTCCGTTTTGAATTTGCCTTTGAAAATGACCGATGGGGAAGTGATGAACCCACTTATGGATACCTTGAAGAACGCATTGACGGTGAATGGCATACCATATGGAGGACTGAAGCGGATGAAACCGCCTTCTGGCGTCCAAATCTTCTCTTTGCAGACATTGACAATGACGGCACCGAGGAAGTGATTACCACTGAAAAGGGGAGGATCATAGCCTACGATTACAGGACCGGTGAGAAAATCCGGGACCTTAAATATCATAATTCAAGGAATTACGGTGAATATTTTGCATATGACTTCACAGGTAACGGTTATCCTGACTTCTTTTCAATCGTTCATTTTCCGGCACACGCCGAGGTCATCCTTAACGACGGAAAAGAATTCACCTGTGCATGGATAGACAAGGTACAGGAGACCATTGCAGATACAGACAAACTTCTGGTAACAGTCATCAACCCCATATGTGACATCGACTGTACAGGCAGCCCTGATATTATTTTCAGCAGATACAACCAGCATGGGGATGGAAAGTGGCACACTACGGTCATAGAGCCGGTTAGCGGAGACCTTAGATACTCCATCCCTGATTTTGTTGCAATGGAAATACTGAACACCGGGTCTGACGGCAGGCCGCAGATATATGGATACAGAACAAACGGCAGCTATATCAACCCGGAGGCCAACGCAGCTATATATGAAATCACCAACGGCACTCCCAGGGAGGTATTCCATGACAAGGGTATGTTCTGGTTCTCATTTTTCACACGGACACCATTCTCAGCATGTATCCCGAGGACGAAGATGGCCAGTCCGGATGGGAAAACCATTCTATGCGGAGAGAAGAAACAAAACGGCCTATGCAGGGTGACAATGAGGGATTTCTCCCAAAACAAGATGAGAATTCTTGGAGAAACCACACTTCCGTCTCCAGCTGTCCAGTACGTAGCTGATGATGGAAGAATCTTGATCAAGACAACAAGAACAGGGGAATTTGAAGCTTCTTCAGAGGGCTTTTCGATGCAATTGCTTGGAACCAGGGAAGTACCCGGCAGACCCTATGAAAGCGGTGTGTGTGAAAAGGGAAGAAGGAACATAGCATATGGTATTACACCGGAAACCAAGGTGGGTGGTGCACCTGTCGTGCTCCATGATGAGGGTGAAGCCAGGATTGTGCTTCCGGACCTTCTCAACAAAAGCATATGTTGTCTCAGTTATGAAGAAGGAAAACTCAGGAATCTCTGGAGGAAACAGGGATTTGGAATGGAACTGGGGAGCGGAGTAGCTGTCAGAAGGGAAGGGGAAAAGCGTACCATACTGTATGGATCTGCCAGACCGGACGGGGTAGCGACCCTGACGGAAGTTACGCCTTCAGGTGACCTGGTCGGAGAAATAACCATAGACTCAATTCCAGCGCCTGTTATAAATCCATTGACAGCCTATTGCGGAATGGGACCTGCTTCCTGGCTTGCAGTACCACTGGTTGAAAAAGACAGGGATGATATCCTGATCACATCATACAAAAACAACATGCACAGTGCATTTTCATCTGCATATGACGGGTCTACAAAACAAATGATGTGGCGGAAGGACAAGTGCGGTATAAACGTTGACGAAGCATATGGATTCGGAGGCATGAGACCCTTTGCCGGATATCCAAACGGCGACGGTACCGAGCGGCTTATATCGCAGTACCCGGGATTCCAGTACTTTGCCGACGGCAGGACCGGAGAGATAACAAGTCACTATCTGGCCCACCTAGGCACTTTTTTCTATAAAGACAAGAAGGGGGATGTATTAAAAAGCGGTCCTGCCCTTCACAGTGAGCCCATAGTCATAGAAAAACCGGAGAAAATTCACACAAACCTCCACTATATCCAGTATTTTGATGCAGTAGACCAGATTGTTCTCTGGGGCGGAAGCTCATTCACCCTCGGCCTCTGGCTTGATATAAAGGACGAAAGCGGAATGCTCTGGAGTACAGAGTACATCTATGGTTACCTGAACACCCCTACACAGGGTGTGTGCGATATAAACAATGACGGATACCTTGAGGTCATGGGATATGAACATGCAAAGGAAGCCCTTGTATGCAGGGACCTTACAAGCGGAGACCTCAGATGGACAATGGATATACCTGGAAGCGACTTCGGCAGATGGTATGCAACATGTGACATTGACGGAGACGGCTGCGAGGAGCTGCTTCTTTGTACGGAAAGCAGGCTTTTGGCAATAAATGAGAAGGACGGAAAGGGAAACATTGCATGGAGCATTGATATACCTGCACCATGTTCCGGGCCTGTAATTGCAGACATCGATGGAGACGGACATCCTGAAATACTGCTTTCCTGCGACAATGGATACATATATCTGGTGGCACAGGGGGAATAAATAACAAAAAAAATCAAAAGCCAGTCATCCCAAGGATGGCTGGCAGGTGGAAGGATAATTACCTGATGTTTCCAATACAAACAGGCCATAAACTTAGATGTAACTTTTTGCTTGCAAATATTAAGAATACATATTATAATCAATTGACAATATATGGAATTGAGCCGCTGGCTTGACACAACTTTTCGTAGTGATATAATTTTTATGTGATTAAGTTCACAGGTGTGCTGACACTTTAATCCGAAATAAATGTAAGACGAATGGGCTTATGGTTGGCAGGCAACAGAAAAACCTGAAATCAGAGTAAGACGCATGGGCTTACGGTTGGCGGACAACAAAAAAATCAGCTTTATTGAGGCAGTATTCACTACAGTGATACTGCCTCTTTTTGGATTTATATGAACAAAGACCAAATCGTTAAAATTATTCATGAATGTGCCATTTTATATGAGAACAATTATGCCAACAGAAATATCATGGTTGTTTTCGGAAGCGAAGCGACAAACATGGAGTATGTTGTCATTCAATTTTTAAGGAACAATTATCTTCATCTGACAGGAATTGATGTAAACGATATTAAACCTGCTCAGTTCTTTGATATGTGTAAAAAACAGAAGATCAGCACCAGTGATTTTAAGCTTAGAAGTGATGGAACGACAACTCTCAAGCTAGAGGCTCTTCCACAGATAATGACACTGATGAAAAGGGGCGGAATGGTTTGTTTCTGTGATGAAAAACAAGGAATAAAACTGTATTGCGACAAACTTATAGGAAATACACAGGTATGCATCGGGTTAGGTTTGATAAAAGATTATTATTATCCCAAGACACTTCTAATGGAGGATATCAGAAGAAGGGGAACAAACTGTAAAAGAATTTTACTGATTTTTTCAAAACCTATAAATAAGAAACTGTATGACAAAATTGAATATACAAACAAGACCATTGATCCAAGCGATATCATTTGCAACTCTGAGTTAAGTGGACTTCTATCACTATAATCGTTAAAATAGAACTATAAAAATTTAGGGATAAAGTATGAAAAAAATTGTTTTATTGGTATTTGCACTGATTACGCTTGCAATTGTTCTGTTCTTCTTTCCATACAGGATGGAATCAAGGATTGGATTGGATGACATTAACATGGAAGGTTTGCAAGGTAAAATAACTTTCTACCATACAGCTGACGATAATGCAGACATATTCATAGATGATGAAGCAGCAGTTGAAAAATTACTTGACTATATAGGTTCACTTCGGGGGATAAGAAGCGTTGGTAAAAGTGGTTTCTTCCCACTGGATGACCACAGGTATATGTTCTATTTGTATGACAATGACGGCAATCCTTTGTATTTTCTTGATATAACCGGTTCATATATTCAAATTGTCGGACCCGGAAGAAACAGCAGATACAGGATATTCCCACGGTATCTGGATATTCAGGTAATTGATGAAATGACTGCTGAATACCATTTGGTTGAAATACCGGATTTCATGGAACCTATAGAGTTTGAAGATGTTTCTGCTTCAACAGACTTTGGAACAAATATTGGCAGGGGGGTACAGGTACTATATATTGACGGTCACACAGGTGACGACCGTTTTATTATTTTCAATGATCTCAGACCTTATGAAAAGCTTGATATATATGAGTCCGGTGAAACCTTGATAATTTACTATGATGAGTCTGAAAGTGAATCGAGTGAAGTGGTTGTAAAGGTAGAGAGATTACCATTTTATCCGATGGAGAATGATGCGAAGATAATTTTCATACTCAACGGGAAACGGTCATACAAAACTGAATATATTTACGCAAAGGAATAAACCGGTCACGTCATCCGACGGATAACGTGATCACTCAGTATATTTTACCTTCCTTGTCGGCCTGTTTTTCCTTGGCAGCTCCAATTGCAACGCCTATGGCAAGGCCTGGACCGACACCTGTGGCGTAAAGAGCTGTGTTTCCTGTGGCCATTAAAATGGTACCGAGTGCAGAGCCGAATATAAGGCCCAGTGACATATATAAAGCTGTGTAATATCCCTTGTAAACAAGCCCATGGGTCTTAAGAACATGGTTTGTAATGACTGATTTCTGTTTTCTGTAGTACCGCAGACCGGGCTCACGGCCTTCGGAATAATCAACTGCCATCCTAAGAAGATCTTCAAGCATCCGGGCAAGACCGGCATCTGTAATATTACGTTCCATCAGCTTCTTGATAAGTCTTATGACAAAATCAAGCTGCATCTTCTTTGATACTTTGTAATCAATGCCTGTGTTCAGTTTTTCAAATTCACTCAGTAAGTACATGCTCTTCACTTCCTTGTCCGGTTAATATATATGTATTATATAAAAAACCAGTTCTTTGTTCCAGTTTCCGAAATGCATAAGAAAAGAGCCCCGTATGAGGCTCTTTTCGAAATGTGGAGGACCAGGGGTCAGACACTCAGTCTCTTCCGCCTCTGTATCCCTGTCCGTTTTCACTGCCGCTGCCGTCAAGTACCGGTTCTCCGTCTTCGTCGCAGTCTGCAAGCCTTGCTTCATTCTGATTGCCTGTGCCTGCACCCTTTGCTCCATTGCCGCCTTTGTATCCGTTGCCGTCAGCAAGTCCAAGTCCATCGCC
>Ga0209203_1001905_pt1 | contig 14648 bp, 15 predicted proteins | sample AD_UKC109_MetaG_FD_184423 | JGI IMG/M metagenome (GOLD analysis project Ga0209203, IMG submission 184423) | Active sludge microbial communities of municipal wastewater-treating anaerobic digesters from Hong Kong - AD_UKC109_MetaG (SPAdes)... | ecosystem: Engineered > Bioreactor > Anaerobic >... | reverse complement strand
AGCGTATAAGCCGCGACCTTCCATACCTAAAGCGGTGTTGGGGTCGGCATCATCCCACCCCTGGAAGTCGCCAACAACAGTGAAACTGTTGCTGGAATCCCAGGCGTGGATGATGTTGGTTGTTGGAACCATTGCCAGCCCGGCATCCGCGCTGTGGTCGTTGGTGTCAAAAGTCACTTTCACTACCTGGTTATCTTCAGTCGTGTTGAGCCAGGAGTTATCAGCAGGATAAGATTCGGTCCAGGTGCCGTTGGTCACTTTAAATTCGTAACGTCCCGCAGTGGGAATGATGATGTCAGTTGTGAATACGCCATCTCCACCCAATAAGTCCCCATTGGTGCCGTCATCATAGAGTGGATTATGAGTAGCCCATGTATCTAAACTACCGGCTACACACCAAGGACCAGTGCCGCTGGAGGCGGGTTCGATCAGCATCCGCCCGCTGAAGCTGTCGAGCAGGATAACCACCTCCTGGTTTGGCTCTGTGGTGGTGAAATTGATGTTTGCGGCATTTGAAGAACGTCCATCCGAGCCGAAGCCATTCCAAGTGCCGGTGATGACCGCTTTACCAAAGTGAACACCTGCCGTTGGAATAGGGTAAATCAGACGGTAAAAGCCTTTGCCCATGTCTTCCATCAGGGTGGCAGAATCGCTGTTATTCCAGCCATTGAAGTCTCCAATCGCGGTGTAGCTGGTGGGCAGGTTATCGTTCTTGACGTTGACAATGTTGGAGGCAGGCAGCAAAGCCATACCCGCGTTCAGGCTGTAATCGTTGGTGTCGAGGGTAAAGATCACATACTGCAATGGAGAGCCTGTGGTCACCCAGGAGTCAGCCGCGGGATGGCTAATGTCCCAGTTGCCGCACTCCACTGCTTTCCAGGCATAGGTTCCTGGTGTTGGGATCGATGTCACATAGGTGTAAATCCCATCACCGGCAATTGGGTCGCCATTATTGCCATCGTCATACATGGGCGTGGAGCTGTTATTCCAACCGTTGAGGGCACTGGCAAAGCACCAGTTAACTGCAGCCAGTTGGTTGGCAGTTTGAGAAGGGTTTTGAATAATTTCTTTGGTAGGTGCCTGCGCCAGGCTGGCTGCAGGGCTGAGGAAAAGTGAGAGTGCCATAAAGATGGCAAGAGGCAAGCGAAGCGCTTTCATTTCACCCTTTCTACTATAGTGAATGTGATGGATAAATTATAGTTGACAGGTTAACAGAATTCAATCCATCGTGAGAGCTTTTTTTGTAAATTGATGCCTAATAGATTGTTCAGCCATTGAGATGTAGAAAACCATCAGGTGTTGTCTGTGACTCATGGTATTATTTTTTTGAATCTCCACTTTGCACTTTTTAGGACTACTGATCTACATTAATTGGAGGAACTCTCATGACCAAAATAGGATTTACCAGCAATTACGAAGACTTATCCACAGATCAGGGATTTCAGTTTGAATTCAAGTGCGACCGCTGCGAAACTGGCTACCGCACGTCCTTCCAGCCTTATGTGATCGGCAAGATCAGCGGCGCATTGGATACCGCTAGCAGTTTGTTTGGCGGCATTTTCAACCAGGCTTCCACGCTCGGCGAGAGAGCCCGCAGCGCCACCTGGGAAAGGGAGCACGACCAGGCATTCATCAGGGCGGCTGAAGAGGTTAAAGGCGATTTCGTCCAGTGCCCGCGCTGTTCCTCCTGGGTCTGCCGTGAAAAATGCTGGAACACGAGCAAGGGTCTCTGCAAGAATTGCTCTCCGGACCTTGGGGTCGAGATGGCAGCCGCTCAGTCCAGCCGCACGGTTGAAGAGATCTGGGCGCACTCCAAAATGGCTGAGGACGATCGCGAGATGCTCAAAGAAGAGAGCTGGCGCGAGGGTGCCCGGGCAACCTGCCCATCCTGCGGTGTGGCGCTGTCCGAGAAAGTCAAATTCTGCCCGGAATGTGGTGCAAAGATCCTGCAGGTGGTTTTCTGCAAAGAATGTGGAGCCAAACTTGAGGCTGGCACCAAGTTCTGTTCGGAGTGCGGAACCAAAACAGGGTCTTAGATTTTAAGTTGAAAATCGCTTATTCAGAGAGTATCATACTGGGGCACACCATGTACTATGGCTGAAAAACTTCAGAAAGAAAACCAAGGAGAACTATGAGTGAATTTATCAACAACGCCAGTCAGCGCAAGGAAGCAGTTAAGGGCATCATCCGCCAACTGCATTTGGGCAAGACCGTTGAAGAACTGCAGAAAGAATATGGTCACATCATTGCTAATGCCAGCGCGGAAGATATCGCTGCGGCGGAGCGCGAGGTGATTGCTGAAGGCTTGCCCGTGACCGAAGTGCAGAAGCTATGCGATCTGCACGTAGCGGTCTTCCAGTCTGGCTTGGAATCCGAGCCCGCACCAGAAAACAAACCGGGGCATCCCCTCTTCGATTTCCGTACCGAAAACGAGCTGATCGCGCGCACAGTCGAATCCATCCAGGGCTTTGTCCATCGCTATGCGGACGGGGAGTTTGGGGTGCTGGAGCAACTGCGCCAAAACGCCAAAAACCTGAGCATCGTGGTCAATCATTACGACAAAAAAGAAAATATGATCTTCCCGATCCTGGAGAAGCACGGCTTTGCGGGTCAGATGCAGGTGATGTGGGGCGTCGATAACGACATTCGCAGTGAGATCAAAAAATTTACGACCCTGCTGGAACCCCAAAAGCCCCTGGTGATCTCTGTGGAAAATGCCTTTGCTGAAGTGGCGCGCAAGGTCATCGATATGATCTACAAAGAAGAAAAGGTGCTCATTCCCGAAACCCTGAGCTTTTTTACCCCGGAAGATTGGCAGCAGATGGCGGACGAAATCGCCGGAAAAGTTACCAGGGCGCCAGTTTCGTATTCGTACGAGCCTGAGGTCAGCACTTCAGTCCCATCGGGTCTCATTCCTCTACAAACTGGCGCTTTGAGCGCGGAACAGATCGACCTGCTGCTGACCAACCTGCCGGTGGACATCACTTTTGTGGATGAAAACGACGAGGTGCGCTACTTCTCACAGGGCAAGGAACGGATCTTCACCCGCACCGCCGCCATCATCGGGCGCAAAGTGCAAAACTGCCACCCGCCGCAGAGCGTGCACGTGGTGCAGAAGATTGTCGAAGATTTCAAAGCCGGCAGGCGGGACGTGGCGGAATTCTGGATCCAGATGGGGGGAGCATTCGTGCACATCCGCTACTTTGCCCTGCGCGATGAGAATGGTGCTTATAAAGGCGTGATCGAAGTCTCACAGAATGTGGCCGGCATCCGGGCTTTGGAAGGTGAAAAGCGATTGCTGGATTAGCAGTTGCGAAGATGGCTTGCCGGGTTTACAGCCTGAGCTGCTCCTCATATCTTTTATCAGTCACAAAACACCCTGTTCGATCAATCCAAACAGGGTGATTTATGTAAATCTATTCACCAGCAAGCTTTGTGACATTGAAGGAAGTAAAAAATCATATAAGGACTATTTGGGAATCAAAGGCCGCTTATCGCCTTGCCAATGTGTCGGATGATGTCTGAAGGCAGGGTGGCGGCAGGGTGACCGACCTCAGCCAGCGCGAACTCCGCGGCGCGGGCGTGCAGCCAGACCGCCAGCGTGGCTGCGTCGAAAGGCGAGAGCCCTTGCGCGAGCAGTCCAACGATCAAGCCAGCCAACACGTCGCCAGAACCGCCGTGCGCCAGGACGGAATTGGCGAAGGGCAAAACGCGACATTCTCCCACAGGCGAGGCAACCAGCGTGTTGGGACCCTTCAGGATCAGAGTCTGCCGCCATGCTTGCGCACAGGTGACGGCAAAATCGTGCCTGTTGGAGTGGATCTCATTCAGGGAGAGTCCAGTCAGGCGCGAAAACTCCATCTCATGCGGAGTCAGCACTACCCGGTTTGGAAGAAGGGTGTGCCAATTTGGCTGCCGGCTCAGGATGTTGAGCGCTTCCGCGTCCGCCACCAGGGGCAGGTCAGGCGCCTGTTCGCGCAGGTGTTTCAGCAAGCCGAGCAGGAAGGCCTGCGTGCCCTCGGTTTGGCTCAAGCCCGGACCCACCAAAACAGCATCTTTCCCCACCGTAGGGAAAAGGCCTGCCTTTTCCTCTGACACAACATCTGGCATTTCTTCCGCGGTGATGGCCTCATCTTTCTCGGTCAGCACCAGCCAGATTGCTTCCGAAATACTGGCAGCCAGTGGAGCATGGATGCTTTCAGGGATCGCCGCAAAAACCAGCCCGGCACCACTGCGCAAGGCTGCCTGGATGGCCAGCCCCGCCGCGCCCGTATATTTACGCGAGCCAGCAATCACCAATGCCTTACCGAATGTGCCTTTAAAGGAATCATCCGGCCGCAGCGGCATCAGCGAATGTGCTAATTCAGCTGTAATCGGGGTGGCAGAGGGGTTTTCCATTGAGAATAATTGTACCAGTGGGAGGGAGATTGATTAAATTATTCTAGTTCTTTCATGGTCTCCTGACCATGAAAGGCAGTTGACCTTCAGGTCTCAAATCAATGGCCAGGAAAAACCAGACTGGCAACAATCTGGTAGTAAACCTACGGAGACCTGCGGTCAAGCCCCTCGCTCGGTGAGGACACCGGCGAGAACGGAGTAGAGCCGCGGGTCAGGTCACCGTGCTCGAAGAGGTTGCGCAGCCTGCCGCGGGTATTTTTCTCGGGGTTCAACCTGACACTCGAGTCATTCTGAGCCTCTTTTGCGAAGAATCTGATTCTTAAACGGACAGATCCTTCGCTTCGCTCAGGATGACAGTGTCGGAGTTAAGAACACCGCGTCGCTTTGCTCCTCGCGATGATGGATGTGGGGGAATTGTAGCGGGTTGGTGCTTGGCTGTTTCGAAGTTGTTACAGGACGAAATTCTCTGACGCCAACCCACCCTACATGCTTTGCTCTTGATCGTGCTGCTGATCAAATGAATCCGAAACCTAAGAGGTCAAACTTTTTTTGGCGGAGTCCCCAAACCCTTCCAACACTCCTACGATGCAAGGTGAGGTTTAATCAGACCTGATGCGGATTCTTCCCGGTTTTTTCGGTTGCCCTGGATACTCGCCATATACAATACAAGCATAAGCAGGCTTAATCCTGCTACGGTCAGCCAAATCAATGTGACGTTGGGCACCTTCTCAAGCAGCATAGTGACAAAGGGTATGCCGGTTGCCACGCCAAGACTGTTTGCAAATTGAACCCCGCCAAAGCGCTTGCTATATTGCTGCTTTCCGAAGAAGTAATTGGTCATCCAGGTCACCGAAACCGTACCCATCGCGATTCCAATCCCGAAAGTGACCAGCATCAACACCAGAAATGGCAAAGATTTGATAAATATCAAAAATACACAGGTGAGGGTCATCAGCAGACCCGCGATCAGGGTGGCGGTTTTTGTGCCCACCCGGTCATATAGAATTCCAAGGGCGAATTTACCCAGCACCATCGAAGCTGCATACGCAGATGCTACTATCGAAATTTTTCCAACAGAGAAGCCAAGGTCTTTCATATAGATGGGCAGGTTAAAAAGGGTTCCTGCTCCAGCAAAGCCTGAGAGAAATGCCGCCGCCAGAAAAGCCAGAAACCAGATGGGCAAGCGAGGGCGCGATTCGCCAATTGGATCAGATTTGTTAGCTTTCATGGGTGCTGTCTGGATCTCATCCCGCGCCAAGTGGGTGACAATCAGGGCTGAAGGTAGCGCTGTCGCCAGAAGAATTATTCCCAGCAGCATGTAACCAGTTCGCCAGCTTTGTGTATTAATGAGCGTGTTTATCAACGGATTGAGCAGCATTGGTCCCACGCCACTGCCTGCGAGAGCAATGCTCAGGGCGGAACCAGTATTCCTGGAGAAATGGCGGGTGATGATGGTGGAGACAGGGATTATCGAGATTCCACCATACAAGAAACCTATCAAGCCTGCCAGCAGGTAAAAGTGCACCAGAGTCCGGGCAGCCTGGAATCCGAAATAGCACAGGCCAGCAGCTGCAAGGCCAACAATCATCGGCTTTTGAATGCCAGTTTTTGTATACAAAAAACCCCAGAACAAAGCCGCAATCATGGCGGAAAGGGATGTAATTGTGCCTGTCAAGGCGAAGTTAGCCCGGCTGACGCCCAGGTCCGCGGCTACCACCGGGTAAAAAATGCTTGCCACATTCATGATGATGCCCATAGTGGTTGCCATGATCAGTACGCAACCGATCAATATGGCGAGGTCTTTGGCCTTGCTGGGCGGAGGATTCATTCTGTCAATTGTAAACGAAGTAAGGTCGCCTGACGGGAATCTTGCGTGTTTAGATTATCCTCCGCTTACCGAACTATTGCTTATCGGATCATAAAAAATGGTATGGCACCCCTTAACCACTCAACCAGCTTTTGAAGAACCCTACTGGTAAATTTCACTTCCTGGCGCGGGGGTTTTGACCACGATCAGTTCCAGGGTCTCTTCATCGCGGTTTTGTGCGATCATCTTGATCCTAAAAGGCACATTGATCACGCTCCCGCTGGGATAAACTCTGAATTCTCCGTCGGAAAGGGAAAGGTGCATCGTGCCGCTTACGACAGTCATGTAGATGTTCGCGTTGGTGTAGTGGGTTGGCAGCGCTTCATCTTTGAGCAAAACCATGTGCATGTAATGAATAAACTCATCCTTGATCACGGGTTCAATCACATTCTCAGTGCGGGTTGTCATTTTGTATACTTTTTCAATCATTTGCTGTTCCTTGTTTCGATATTATGTCCACTATTCTACAATGAATACAGGATGTGGGAGCAAGCTGCTGTTTTCTTTATTTTTGATGATTTGGTCAAAAAACCCGGGTAATCACTTTATTTGCCACTAACGTCTTTCGTAGTAGGGTGGGTTGGCGTAAAATTAAGTTGACGACTGGGTCCTTACAGAAAGCCAACCCACCTTTGCATCTTTGTAGTCGTAGGTCAGGTTGCGGGGTTCAACCTGACATCGGAAGCCTATCCTTCATCAGAGCGTAAAAAATGCCTTCGTAGGGAAGGGGCTCGACCCCTTCCGCAAACTCAACCAAACCCACCGACGCAAGACCGTTCCCTACAACAGTCATCCGTTACGTCGCGCCGGATTGGCGCAAATTATGTGTAGGTTGGACGAAGTGCCCGTTAGGGTAATGAGACCGCTCAATACCGTTTTACCAACAATTTATAGGCTTACTCCGAAAATACCTTTTGGGTTGTTGGCTAACTCGCGCGATTAGAAGCGACAAGCGCGACTTTTGACTTTTACAACTTTTTCCGGCATAATTACACCGTGCTGTTTCCCGGTCAGGGCTCTGACCTTTCAAGTGCCAAGTTAGAAATAGGAAAGCCTGTGCAATCTGAGAATACTGAAAACAAGAATCCAGGTGTCATCATTCGCTTAGTCAGCGTAGTGGTTGACGTTGAATTTGAATCCGGAGATCTTCCCTCAATCTATAACGCGTTATTGGTTAAGCGCAAGCAGGGTGGCGACCTTATCCTGGAAATCCAGGAGCATGTCGGCACCAACGTGGTACGCGCCATTGCCATGGGCAGCACAGCCGGCCTCAGGCGCGGTATGCCCGTTATCGACCTGGGAGAACCGATCAGAGTTCCCGTTGGCAGAGAGACCCTTGGGCGTCTTTTCAATGTTCTTGGTGAGCCGATTGACGACCGAGGACCATTCGAGCCAAAAAGCTTCGCCCCAATCCACCGCAAACCCCCGGAGATCCGCGATCAGGTGCTTTCCAGCGAAAAAATCGTTACCGGAATCAAAGCCATCGACCTCCTGACCCCATACCCCAAGGGCGGCAAGGTCGGTCTGTTTGGTGGAGCGGGCGTGGGCAAGACCGTCTTGATGCTGGAATTGATGAACAACACCATCACCAAGAGCTCAGGCATCGTGCTTTTTGCCGGTGTGGGAGAACGCAGCCGTGAAGGTAACGACATGTGGCTGGAAATGAACGCTTCCGGCTTGATCGATTCAGCCATCCTGACTTTTGGTCAAATGAACGAGCCGCCCGGTGCGCGTATGCGCATCCCTTTCACCGCCCTGACCATGGCAGAGTACTTCCGCGATGAAGAAAGCCGCCCGGTGCTGATTTTTATTGATAATATCTATCGCTTCATCCAGGCTGGCTCCGAGGTTTCAGCCCTCCTGGGGCGTTTGCCGAGCGAAATGGGCTATCAGAGCACGCTCGAATCTGAGATGGGTTTGCTCCAGGAACGCATCACCTCCACCAGCTGTGGCAGCATCACCTCGGTGCAGGCGGTCTATATCCCCGCCGACGACGTGACTGATCCGGCAGTGGCAGCCACCTTTTCGCATCTGGATGCCACCACGGTGCTCTCGCGCCGGCTGGTTTCGCTTGGACTCTACCCGGCTATCGACCCGCTGCAATCCAGTTCGAATTTGCTCACGCCTGAAAAAGTGGGGCGTGAGCATTATGACGTTGCCATGCAGGTCAGGGCGACCCTGGCACGCTATGAAGAGCTGCAGGACCTGATTGCCATCCTCGGCATGGAAGAGCTCTCCTTGCAGGACCAGCAAATTGTGATCCGTGCCCGCAGGGTGCAGCGTTTCCTGACGCAGCCGTTTATCGTGGCGGAAGCCTTTTCGGGCAAACCAGGAGTGTTTGTGCCGATCGAGGAGACCGTGCGCGGTTTCAAGGAGATCCTCGAAGGAAAGTACGACGACCTGCCCGAGCAGGCGTTTTACATGACCGGTACGATCGCGGACGTCTTGAGGCAAGCCGAAGAAATGGATTCGGTTGGGGAAATGCTCAGCGAGGAGGAAGCCGATGAGCCGGCAGTCTGATTCAGACCAACTGCTCAGGGTCGAGGTGCTCAGCCTGGGCAAAGGCGGCTTGGAATTGGACCAGGTTGAGCGGCTGCAAGTCCGCCTGGAAGATGGATCCTGGCTGGGAATTCTCCCCGGGCACGCGGCCATGATCGCTGCTACGGGTGATGGTGTACTCAAATACAGGAAAGACGACCAGGATCAAACCGTATCGGTCAAAGCCGGCATATTGACCCTGGCTGAAAACCTGGTCAGCATTTTAACAACTCACTGAGGCGCTGATGGTCGAAAAACACGTCCCCGACGCAGCTCCGCAAGACCAGTCTGAGCCGTCGGACCAGCAGAAGATAACCAGGCGCGGGCGCATGTTTTCGGCGCGCGACCTGCGTGCAACGACCATTGGCTGGGAAATAGCCATCCCAATTGTTGGCGGACCCTTGCTCGGCTTTTTCCTGGACCGCCGCTTGGGCACCAGTCCACGCTGGACGCTGATTTTGTTGGGCGTGGGTGTGTTAGCCGCAATTGCGGCAGTGATTCGTTACGTGAAGTATGAAATATATGTGATACATAAGGAAGAGAACGAAAAGAGAGCCGCTGAGCTTGAAAAGATGAAGGAATTGATCAAAGAGCAAGAACGCAGGCGCAGGCAACGTTATGGAAAATGAGGGCATAAAAATTATCCGGATCATCTTTTGGATCCTGCTCGGCATAGGTTGGTCTGTGTTTTCTTTCCAATGGTTGCGCAAGAGCGTGGAAGCGATTCAACCTTCACCGGACGGGAACAAATCGCCCTTTAAAGGCTTGATGTTGCGCAGAGTAGTCATGTTTTTGCTGCTCGGCATGCTTCTCTACCTGGCACTGCGCACCGAGCCCCTGGGAGCGATTGGGATGGTGATTGTGATCACAATTGCCACCTGGATCCAGGTGATCATCTATAACAACCACCTGAACAAACCACCCACGCAGAAGGAGAAGTAAATTGGATGTAATCGATCACCGCATCGTCTTCGAGCTCTTTGGGATCCTACCCGTTCGGGATACGGTGCTCTATACCTGGATCACGATGGGCATCATCATCGGGGTTGTGTTAATCCTGAAAGCGCTCAAGCCCAACTTTCTGGAATACATCCTTGAGATGGTGATCAGCATTTTGGATGACGCTATGGACGTGGACAATCTGCACCCCTACATTCCATTGCTGGGCAGCCTGATGATCTTTACGCTGTTTGCCAACCTGATCTCCATCATTCCGGGGATGAAGTCGCCTACCGCGGATATCAACACCACCATCGGGCTGGCATTGATCATTGTATTGTCAGTGCATATCTATGGCATGATCAAGAAGGGCGTCTGGAAGTATCTGAAGGAATTCGCCAGCCCGATCTTTATGCTGCCGGTGGAGTTGATCGGGCAGTTTAGCCGTACGCTTTCACTTTCGATGCGTTTGTTTGGCAACATATTGAGTGGAGATTTGATTGTCGCGATAGTGTTTTCGATCGTGCCGTACTTCCTGCCGATTGCCCTGACCGCGATTACGATGGTTTCGGGCGTGCTGCAGGCGTTTGTGCTGACGACGCTGGCTGCCCTGTTCATCTCGTCGGCAGTTGAGATAAATGAAGAAGATCAACGAATCAAAGCTGAAAATGCTGAGAAGCGAAGATTTCGCAAGTTAAGCAAAATGAGTGAGAAAGGAACTGACTAATGGAAAATATGACACCTGAGGTTTTGATTATTGTTGTCACCACAATTGTATGTGGTGTGGCAATCGTGGTTGGAACCATGGTTCCCACCTGGGTGGAGGGCAAGGCGGCAGAAAAAGCGATTGAAGGCATGGCTCGCCAGCCAGATGCTGCGCCTCAGTTGCGAACGGCGATGCTGATCTCGTTGGCGCTGCTCGAAACAGCTTCGATTTACGTGTTGTTGATCGTGCTGGTGCTGCTGTTTGCCAACCCGTTGATTACGCGCTTTTTTGGGGGCTAAACCATGCTCGACCTTGACCTTAGCACCATCATCTGGGAGATTCTAAATTTCCTGGTCTTGACGGTGATCTTGTACTTCCTGGTCTTCAAGCCAATGTCCAGGCGGGCAGAGGAGCGCGCAATTGAGAAAGCCGCCCTCAGGGCGGCACTCCAGCGCGATCAAATGGACGCGCAACAGCGCCTGGAGGAACTCGACGAGCGCCTGATCAACCTTGATGAAGAAATCGAAAAGATCACGGATCAGGCATACGTCAACAGTCAAATCCACCAGGAGGATCTGTTGGAGGCGACCCGCCAGGAAGCCGAATCCATCATGATGGAAGCTGTCGCTGAAGCTCGCAAGGAGCAGGAAGTGGATATCAAGCGTCTGCAGAATGATCTGGTTGAAACGGTTATCAAGATCAGCAATGAAACCCTGCGCGAAGTTATCCCACCGGAAGTTCATGATCAGCTCATCGAAGAAATGACCCGCAACATTTGGAATATGGGCCGCACCGATATGCGCATGGTTCAGAATATCCGCGAGTCCCTCGAATCGCGAATTCCTACGGTGGAAGTCGAAGTGCCGCGTGAATTAAGCACCGAACAGCAAATGAAATTAATCAATACCTTCAACGCCCTGGCAGACAAGGAAGTGGAGCTGGAAATCCGCGTTAGACCTGAACTCGTGAGCGGCATCCGCGCCAGGGTGGGAGACATCGTGTTGGATAACACCATCCATGTCCATTTGAACTCCTTGCGTGACGAAATTGCTCAAAAATTGGAAACATTGGCAACACCTGAAGATGAATGATCTAGACCTTGCGACCCGGAAGCGACTTTCAGATCTAAACGAGCGGCTGCGTTTCAATGACCCCTTGTCGTTGACACGTGAAGGATTTCTGGAGGATGTGAAATCACGCGTGGCAGAAAAACTGCCCGCGCGACCAAAAACCCTCAAGTCGGATTATGTCATCAGTGAGCTCCAGGCAGCCAGCGAGAGGCAAAAGCACCATGTCTTTATTCATAGCGTCGGCACGGTGCAGCATGTTGGCAATGGCATTGCCACCCTTAGCGGACTGCCCATGGTTTTCCTGGAAGAATTGGTGACTTTCCCGAACGGGGTGCAGGGAATGGTGCTGAACCTTGACCGCAAGCACGTGGATGTGATCCTGTTGGGCGACGACATGGGCATCCGCGGTGGAGATGTAGCGATGGCGACGGGGAAAAGGCTCAGTATTCCGGTGGGCATGTCCTTCCTGGGCAGAGTCGTTGATCCCCTTGGCAGACCGCTTGATGAGAGCCGCGCGATTGTGCCCTCTGAGTACCGTCCCGTGGAACGCATCGCGCCAGGCGTGATTGACCGCGCGCCAGTTGACACACCGCTGTTTACCGGCACAAAGATCATCGACGCGCTCCTGCCGCTTGGGCGTGGGCAGCGCGAATTGATCGTTGGCGATCGCCAGGTGGGCAAGACCACCCTGGCGCTGGATGCCATCCTGAGCCAGAAGGGCACAGATGTCCGCTGTGTGTACGTCTCGATCGGACAGAAAAAGACGTCGGTGTTGAGAGCAATAGAAACACTCAAAGCTGGCGGCGTCATGAACCAAACCACCGTGATGGTCTCAAGTCCTGATGATCCTCCCGCGCTGCGCTACCTGGCGCCGTATGCGGGCGTGACCCTGGCGGAATTCCTATTGGATAGTGGCATGGACGTATTGATCGTTTACGATGACCTCTCCAAGCATGCCGACACCTACCGTGAGATGAGTTTGCTGCTGCGGCGTCCACCTGGACGTGAAGCCTATCCGGGAGATATTTTTTACCTGCACTCGCGCTTGCTGGAACGCGCCTGCCGCCTGAACGAGAAGCAGGGTGGCGGCAGCATCACGGCATTACCCATCGCGACGACGCAACGTGGAAATATCTCAAGCTATATTGTGACCAACTTGATCTCCATCACGGATGGACAGATTGTTTTGGACGCGGATGAGTTCAACAAAGGCAACAAACCTGCCATCGATATCGGCAGGTCTGTCTCGCGCGTGGGCTCAGCGGCGCAAGAGTCTGCTATGAAATCCGTTGTGAAGGCATTAAAACTGGAGCTCTCGCAGTACGAAGAAGTGGCGCGTTTCGCCCGGTTTGGCACCGAGGTGAATGATGCCACACGCAAGCAAATTGAACGTGGGCAGAGATTGACCGCCCTCCTGCAGCAAGGTCCCAACCGGCCTGTGCGCTTTGAGGATCAGGTGGTGCAATTCTATGCCCTGACTCAGGGGTTTATGGATGAGGTCAAGCCCGAAATAGTGAAAACTTTTGCGGATGAAATGGTCGGCTACCTGCACAGCCATGCTGCCCAGTCGATCGATGCCATCAAGCATGAACGCAGCCTGAGCGATGAAAGTAAAGCAGATTTAAACCAGGCTTTAGGTGCCTTCCTGGACCTGTGGGAAAAGAAAGTGAAGCAAAACAAATGAAAATGATCATGGCGATTGTGCCCAAAAAATATGGTGATGACGTGCTTTCGGCACTGATCAATGCTGGCTTTACAGCCACCTACTCTGAGACGCGGGGAGGAATGCTGCGCCAAAGCCAGCTGACGCTTTTTATTGCAGTTCGCAGCAGCGACGTCCAGACGGCTCTGAATGTTATTACCGACTCGTGTAACGAGATCGAATCCATTCATCACGGATACGGGCTGCAGTCCGACACGGAGCCGCATATGGCAAACGACGGTGCGCCACTTGGAAAAAGCGCGGCAGTAGTCTTTATCTGGTCGCTTGATAAATTCCAGGTGGGATAGAGCTTAAATGTCTGAAGGCAAGGAACGCGCGGAAGCCAGGCTCTCGAACCTGGAAGCGATTGAGCCGCTCTTGGGTTCTTTGCGCGTGCTTTCTTTGAGCACCATGCAAATGGCGCTCAACCGCCAGGCTTCTCTCACGGAGTACGCGGAGCGTTTTTCACTGGTGGCGGCTCAGGTGCGCTCGCTGGTGGGGGATAAGTCCCCAAAGCGTGAGGTGGAAGAGCGATTCGATTACCGACCAGTCGAGCAGAGCCAGGTGTTAGCGGTCTTAGGCAGCTCCCGCGGCATTTGTGGTCAGTACAACAAGCAGTTAGCCAGGTTGGCTGCGGAGCGCATGCAACGAAAAGAAGCATTACCGACTCAAGTGCTGGCTTTTGGCGTCAGAGTCCAGCGTGCTCTGACACAAGAGGGAATAAGTTTCACCGGTCAGGATACGCTCGGGCATGGCTCCATGCCGGCGTATGATCTGGCTGCCCGCTTGATGTGGCAGTGGTCGGCTGCCATTCAAGAAGGCACGCTTGCGAAGGTCGAAGTTCTGTCTTTCCGGAAACGTTCAATTGGTACCAATTACAGTCCCGTTTTCACCCCGTTCCTGCCAGCAAGCAGTCTCGATATCCAGGAAGGCGAACTAAAGGAATTGCCATTCCCCCCGCCGATTATTGAGGGCAATCCGGAGAGGATGCTGAAACAGATTGACCGCCACTTGCTGGCAATTCGCTTCTATCAACTGATCCTGGACGCGATCGCGGCTGAAAATCTCTTCCGGTACCGTTTGCTTGAAGAAGCGAAGGAAAACACCTCCAATTTGCTCGAAGAACTTACCTTAGCTATTCAATCCGAGCGCCGCAAGGAAATCACCCAGCAGCTGCAGGAACTTTTGGTCGGCTCAGGGATGCTGGCGCAGCGTTAATTCCCCAACACTGTTTGTATTCATCGGAATTGAAATCCAATCACCGCCGCTGGCTTTCAGGGAACGGTTGAACGCATACCTTTACCGAAAAGTGTAATGTTCGGTACTGAGCCAGCAGATGGTATCCACTCCAGTCACCGAGCTGGACGGCGATATTGTCCAGAAGGATGGGAGGAACAAACCTGATTCTAGCATCTAAATCAGGGGAGG
>Ga0209203_1001903_pt1 | contig 14655 bp, 7 predicted proteins | sample AD_UKC109_MetaG_FD_184423 | JGI IMG/M metagenome (GOLD analysis project Ga0209203, IMG submission 184423) | Active sludge microbial communities of municipal wastewater-treating anaerobic digesters from Hong Kong - AD_UKC109_MetaG (SPAdes)... | ecosystem: Engineered > Bioreactor > Anaerobic >... | reverse complement strand
AGACGGCGCTGAACCACATGGATGAGCACTGGTGCGGAACCGGCCCGGGAATGCTGAAGGAGAGTTCGATCCCCCTTCCAGCAAGAATCCTCGCGGTAAGCATAGGATGGGAAAGGGCGAAACTCTCAGGAGTCCGGGTTGCTGGAAGGGACTTGAAAATGAAGGCGGGGACCATTTACGATCCCCGCCTGGTTGAGAAGCTCCTGGAACTGAACTCCTAGTGATCTATAGTCAGCATTCCCTCGCTGTACTTCTCGTAGGTCCACTCGTCTCCATAGAGAATGCCGTATATGTAGTAGCTGCCCTCGGGAACCACGCTGCAGTTCCAGTCGTAGGTGCTTAAATACTGCGAGCTGGGAACCTCTTCTGCAATAAGAACCATCCCATTGCCGGGGTTGGTGTCATCGTCATAAAACAGATCGATGGTTCGCTCGGATGCACCCAGTGAATACCAGCCAAGTGTATAGCTGTCATCTGCTGTGGCGCCTGATGGCGGAGGAGCATCGAAAACCAGAATCAGTGGGTTCCTCTGAATGGTCAGGATCCCTTCGCTGTAGCTTGTGAGTGTCTGCTGAGAGTTCTCGAGCTTGGCGTAGAGATAGTACTCGCCTTCGGGAACAGCAGAACAGTTCCACAGGTAACCGAAGTCGTCCCAGGGCAAACCTTCAGTTATGAAGGTCATTCCATTGTTGGGGTCGGTATCTTCATCGTAGTAGAGACTTACCGTTCCACCATGTGGTGTATCGGCTGCCCAGTTGATCTGATACTCATCCTCCGCATAGGCACCCCAGTAGGGAGGAGTTAACAATATGATGTAGTTATACTCATGCTCAATGGTTAGAACACCCGCGCTATAATCACCAGCAAACCCATCAGCCCCTATTTCCGGGTCATATATTGCGGCGTAAACATACCAGTCGCCCTGGGGAACCGCTGCTGTATTCCAGTCATATGATCCGGTATTGGAAAGATAGTCTGCTATCTTGGTCATACCGTTCCCGGGATTGGTATCATTGTCGTAATAGAGGGCTACAACACTTTCAGGACCCCCTGCTGCACTCCACTGTATAGTGTAGATGCTGTCGGCGGTGGCGCCTGCCGCCGGTGGAGCGGTAACCTCCATGGAGTAGCCGGAATGGCTCACGCTGAGCATTCCCTGGCTCCAGGCGCTTCCTGAACCCCTCCATATATCCGGATCACGCATTCTCTCGTCGGAGACGAAACCGTATATCCAGTAGTCGCCTTCGGGTACACCGGAGCAGTTCCAGTTGAACTGGCCGGAATTCCCTGTACCCTGAACAATGGTGTACATGGTTCCGCCGGGCTGATTCGAAGTGCTGTAAAAGAGGTATACCCAAGCTGAATCCGGGGCATCGGTGCTCCACTGGAGCATGTATTCCTCGTCGGCGGTGTCCCCCTCTGGGGGTGGAGCGGTGAAGGCAAAGGAATACTCGTTTTCATGCATGATAGTCACCCGACCGGCACTCCAGTCGCTACCCTGACCCCTTTCGGTAAAGGCTGCGTAGATGTACCAGTTTCCCTCGGGCACCATCTCGGTATTCCAGAGGTGTGAACCTGAGTTGGAAACATTCATGGCCACAGGGTAAAGAGCAGTACCGGTGGTGTCCACGGCGTAAAAGAGATCCATTGTGGTGTTGGGCGGGGCATCGGAGATCCACTCCACAAGGTAGCTGTCGTCGGCCTGAGCGCCCTCTTCAGGCGGTGCGGTTATCGTGATGTACCAGGGGAATTCGTGGCTTATTGTGAGGGTTCCCTGACTGTAGCTATCCGCCAGGACCGTTCTGCCGAGTGGGGATATCCTGGAGAGCATGGCAGTAAGGGCCCTGCCACCATCAGCCGGCGCAATGAGCTGGGCATAGATATAGTACTCCCCTTCGGGGGTACCGGAGCAGTCCCACGTGAAGTAGCCGTCATTGAAAGCACCTGATGCTATTGATTGCAGTCCCCCGGAAGGATCAGTATCGGTATCGTACCACAGGGTAACGGTTGCTCCTGAGGGTGCGTTGCTGCTCCACTCGATGGTGTAAGTATTGTCGGCTGAGTCGCCGGCGGCGGAGGGCTTCTCAACGACAATCCATGGATCGGGAACATGGTTCACCAGAAGAGCGCCCTGACTGTAAACGGTGACTGTATCATCTTCATCCGCTATCATGCCCTTGATCCTGTAGGTTCCGTCTGGAACCGAGGCACAGTTCCATAGGAATTCGCCGTTGTCGGGCTGATCCAGAGCTATCTGCATCTCTCCCCCGGGAAGCGTGTCGGTATCGTACCAGAGGCTGACAAGCCCCTGGCTGAAACCGGATGAAACCCACCTGAGAGTGTATGTCTCATTCGCAGTTGCACCCTCGGGGGGCGGAGCTGTAATTGCAAGGGAAGGTTCCCCTCCTGAATGATCCACCTCAAGAGCCCCCTGGGACCAGCTTGAAGCGGTCTCCATTCCGCTGGTCATGATCGCCCTCACCAGATATGTGCCGCTTGGCACCTGAGAAAGGTCCCACTGGTGGGAACCGGAAACCGAAAGCCCGGAGGCGATGAACTGTTGCCCTATTGGACTCTCTACGGTGTTGTAGTAAAGCGAGACATTACCTGTCCCTTCTCCTGTCCAGGTAACCGTGTAGGTGTCCGTGGCATAAGCCCCCGAGGCAGGCGGTGCGGTAACCGTCACCGAAAGGGCTCCGGAGGGTCCAGATGTGTCTTCCCCGCAGGAAAACAGCAGTGCAGTTAGAATGATGGCGGGGGTAAGCTTCTTGAGCATTGCTATCTCCTTTCTCCGGTGAAGACGTCTTCATCCACTGGTGTCAGTGTTGCATGGACATCGATTGGAACATTGGGGAACGATTCACCGGGCAGGGCATAGGCAGGCACATCTGGCGGAGACATCATTTCTCCAACTGAAACCACTTCCAGCCCGTCTTGAACTGAAGGCGATGAATCATATAGAGGTGATTGTCCACCCCTCATTATCTCACCTATCAGCATCATCGCAATTTCTGGAACGGAATCATCGGATTTAGTGATATCACGGTATATCTGATCGATCTGAGACTCTGTTGCATAGCTGACTGTGTTGTCCTGAATGATCAGGGCTTCCGGAAGGGACTCCCCAATGGGAATGTGCTGACCCCTCAAGATATCCTCCCGCAACTGATCACTTGTGTAACAGTGTATCCCGTCGACATTCCAGCCACCTTCATTGATAGATCCATCACTGGTCATGCGCCAACGGAAAACTACGGTTCTGTTATCAGCACCGATAGCATCGAATAAGGGGTCGATCCTGAACCTGTTCAGGTACCAGTCGCTCCAGACACCATCGATTTCGAACACTGAATGCCAGGGATTAGCTGTTTCAGAGAAGGCTGATACTTCGAAATAGCCTCTATCAAAATCAGTCTCGAAACGAGCGCTGTCAAAGAATTCCACATAGGCAAAATCATTCCCTGATGAGCTGTCGAAGAAAATGGGCGGTGAGACGAGAGCATTTTCCTGATTGGTGTGGTATCTGTAGTCCCACAACACGCCGCCAATCCAGCCACCTCCGCTGATGTCATTGCCGACCCACCGGCTGCCTTCACCGGAAGGAGCCGTAGAGGGGTCCCAAAATCCATCAGACCAGCCCCATCCCTGCCAGTCAGGCTGGCCGCTCCATCTAATCTGGGGCCAGTCGGCACCCAGGCGGCTGCGAGTCATGTCTATGTTCCAGCCGATGTTCGGCGGATGTGTAGAGTGTTGCTGAATACCATAGTTGAACCTGAGCCTTATCCGTTCGCCTGCGTATTCGGAGATGTCGATAACCGAGAATTGCCAGTTCTGGTCACTCCAATCGGGAGATGCCAGATTCCATCCGGGCTCTCCCGAACCTCCTCCAAGGGCAGGGACAGATGCGGTGTAGTATCCCCAGTAGGGAATGGCAAGATTCCAGGTCGCGCCATCGTCGGAGGATATTTTTACGTTGCCACCATTACCGGAATTAGTACCGAAGTTGTAGTAGTGCTGGAAGCTAACTGCAATCCTCTGACCGGGCGACCACGAGGTCAGATCAATTTCCGGACTCTGAAGCCAGGCATGGGTGGTCTGGTTCTGATAGTTACCCGACCCGGCGGTGGCAAAGCACCAGGAAACTCCCGGGGAGCTTGGGAACACCGCGTGCTGAGAAGGTTCCCATTCGCAGAGAGTGTAACCAGGCCATGTTCCGGAAGTCCATCCTTCCATTCCCCATCCCGGCTCCTGGATTGAGACAAGGTCAACAACCAGCCCTTCAGTCCAGGCGGGGTTGTTGCCTCTGTGCTGAAAGCCGATGTAAAATGTATCGGAAAAGGGAACACCGTGGTACTGAGCCCAATAATTAAGATCTACATCCCTTTCAGTCCATGTGGCATAACTGGGTGCAGGGGTGTCTATCTTGCGGCTCATGTCCCAGTAGCCATCGGTTCCGCTGGATACCGACACATTGTCGAAGCTGACTCCGCCGTTATTACTCATTCCTATTGTCATACCGGTACCGGACTGCCCAAACACGAGTTTCGTGTTGGAAAGGTCGTATCCAGCCGGAATCATGTCTTTCAGATCTATCTCTATGGAAGTCCAGGTACCGGCGGGATAGGAACCGGGGAAAAGATTCTGCTGGGCAACGGGGTCGCTTGAGATACCTCCGGACCCTATCAGACCCACGAAGGCGGAATTGGGCGAACCTCTGCTGCACATATTAAAAGAAAGCGTAATGTTATCGTCGGCAGCGTAGGGAGACAAGTCCATTGTTGCCATTACCCTGCTGGTGCCGGTGTAACCCTGACGCCTTGTGTCAAGATTCAGATAGTTGCCGTTTACAGGATAGGCACTGCTCACCTCGACGCGACCATAGTCATTCGTCCAGTATGTCCATCCTCTGGGAAAACCGTCACCCCTGAATTCCGAAAAATCTTCATCTAGGATGACGACAACCTCGTCTTCCACCCATACCGGAAGAAAAAGACCAGTATCATCTGGGTATGGTACATTCGAACCTCTGGCCCACCAGAAATTGAGGTTCAGCGGAGTGCTGTAGTCGTATTCGGAGAGATCAACCTCCCATATTGCAGTCTGGGTTCCGGTTGGATTACCTGCGTAGTTGGCCAGGTAAAGGAAATAGTCTCCTTCATAAGCTGCGCCGCCGGTACCCCGCCCGGAGTAACCGTAATCAGCCATCCGTATCCAGTTGTCATTGAACTGGACATAGTCTTCGAAATCCTCAACTATAAATGGTACCCACATATTGGAGGCTTCCATTTCGTCGTAGAACGCATAACCGGGAATGAACTCGAAGCTGTCATAGAAGACGGTCTCAATAGCCCTTTGGTCTTCTTCCTTATATGCTTCGAAAAGGGCGAGAAGCATCTCCGAGTCGTGTGCTGCAGCCAGATTCCTGGGCGAAACGCTTGATGTGAATTCGGTGCCTTGTTCGGAGATAAAAGTGTACTCAATACGCCTGACCATGACAGGCTCAGTAACCTCTGTGCCAGCCGCGTCGAAGTACTGGAAAGCCGCCTCACCTGGAATAGGAGCCATGAACTGGTCGCCTGAGGCGTCTGCAATGGTTATAGTGCCGTTTTCCGAAAGAATCGTCAAGGTGTCTTCGGGGCCAAAGGACTGTGGATCGGTGAGGTTCGCGATGAAGGTAAACCTATTCACCTCGGCAGCGATAACCGGCTCCCAGGCACCTGGGAACACTTCTCCCATGTAGCCTGCATTGGACAGTATAGATTCCATTCTCGAGGCCGCCATTCTGACAGCGGAAGCTTCCACCGAACAGCTGGTAACCGATTCGGCGGCACTAGTACCCCCTCTTAGAAACACGAAAGCCGCAGCGGCGATGACGCCTATCAGTACCACGACCATCATGATCTCCACAAGGGTGAATCCCCTTACTCTTTCCATGATGTCCTCCGCTCTTCCAAGTTACTGCCTATATGTATCATACAAGATCATCGGTAATATCGATATCCCCCTGGTCCGGGGGGTCCACAAGCCAGCTGAAAACGTTCCACCTGCCCAGCATGGGAAAGTGCGGCGGATGCAGCGCACCGAGGCCCTGATCCCAGGATATCCCCAGCTCATAACCGCTGTTCGCCGACGAAAGCCTACCCATCTGTACCTGTGTAAGACTGCCCGAAACAGTTACCCTTGTCTGCTCCTGAGGTCTGTATGGGGTCGCGGCCCGAAGCCCTCCCCCGGCGGCAACCACGGAAGCCCTTATGAGCATCGCTCCGTCCGTCTCTATCTGCCAGTCGCCAGGCCAGTCGCCGGTGCCGGAAAGGTCCGGGTCATCGGCGATCACCACGCTCCCCAGGGAGACAAGGCCCAGGGGACCTCCGGAACCGGCAACACCGCCGTCTATTCCCCCTCCTATGATCAGGTCACTCCTGGCAAGGATGGTAAGTGGCTCTTCCAGCCGCCTTACCGACTTCACTATCACCGGGCTGAAACCGTTCTCAACCAGCAGCAGGTCCACTCCGGAAAGGTCGAGAACCCTCTCCTCGGCTCCTTCTGTCTCTTTGAACCGCACCCTGTTCCCGTCGAGGAGCAGCCTTGCGGCGGTAATCCTCACTCCCTCGGCGCTTGATGCCAGGTTCCTGAAATGCGAGCTCATCCTGGAGAAGTCCACCGGCGGGGAACAGGGTCTCCAGTAGGGTGAACCCTGCCTGTGGTTGGCATAGGGCCTTACCCAGATGGAGCTTCCCTCGGGATGGGGAACGGTGGAGAAACCGCTGTCAGAGAAACGGAAGCCGCCATCGGAGGTGGTGGAGAACATCTCTCCCTTGGGGTCTCCGGTGGAATCGGGAGAGTAACTGGAGAACTCTATCACCCCATTGGAGTGAACCGCTCCGTTGATCTCCCTGCCGTCGGAGAAAAACCCGTTCCCGATACCCCCATCGGTGAGAAGGGCAAAGCTGGAAGGATAAGCGGGGGAAGCCCCCGCCACAACTTCACGGCTAACATTGCCGGCCAGACCTTCCGTCCTTATCTGAACGGAGCCGTTGCCAAGGCCGGCCATCAGGGTACCGTTGTACGGGTCTATGACAACCATTGCCCGGCCGCCCCCTGGCAGCATGGTCCATCCCATGCTGTCGCCCTCCATCGAGAGCAGGAACGGATCTCCCTCAGGCAGCTCGTCAAGGGACTGGAGGTGATGAACCGCGAGGGCGACTCCGGCCTCTGCGCTTGCCAGTGCCCTTGTGCGGTTCATGGTGAAGGCCATGGTCCTGGCGTTCATGGTGAAGTAGGTGTAGGTAACACCCACCAGAGCGAACAGCGCCGCCGCAACTATCACCACCGTTGCCAGTACAGAGCCCCTTTTCCCCTTCATTCTGCTATTCTCCCTCTAATAGGGCTGGTAGAGTCCTCCGTCCACATCCTCCGGGGTCATTTCCTCCCTGTCTGACCACATTACAGTATTCCAGTTTGCCGTTGTGGGAAAGTAAGGGGGATGCATGGTGAGAAGTCTCGGATCGAACCACACCGAAATGTCGAATCCCTGGCCGCTGGCGGTGCCTGTGTATCCCTCCTCCTGTATCATGTACCCGCCTAAGAGAGTGAATTGAGCGCATTTACTTGTTCCAGGAGCCGGCAGCGGCTCCCAGTACTTCTCTGCCTCAAGGACTCCGTCCAGAGTGACAATGACCGCATCGAACTCAAATGACACATCGGTAAAGATCTGAAAACCTTCCCAGCCAGGCTCAGGCCCGTCGGGATCGTCAGCGATTATCAGATCTCCTCTCACGCACATGAGACCCAGAATGACCTTGTTGTCGGGATCTTCGAACTCTCTGTTCGCGTACAGGAGAGGTCCGCTCATATAGAGGCTTCCCATCAAGCCTATGGTAAGGGACATATCCCACGTTGGGAACTGGTCTCCGGATAGATACACTCTCTCATCGTCTTCGTTCGCTATCCAGACCACCGGGTTGTCCAGAGTCGCGAGATCATAGGTTTCATCCGCCCCGCCGGCGGTGCGCCTGACCACCATGGTGCTGTCCCCCTCAAGCCTTATTCTGGCGCCGTCCTCAAGGTCCAGAACCAGCCCTCCGTTCTGTGCGGCGGTCCTCACCCCCTCCCAGTCAAGCTCATCCGAACCGAAGGGGATGGGTTCGATGCCCAGCTCGAAGTATGGAGAGCCCATCATAAGCCTGTTGTAGGGCTGCATCTGCAGATTCCCCGCGGCTGGGGTGGTCTCGTGGGATCCGCCGGCGCCGGTTCCGTAGATGTAGTAATCTGAGGTGAGCTGCAGGCTGTAGAAGAACGGGTCGTTCTCGTGGGTGGGGCTGCTGCTGTAGATGCAGACGGGCCCGTTGGCGTAGAAAGGGCCGTCGAACCTGTACCCGTCGGCGTAGTAGCCGTCGGTGGATGGATCGTCCATGAAGACGGAGAACCTGGCCAGGTTCTCAGGCATAACTACTGCCTCCATTCCGTAGGTTTCGGTGGTGCTTCCCTGAACCTCGGCGATGCACCTCAGCATGAAGGCGTTTGCACTGGTTACCACATAGTTGCTGTCATTGGGATCCACCGTTACGAATGCGGATCCCATCTCCCCTGGCAATGTCTCGAAGGATGATATGGTTCCCAGAATCGGAGTTGGAGTAAGGGTGTCCGGAAGGCTTGCACCGGCAACCAGCATGTGGGTGGCCAGGTTTATGGCCGCCTCGGCGGAAAACCGGGCCTGCATCCTGTCCCTTGTCCAAATCTGGGTGTCCACATTGCTCTTCAAGTATGTGTAAAGCGCGCCGGTGAGGATGATCAGGAAAATGGCGGCGACAACGACCAGCATCAGTGCGGATCCTCTTCTTCCATTGTTGTTCATCGCTATCCTCCTATATGCCGTTGCGGCCGTAGAAGCCCACATTGTCTATGTTCCAGCCGCCTTTTTCGGCCCATGGGCCGCTGGACAGAACGAACCGCACGAAGTAGTAGTTCTTTCCGTCGGCTATCGCCTGATCGAAGTAAAAAGTAAGCTGGAGCACATCGCCTGTCCAGTTGGTGTCATCGTAATCGCAGGTCTTCACTGTTATCCAGTCGGATTCCGAAGTGGGCGGGGTATCCGTATCGGTGAAGGCCATCTGTATGAAGGCAAGGTCGTTGAACGACCTTCTCAGACACCTGTCGTAGCTCATGGCAATGGAATCGTAGGCCGCGGCCTCGGAAAGGTCGTATGCTCCTGACCTTATCCAGCACCAGGCGTTGGGATCGTAGTTCCCGTCGTCGGTAAGGTCGTTGCCAGCTATGCTGTTCTCGTTAATGGGGGCAAGGGCCGGGTCGATATCCGGGGTGAAGATCGGAGCGCCGATCTCCCAGTCGTCGTTGGTTCCACCGTGGACCCATGCCACTTCGCCGCTGAAGCCAAGTTCCGCGAGGGTGTAGATGCCCTCGAAGTCCCCAAAGATGGAGTTGAAGGCAAGGGGCATCACAGGGCTGGATGAAGCCGCAGACTGGAAGACGAACCTGTCGCCGTGGTCAAGAAGGGATACCATGAGGGCAGGCCTTACGCTGCCCAGGTTCAGGTCCGAAGGATCGGCGGTGCCGGATGTGGCCCACCTGCTCATGTTGGTGGATGGCTCAGCCACCCACTCGTAACCGGTGGCCGGCGAAGCCTGGTTCATCTCGAGCTTCACCAGAAGGTTCCGGGACTCGGGAAGTATGAAGTCCTCGCTGAGGTTTATCACCGCCCATTCCCCCACAGGGGCATTAACGGTGTAGGTTCCCGCAAAGGTGAGCTCTCCCTTGTTCCATTCCCCTGAGCCTGTGAACTCGTCGGCTGAAACGCCGCCCAGCCACACATCCACATTGTCGAAGACCCAGGAGCCGCCTGTTGTGACGGGCTTGAACCCTATGGCCTGCACGGCTATGCCCACCACCTTGCAGGTGGCGTGGAAGTCATCCAGCACCCAGCCGCTCCTGGTTACGCTTCCGTCGGAGTGGAACATGAACCTGAGTGTGATGCTCTGGCCCACGTAGTCCTCCAGACTCAGGTTGAGGGTGCTGGGGGATATGGTGCCCGAAAACGCGTCGTGCCCGTTGTAACTCTGCCCCGGGGTATAGGCATCGGATTCGAAGAACTGCCAGGTAGAGCCTCCGTTGGTGGACACCTCTATCCAGGCGTAATCGTAGCCGCTCTCAAGCTCCATCTGATGGCTTATGGTGAGCCGGGCGTCGGAGGCCCCGGCGGGAATGGAGAACTCAGGTGCCTGCAGCCAGCAGTCTGTGCTGTTGCTGTAGTGGGTGGGATCGTTGGCGTGGAGGGTCCAGCGGTGGTCACCGGAGATCTCTTCCAGGAGCCAGTCATCGGTTCCACCGGCGGCCACAGGGCCGTGGGTCCACCCTGGAAGGGTGTAGTACTCATCTATGTATCCTATCTCGAAGTTCCTCCAGTGCATGCCGTAGGTGCTCCAGGGGCCCAGCCCGTACTGGCTCAGGGCTATGCCGTAGTCGGCTGTGAAGGGGGCTCCGTGGATAACGGCCTGGTCGTCGAGGTCTACGCCTATGGGCTGCCAGTCGGCGCTGGTTGAGGGTACTCCGACCCTGCTGAGGGTAAGGGTGGAGTTATCGGCCACTATAACCACATCGTCAAAGCTTATGCCGTCGCTCCCTGTGGCACTGGTAGCGGTGCGGTCGTCGTACTGGCTGAAGATCACATATAGTGTGGATGGCATTGTTCCCGGAGGGGTGAATGTAAACTCCCTGTCGTACCACTGGCCGTTAGTATAGGACTGCGGACTGAGGTGAATGTAATCCTCGATGGGATCAGCGATGTCTTCACCCAGGCTCCATCCAACGTAGTCGCCGCTTCCTGTGGAGGAGTTGTAGTTGTTGTTCTCGTCACCTTGATCGCTCATCCTGAAGTAGACGGTTATGGGTGTGCCGTCATCCAGGGTGGAGGTGTCCACCTCTATGATCATCCTGGCCCTGCCGTAGTTCCCGTTAACCCTGGTGTCCAGTGTGACGAAGGAGGTGCCGTTGTTCCAGCCGGGGGAGTGAACCCTGTGGCGGCCGTAGAGGTCGCCCCAGAACTCCACATCACCTCCGGCCAGGAGAAGGCTTTCGAAGTCCTCATTCACCAGTTCGGTAACCGAACCGCCCATTGAGTAGAGGAAAACACCGTCTTCGGCGTTTATGGTCTCGGAGGTTCCCTTCCAGGAGTCAACGGTTATGTAGAGATCGTCGGTAAGGGCGTTGTATGGGGAAAGGTCCACCGACGCCGCGGCTATGTTCCTGTCGAAGGCGCCGGAGACCGTTCTTTCCATCTCAAGGGTGTTGTCGCCCAGCCTGGTGATGGCGCCGGAGCCTGTGGATGTCGTGGTCCATACCATGCCCGGGGCTCCAGAGGGCTCGAAATCGGTGTAGATGGGTATCGAGTCGGGCATCATCACCCCGCCCTCGAGGTCGTCCTCCCAGATGGTGAGGTCTATCTCGCCGGGGGATTCCCCTTCGAAGGTTTCCCTCTCTATCTCGTCACCCAGGGGAGGTTCGCTCTGGGAAGAACCCAGACCCCATTTAATCACATTATAGAGGAAGCGGTCTCCGTCCGCACAATAGTGCTCGAATGCCGGAGCGCAATAATGGATGCGCCTTGAAGAGGGCAGGAAGTCGTTTATCACCGAGACCCCTGAAAGGCTGTCGCCAGCGATTCCTGTGAAACGGGTGATGAGGTCGGTGCCCGGGGCCAGGGAGTCTATGAAGTTGACAGGGGCGTTGACCTCGAGGCTGTCGTAGATGCTGAAGGTGAGGCTGGACGAGTTGTAACGAGGTACCTGGTAATGGATGTCGTGGTTCACAATTACTTTGGCCATGGGAGATATATGGTTGGTGGCGTCTGTTGCTCCATAGGCCATGTGGAAGATCCTCACGGCGTCGTCGGGGTCAAGTACTATTATGGGTATGGGAATGGCCTGAAGTGCCACGCTGTCGGCGAAGTGCCCGATGCCCGGGAAGGTGTTGATATCCCTTAGTATCAGCAGGTCGGCGGGAAGGCTGTCATATGGGAATACCGGGACCTCGCTGTCCACGAGTATCTCAACTCTGTGTCCCCATGCGATAAGTTTTTCGATGAGGGCCTGTTCATCGTTGGTGGGAACTGGTTCATCCTCTCCATACACATTCACCAGAATGTTGCCCGGTGTCTGGGGTGGCAGGTAGAAAAGAGGGTCGAAGTTATGCTGAACACCCAGGTTCAGCGGGGTCACCATGGTCTGAAGGACTGTCTGGTACACATCACCCATGTATGTGTCCTGAAGGGTAAGTTTTATCTGAATGTGCCGCACGGCGTCCCTGTCGGTGGCGTTCAGAGGCTTGGCCAGAAGGTTGCCCTGTGCGTCGAAGAAGTTGAACTGAAGTGCGGTTATGTCCGTTCCAGCAACTATGCTGTAGGAAGCGTCGTCGGTTATCCTTACGATGTCGTCTGTGCCACGGAAAACATTCCTGTGGTCTTCGTCTGTGAGGTTAGAGCTCCAGTCGAAGTCCGCGTAAAACTGAAGCTGGTTCTCTTCGGCCACTTCGATGGGATGCCACTGATCTTGGGGCCAGCCTCCTGCGGGCATATAACCTGCCCATCTTATCTCGTCGGATATAATTTCCAGGGCGAGCCTTCCCTGGGTTGCGAGCTGATTCTGGCGCCTTGCGAAGTGGAACTGCTCGGTACCCTTGGTAAAGAACATGTAGACGGCGGTGAACAGTATTCCCAGAATACCGATCACTATCATAAGCTCGATCAGGGACATTCCCCTTCCGTTCTTCTGCTTTTTCATCCTGTTCACCTCCTCTAGAACAGCGTGCTAAGGTCCAGGCTGTCCGGACCCTCCACGCCTGTCCAGTTCACCCTGCACATCACATGCTTGGCTTCCGGGTACTGAGCGTAGGGTGTGTCCACCCATATCCTTCTGGTGAAGCCCTCCACCGTTTCAGGGGACTGCCAGCCGTCGGACATGGAAACGACATCCTGTGTCCTGAGCATCTCCAGGCCTTCCCTGCACAGTTCGAGGGCCCTGGTCTGATCATCCATCCTGTCGGACAACTTTATCATATGCATGAAGAAGAAAGCGATGCCCGTGACGATGATCGCCAGAAGGATAGAGGCGATCACCACCTCAACAAGGGTGAAGCCGCCTTCACCCCGTTTTCTGTAAAAGACTTGCTCCATACTGTCTCCAATCTTCTTTCCGTTAGTGTTACTGACTTTCATTATCGTAAAACCTTCTTGTGAGGTCTATGGAGAGGGTATCTCCGGAGGCCACGGCGACTGTTACTTCAATGGCGTTGTCGCCGCCTGAGATTACAGATGTCTCCACGGTGTAGTGATTGCCCCAGATGGAGTCGGCCCGACTGGTGATTCCCTGGGCGGGGAGAAGCATGCTTCTCTCCATCTCGGCGAGCTCGAGCCTGGCAAGGGTAAGGGCGCCGTCCTGGAGTTCGATGGCCCGGCTTCCCCGGGCAAATGACATCAGGGCAACCGCCAGGGCCGTGAGGACAACGAGTATTATCACCGAGGCGATCATGATCTCAGCCAGGGTGAAGCCCCTTTTCATGACCTGTCCCCCTCCAGAGTGTGGAAGACCCTTCTTCCGCTCTCTGTCTCGAAAACCGAAAAAACATGTGTGTTCCCAGGATGATCCTCCCCCTGGTACTTGTTCCGAGCCTGGAAGATCAGCTGGATACCATCGCCGTTCACGGGGTTGAAGACTGCCTCCAGCCCGTCTTCGGTAAGACGGAAGAAATCAATGGAGCCTCCGTCGGCGTTACCGGTGTAAACATTTCCCTCCAGCAGCTGCTGCAGGTATCCCGAGGTGGACGCCACGACGGCAGCGCCGTCGATGAAGCCGGCGAAGGTGTTACCCAGGCCGGTGAAGCGGCCCTCCCACCCCTTCGTATAGATCATATCGGGCAGGAACTCTGCGAAGCCGTCGTATCCCAGGCGGAGCCAGAGTTCCTCACCCCCTGGGGTGCTCCACATCCCTGAGATGCCGTTCCTTCCAGGCACATCCCCCCAGCATACCAGGGACCCTCCTGGCATGGCCCTGTGTATCTCGCCGCTTGCCCCGGAGTAGACCATGAGGGAATAGGAGGTGGCGAAGGCTATGTCCTGGATGCCGTCGTTGTTGAAGTCTCCCTGAAAAGCGTCCCTGACCCTGGCGATGCTGAAAACCGAACCGCTTGCCGTGGAGCCGAAGACCGTGCCGTCGTCCATGACGAAGGGGCATGTGCCCGGCGGCGATGACAGCTGGGTGGTGTTCCCCGTTTCCAGGTCAACCAGGTTTCCGGAAGAACCTCCGGATGTGACCGCAAGAAGCGGGTTCCCGGATGCAGAGGTTCCCGCTGAAAGTATGTCGCCGCCTGAAACAGCAATGGCGCCTGCTGCGGAAGAGGAAGCTATGCCTCCGGGGGTTACAACGAGGAACATTGTCTCTCCCCCGCCCTGGAGCACCACCACCGCTCCGTTCTCGCCGTCGATGGTGATGCCGGTGCCGGCCACCGGCCGCATGTCGGTTGATATGGTGAACTCCACCATGGTGTTAACCGTGTTCTCTCCCCAGAAGGATACGGTTACGGTCTCCCCGTTGGTGGAGACCGTTGCCAGCCTGCTTCCTGTGGGTATGATCACCGTTCCTCTGGGAT
>Ga0209203_1001900_pt1 | contig 14660 bp, 8 predicted proteins | sample AD_UKC109_MetaG_FD_184423 | JGI IMG/M metagenome (GOLD analysis project Ga0209203, IMG submission 184423) | Active sludge microbial communities of municipal wastewater-treating anaerobic digesters from Hong Kong - AD_UKC109_MetaG (SPAdes)... | ecosystem: Engineered > Bioreactor > Anaerobic >... | reverse complement strand
ACCCAGGCCGGATCGGATATTGAAAGAGTCATTACGGTCTGCCCTACACGTACTATTGAACCAGGTTCCAAAACACGTATAAGTACGGTTCCCGGGGAGGGAGCAACCAAGCGCGTATCATCCAGTTTTATTCCGGCGATCTGCAGTTGAGCCTCTCTGGACTCAACCTGTGCCTGTGCCCTGGATATATCCTCTTTTCGGAATCCTTCCTCCAGCAGGGCGAGTTCTTCACGGGCACTCTCCAGCCTGGCCAGGGCTTCATCTCTCTGTGCCTTGATATCGTCGAATGACTGGCGGGAAACAGCTCCTTCATTGACAAGAGCCTGCCGCCTTGTAAGTTCTGTTTGGAGATTATTCAATGTGACCTGCCGTTCTACCACAACTGCACGCGCAACTTTGATCTCCTGAGTTCTGAACCCTGCCTGAAGCCGTTCCAGGTCAGACTGGGCCGAGTTAAGTTCGGCTTTTCGCAATGCAATTTCTTCCTCGAAAGGCTTTCCATCCAGAATTGCCACCAAATCGCCTGTATTGACTGCATCTCCTTCCTCGAGATACACCTGTTCAAGTCGACCTTCCACCCGGAAACCGAGATCAACTTTCCGTATGTCTACATTACCGAAAGCAGTGAGAATTTTTTCTCCAACTGCTGTTTCTGTTTCGGCATGATGCCTCTTCCAAGTTAAATAAGCTGCTCCGAGAGCTACGCAGATAATCAGTATCAACAAGAGCGCTTTTTTGTACATATCTATCACCTCTCAACGTTTATTAGATAGAATACTATGAGTATTTGCAACGATGACATCACATGGCTTTTCCGTCAAGCATGTTTCTCAGATTCTGGCTTTCGAGACTGTGTCAAAATTAAAAAATGTCCCGGCCGGAGGCTGGTAAACCAGCCAAAAACACAGGCTGGTAAAATTCCGAATCACGCTATGGCGTGATGAGGACTCATAGAATGTTAAATTTATTTCAAAAGAAATGGAAAGGGAGATGGCCTTAAATTATTAAATAACTTCATAAAAAAATGGACTTATTTGGCTATTTGTGGTTTATCTCTTCATAATTAACGGCTACAACCGATATTGTATAAGATCAAGACTGCTTACGCTTAAGCTTGCTACTGATCCGTGCGGTTAAGGAGAACAGATATGAGCCAGGAATTTTCTGTATGTGGATCTAATTGTTCGGCATGCGAGCATTATATGAATTCAAAATGTTCCGGCTGCGCAAAGATTGAAGGTAAGGTCTGGTGGGCAGGTTATATCTCCTTTGAAACGTGCCCTATCTACAATTGCGTGGTCAATGATCATGAATTAAAACACTGCGGGGAATGCCCTGAGCTACCATGCAGACTTTGGAGAGATATGAAAGATCCGAGCTTTACAGACGAACAACATGAAGCAGGCATAAAAGAAAGGTCTGAGTATCTAAAAAGGCTTTTATAAGCGGATAAATCAGGGAGATTCCGGTTAAAATCCTGATCAGTTAATATAGAGAGTCCCCGGTAAGATTTAACTTGAGATTATATCTAAAGTTTTGAAAGAAAATATCAACTGACAGTCAATAGAATATTTCCCCCATTTTTGCTGTTTATTTTGGAAGGATGATATGAATAGGTATGGTTTTCTATTCCTTGCAGTTATAGGAATACTGATACAAATAACGGGATGTGACGATGGATCTGACGGTATCTTTGTCAGATATCATGCAGGGTGGGCAATCGGATACCGTTCCGACAACACCGCTGCGATACTCCATACGGCAGACGGAGGTATAACCTGGGAAGAGCAGGGCAATACGGCGCTATGGACCGGATTGAGCGGCAATGACATCAGTGCCGTGGATGAGTGGACCGCATGGGCTGCAGTGGGAACGCCGGGGGTTGGCAGTGCCATACTCCATACGGTGGATGGGGGCAGGAACTGGTATGAACAGACAATGCCGGCAGGCGTGGATGACGTAGTTAAGGGAATCAAAGGGCTGTCATGCAGCATTGCATGGGCCGTTACTATCGGCGGTACTGTTATGAGCACCCTGGATGGCGGTATGAACTGGTCTATTGTCCCTCACAGTGAAGTTACCATAACGCAGGTCAACCGCATTGATGCCATGGGAAATGACATATGGATTGCAGATTTTGGCAGCAGTGATGGTGCGATGATTCATTCAGCCGATTTCGGCAATACATGGAGAAGGGAGCCCCTTCCGGATATCGATCTTCTACAGGGCGGGCCCATGGGCGTGAGCATTGTCGACTCTCAAACTGCGTGGAGTGCGGTTAAAACGGATGCCAATCTATACAGGACCGTTGACGGCGGCGCAACATGGCTCATGGATGCCCCTGCCGTTTCAGGGCCCAATGATATCGATGACATTTGTGCGCCCAATGCCGATATGCTATGGGCCGTACAGAATATCGGGGGAATGAGCGGCGGGCGGATCATACGGGTGTATCGTTCAAACGGGACCTTCGTCAGTGACGTCATGGATCCCATGAGCGGCAAATACCAGTATGAGGGGGTCACCTGCTTCGATGAAGAAACCGTCTGGGCCGTGGGTTTTAAGGCCTTTGGAGTAGATCCGGGCCTTCCGGAAGGAGTTATCCTTCACACGGACAACGGCACGCAATGGACAAGCCAGACCCTGCCGGTGAACGACGTATCGCTATGGAAGGTTTCCTTTGCTGGTGCGCATCGTTAGGTCAAAGCACCTTTAGGATTCGGGTTCAAATTTCGAACATGAATAGAAAGAATGTCCACCCAGTAAAAAAATATGAACAGCCCTGAATGGTTTATCTGCAGCAAAGGAAGTTTTCGAAGAAAGAGAAGAAAATATTGGCTGACCAGCCGATTCAACCGATATTGCTTAAGGGCAAACGAGCTTGCCATTGAGTTTGTGGCTGATTCGAGATGGTTGAGCCTTTAATTCAGCGAAAGGAAATGCATGCTGAAATCATCTAACATTTTCAACTTAATCATAATATATTCAACTTTCTCACAAGGACGACGTGGCGAATCATTTCTTAACCGGTTCCTGTGCCCGAATACTGTACTGCATTTGGAGCCATCCATCCGAAAAAAGACCCAACACAGGGTTATCAGGATTTTATTCTGTTTCCTAACTCTGTGGTTCTTCGGGTTCCAGTTTCCATCCTCATCATACGGCACTTCTGTCGAGCTTTCCGGAGAGGTGGCACGAATGGATCTGGGCTCTCACGTTTCGATTTTAAGAGATCCGGGCGGGACAATGACCATCGAGGATGTGATCAGGCCTCCGTTAGCCTTGAGGTTCGAACCCAACAGAACCAGCCATGTGAATGTGCTTGGCAGTCCTGAAATTACCTGGGTCTGCTTCTCATTGCGAGATTCAGCCCCGGATGTTCGGGGCAAAGGCCGTTGGGTGCTGGAATTGAACTGCCCCATAGTAGATGTAGTGGAACTGTACATGCCATATCCGGGCGGCAATGCCGGATATCGGCAGGTTAAGGGGAAACGGTACGGGAGGGGGAGTCCGGACACACTGGTTTTCAGGAACTTTGCATTCCATATAAATACACAGGCTGGTAGTGTGGCAACCTGTTATTTGCGCCTCGGCTCGTTCGGACCTACTACGGTTCCGCTTGTCCTGAGGACGGACGAAGCCTTCGGCATCTATGGCATGTACGACTATCTGGGCTTCGGACTAATATACGGGGTCATGTTAGCCATGATCCTGTACAACCTGTTCATCTTTTTTTCCCTGAGAAACAGCATCTATCTAACTTATGTCCTTTATATGCTTTCGTTCATTTTATATTTCCTGCTGTTCAACGGGCATCTGGATGCGATTTATAACGTGGGCGTAAATAATTCCCAGGTCCTGCAATGGTTCTTCCTGGGGGCATTAATCTTCTTTTCCGTCAGTTTCTGCCAGCGTTTTTTTGACACCAAGGCCCATACACCCAAATGGCATTGGGTTTTGGAGTTTTTTAAGGCTGTGGCCATGGTTATTGTTCTGCTCGGACTTCTGGGCAGGCACGATGCGGCGGCCGTCATGGCCAATGCGGCCGGATCACTGGGCCCGATCAACCTGGTAATAGTGGGAGCAATCAGATGGCTGCAGGGATTCGGGACGGCCAAGTACTATATTATGGCGAATATGTCGTTTGTTCTCGGAACATTGATTTATATCCTCTGGACTGTTGGCATTTTGCCGGTCAATATTCCAAGTAATGTGATATTCAGCCTGGGACCGGCAATCGAAGCCGTGCTGCTTTCTTTCGCACTGGCCGACCGTATTCAGGCCCTTGAGAGAGAAAAGTTCTTTCTGACAAGGTCCCAGGCCATGTACAAAAAGGCAAGTGAGACAGACGGTCTGACAGGCCTTTATAACAAGGCCTATCTTATGCAGAGGCTTGAGGCCGAAGTGGTTGAAGCTGCGGAAACCCGTCGGCCACTTTCGCTGATCATTATGGATGTGGACAACTTCAAACATTACAACGATACATACGGACACCCCGAAGGTGATGTTGTTCTTCGGACTTTGGCTGAGGTAGTGATGGGCGAAATCCGGGATCAAGACCTGGGTTGCCGTTACGGGGGTGAGGAATTCATTGTGGTTTTCACGAATGTGGAGGCGGCCAAGGCCCTCAAGGCCGCAGAACGAATACGCCAGAGCTTTGCCGGACAGATCTTCACAACGGATAACGGGGCGAATGTTTCGGTCACGGTAAGCATCGGACTGGCCCAGCTTTATCCTGGGGAAAATGCGGACGGCCTGGTCCGCCGGGCGGATCAGGCCTTGTATTGGGCCAAACATCAGGGGAAAAACCGGGTGACAGTGGCCGAAACTGAGATGTAAGTAAGGCCAAGAGATTACAAAAGCATCATATGAAACTCACTTGTTCAGACGAAGGCTGAAGGTTCTAAAATCACCAACTGCCGAATTTCTTAATCAAATTTATGAAACGAACAGGCATGTAAGAATAAATCAAGACAGTAAATTCATCCGGCTTTTCGCATTGACAGGTAGGATTATAGACTTCACTGCCTGCATCTGATATCCGGCGACTGGCTCAAATAAAATGGTAATTATTTGACAATCGTATATATCATATACTGTTGTCAGAATGGGCCGTAAAGCCCTTATTACAAAATAGTACATTAGACAGTTAACAGTCGTCCTGTTTTTTCAGCTCAGCTTTAACGGCTATGCCTATCTTTTCCAACGTGTAGGGTTTTTTTATGTACTGCCCTGCGCCCAGCTTCTGGGCCTCTTTGACGCGATCGCTTTCAGAAAATCCGCTTGCTATGATTGCCTTCTGGCCGGGATGCAGTTTAACTATTTCTTTGAAGGTATCCAGCCCATCCATTCCAGGGTCCATTATCATATCCAGCACCAGAAGATCAGCTTCACTGTTTTTCATGTATTCGACCGCCTCTTCTCCGCTGGAAACCGCTGTGACCGAGTAACCCAGTTTGCTCAATATGGTACAGGCAAGTTCTCTCTGTTCCAGAATATCATCAATTACCAGGACTGACTCTCCATTTCCCATAAAGGCTTCAACGGGCAAAGGAATATCAGCTTTTCCAGCTTCATCTCTCGTGACAGGAAAATAAAGTTCGAAGGTTGTTCCTGTATCCTCAGAGCTCTTTATATCTATATACCCCTTATGATCCTGCACTGTTCCCCATACAACGGCCATTCCCAGACCTGTGCCGCTTCTGCCCATTACCTTTTTTGTATAGAAAGGTTCAAATATTCTGTTCAGGTCATTTAGGGCAATTCCAATCCCTTTATCAGATACCCTTAAGACGGCAAAATCACCTTCAACTATATTATCGTAGCCCCTTATTTGTCTGTCAACATACTGGTTTTCTGTAGAGATAATAATTTTACCTCCGCCGGGCTGGGCCTCCGCCGCATTAATGATCAGGTTCATGAAGGTCTTCTTCAGGTGAATTGGTGAACCCTTGATGTTCAGCAAATCTTCTGCAAGTCCTGTTTCAACATGAACGCCGGGATGATAGTATCTGAGATTTTCATACTCTGGAGACTTCAGATAATCAGAAATAATGGTGTTTAGATTCAGCACTTCCATGCTGGCTACACCCCTTCTGGCGAGGGTAAGCAAATCCTGAACAATATCAGCCGCTTTTTGTCCGGAATCCCGTATAGTCAAAATAGGCTTTCTAAGTGAGCTTTCTTCAGGAAGGTCCAACAATAACAGGTCCGGATAACTTACAATCCCCGATAATACATTGTTCAGGTCATGGGCAACACCGCCTGCAAGAAGGCCCAATGCCTCCATTTTCTGTGAGCGGGCAAGCCTTTCTTCAAGCTCTCTTTTTTCCTTTTCAGCCTGTATGCGCTCGTTGATTTCCCGCTGAAGGTCTTCATTGCTTTTTTTCAGTTCTATAGTGCGTTCCTCCACGATATCCTCAAGATGGACATTTAATTCTTCAAGCTTGATTGCGTATGAAGCCTTTTCCTCAATTGCACTGGAGAGGGCATTGTGCTGCTCTTCCAGCCTGGAGGACATATCATTAAAGGCCGCAGCCATCTCACCTATCTCATCACCAGTGGTAATATCCACCTGCTCACCGAGCCGGCCTTCCCGCACTTTGCTGAAGGCATCACGGAGCATGGATGTCGGCCGGTTAACTGATCGGGAGAGTATTATTGTGATAACGACGGAAGAGGAAAGAAGGATTGAAATAAAAAGTGCAAAGAAAAAAATTCTGTTCAGGAAAAATACATTTTTCAATTCTCTGAGTTCAAATGACATTCTAAAATAACCGACCCGCTCTCCGATGACCTCAATGACCGAGGAATACTCTGCAAAAGGATGCCCATTCCGACTGATCTCTTCAATAAAAGAAGGAGAATTATTGAGTATCTCCCGCTCCGAAGGTGAAAGTTCGGCAGGGTAAGAATTGCAGTTTGTCATCAGGACATTACCATTAAGGCTGTATACAGTCAGGTCGGTTATGCCTTTTACGTTTTGAATTTCCTTAAGAGTATTTGCCAGAGCCAGTTTTTGTCCTGCGAAAATTTCGTTGGCAAGCTCCTCTTTTTTCTGCTGAAAAACTGAGCTTAACAGGGTGTTGATTTGTTCAAAGTGGAATTTACGGAGATTAACCTCATATCTATACAGAACAATACCGAAGATCAGGGAGATTATAATACAGGCAGTCAGTATCGCAGCGTTTATTTTAAACCTTAGACTTTTAAATTTCATTATGCAGCGCTTTAAGAGATTTATATTAGGGGCCTATGGATTTTACAAATACGGTTGCACCTTTCTCAAATTTGAGTATAATAATTTGCTTATCCACGGGATCTCCATTTTTGTCAAATGTAATATTTCCGGTTGCACCACTAAAACCCTTTGTTTCAGAAAGTGCATCCCGAATTTTCTTCCGGTCGAATGATCCGGCACGGCGTACAGCATCTGCAAAGAGCATTACTGAGTCATAGGTAAGAGGCAGATTTACTTCGGTGTTTTTATTGCCGTATTTCCTTTGATAGATATTCTGGAGGTATATTGATTCGGGAAAAGGCACATCAGGGTGCCATTGCACAGTGTAGCAGGCTCCATCAATTGCTTCACCGGCATAATCATACATCTGATCTCCCCATCCGTCACCACCCAGGAATTGCGATTTTATTCCCATTTTCCTGGCCTGACTCAATATCAAGCCACTGTCTCTCTGATATCCCGGGACAAAAATTATATTCGGACGATTTTTTTTAGCCTCTGTCAGGACATCCGTAAAATCTACGGCTGTCCCTCTATAATTGCCTTCATATAATACTTTCCCTCCCATTTGTTTAAAAAATTCCACAAAATATTTTGCAAGGGTCAGGCAATATTCCTCATTAATATTTTTTAATACAACTGAGGTCCTTGCACCGATATCTATAAAGGCAAACTGTGCCAGCACCCGCCCCTGCATGATATCGTTAAAAATGGCGCGAAAGATATAATTACCTGCAAGTGTGACCTCAGGCTTAGTGGAAGCTGGTGATATCATTGGTATTTCAGCCTTCTGCAGTACGCGGGCTATAGTCAGTGAATGTGAACTCCATACAGCGCCGATAACAGCGGTTACCTCATGCTTTACAGCCTGTTCTGCCGCCAGTTTGGAGCCGAGAGGTGTGCTTTTGTTATCTATTTCAATGAGCTCCAGGAGACACCCCATCAAGCCTCCCCGGCTGTTGATTTCTTTAACTGCAAGCCTGGTTCCCTCAAAGGCGGATTTGTTGTCTTTGGCCGCAATTCCTGTTTTTGCGAATATGGCCGCTATTTTTACCGGTCCGGATGCCGAAGCCTGCGAGATTAACGTCCTGCCGACAAATATAAGCAGAAGCGTAATAAGAAAAAAAACAATCCCTCTAATATGTTTTTTCATTGCATCTTTCCGTAGAGATTAAAACTCTATGCTAATATTGATGGACTATTTTCGAAGCCCTCAAGGTTGAATGCTCTTCAAATAATAGGAAACCCCGGATGATATCTTCATAATCACTGCACTTTTTACGGGATCCCCCTGTTTGTCGAAGGAAATTCTTCCGGTTACACCCTCAAAATTAACGGTTTCAGCAAGCGCGTCCCGGACCCTGGCCCTGTCGGCAGATCCCGCGCGCCGGATGGCATCGGCTAAAAGCAAAACCGCATCATAAGCAAGCGCGGCAGACGAATGGTTCAGGTCATTAGTCTGCACATAATTTTTTACAAAATCCCGGGAAAGCTCACTTTTAATATCTTTTGACCAGTGGTTGGAGTAGTATCCCTCTTTTGAATTCCTGCCGCCCATCTGGAAAAAGACTTCAGGACCCCAACCGTCACCGCCCAGGGGAATAGCTGTGAGGCCTCCCTTAAGGGCTTCCCCTATAATATGGCCGGCTTCATAATGGCCCGGGAGGAAAATTACATCAGGTGTTAAATTCCTTGCCTGCTCAATAGAAAACAGAAAATTTTCCTGCTTTTTCCTGTAATGAAAATCCTGCAGTATTTTCCCGCCCATGTTATGAAAATTTTTTTGGAATTCCTCAGCCAGTCCCATGCTGTAGTCGCTTGTAATATCGATGAAGATAACGGCCGTCTCTGCATTCAGATCTTCTCTTGCAAACCTGGCCATTACCAGGCCCTGGAACGGATCAGTAAAGCATACCCTAAATATATAGTCGCCGATTTTTGTTAAATCAGGATTGGTGGATATGTTGGTTATCATGGGAATCTTGCTGACCTGGGCTACCCTTGCAACAGCGATGGAATTGGAGCTCCATGCACACCCGATGATTGCAGTTAGATTAGAATTGACTGCCTTAACTGCTGCGACTTTCGAGCCGATTGGGGTGCTGATGTTGTCAAACTCGATCAATTCCAGCTTTTTACCGAGGATACTACCTCGGCTGTTTACTTCCTGCACGCCAAACCGCACACCCCTTATAGAAGGAGCATTTGCCTCGGCTGCAATCCCTGTATGAGGATAGATTGAGGCAATCCTGATTGTTTCTTCCGCCATAACCGGAGCAGGGGCTAATAATAAAATAATACAGATTAATCCAGCAGTGAACGCCGATTTTGGAAACATATCCCTTTTCATTTTCGCCCTCCACTCTAATAAATGACCATAAGAAAAAGCTGATTGGTCCTTTTACAGTAAGAATTATTGAGGGTTACACTTGTATATTACTATGGAGAATTCTTAAGAAAAATACCAATTCCCGGGCTGCCTGTATGGATATCATTACTCTTAAGGTATATCGGTCATTATCCTTCTTTTATTAAGCCATGATTTTATTTTTATCATATTCAGCCTGTTATTGCCAGCAACTTGTTGACTGTACTGCATCAATCCTTTACTGTTCCTGTTTTGTTAAGCTTATAATACACCCCCCTGATATTCATGAGATGTTTATGGTTTCCCTGCTCTATGATCCTTCCATGGTGCATGACCAGTATACGGTCGGCATGCCTTATGGTGGAAAGCCTGTGGGCAATAATAATAGTGGTTCTTTTTGCTGTTATTCGTGTAACAGCCTCCTTGATGAGACGTTCTGTATCCGGATCAATACTGGAGGTTGCCTCATCAAGTATCAGTATGAGCGGATTTTTGATCAGTGCCCGGGCAAAGGATAGAAGCTGTCGCTCACCTGCTGAAATGGTGGAACCCCCTTCTCCGATTTCATGCCTGAAACCGTCAGGAAGCCTTTGGATAAAATGCAGGGCGTTCGCGTTAGATGCTGCCGTTTCCACCTGTTTCTCGTCTATCCCTTCCATTCCCAGGGAGATATTATCCGTAATGCTGCCCGCAAAAATAAATACATCCTGCATGCACAGGCCTATGCTGTTCCTGAGTTGTTCTTTTGGCCATTCACGGAGGTCAATCCCGTCCAGAAATACAGTTCCGCTATCAGGGTCATAGAACCGCTCGATAAGGTTGACCAGTGTGGTTTTGCCTGATCCTGTGGAACCCACAATGGCAATCGTTTCTCCGGGGTTTACCTCAAATGAAATATCGTGGAGCACCGGATTATTCTCTTCATAGGAAAATGATACATTTTTGAATTCGAGGTGGCCTTTCACTTCGCCCGCGATTGAAGGAGTTTCGGGTTCAGGTATCTCATCTTTGAGATCCATGAATTCGAATATGCGTTCAGTAGAGGCCATGGCCGACTGCATGATATTGTATTTTTCGGAAATGTCCCTGATGGGTTTAAAAAACATCTGTATATATCCTATGAAGGCAACCAGTGCTCCAAGGGTCAACTGGTCCTGGACAACTTTACCCCCTCCATACCAGATGACCAGTCCTATGCCCAGAGATGACATCAGCTCCATTAACGGCATAAAAATGGCAAAAACTCGTATTTGTTTCATGCCTGCAAGGAAATTTTCTTGATTGATTTTAGTAAACATCTCCATCTGGAAGGTTTCTCTGACAAAGAGCTGAATTACTCGCATGCCGGAAATCCTCTCCTGAAGAAATGAGTTTATTTTTGCAACTGATGCCCGAAGCTGTCTGAAGGCCTCTCTTGCGATGGTGCTGAACAGGAAGGTTAGGCCGAATATAACAGGTATGAGTGTAAAGCAGACCAGGGCAAGGCGCCAGTTGAGCAGCAACAGTATTATCAGGATGCCTGTCAGCAAGAATATGTCCTTGAAAACGGTGACAAAGACCGACTTAAACATCTCATTCAGGTTTTCAATGTCGTTTGTAACCCTTGTGACTAAACGGCCTAACGGGTTATGATTAAAAAACTTCACGGCATGTGACTGCATCTTTTGGAAGAGTGTCAGCCGAATGTCCTGCATGATATGCTGTCCTGTGAATTCAAGGAGATAGAATTCGAAATAGCTCAATGCAAAGGAAAGGAGTATAAGCACAAAAAATATCACGGCAACGAGTGTTACTCCCCTTATATCCCCGGCCCTCATTTTAAGAATGTCTGATTTACTGATGCCTGTCATCTGGCTGCGGGGAACAAGCAGGGACCCGTCGGCCAGCACATAAGGACTTATTTCCTTTTTTAAAGGAATTTCAAATTTATAATGAACCGCATCTGTCCTGTAGAATCGGTCTGTGGATACAATGCGCCGGCTTTTAAGGATATGCAGATCAGCCGGGTCCAGTTTTTTCATGTTCATGTTTGAGATAAAATATGAATCTCCTTCCTGGCTTTTTTTAAGCAGATGACTATACCGGTTCAGGATATCTTTTACCTTTGAATCAGTAAGGTTGTCTGTGCGGATGCGATACCAGGATGCAATTATATAGCGATCAATGGCTATCTTGGTTACATAGGGGACTGCCAGGTCAAAAAGAGTAATCAGGATAGTAAGACAAAGGGCGGCTGCAAAGGTCTTTTTATACGGAATGGCATATCGCGAGAGCCTTTTCAAAAGCCTGAAGTCATAAGGCTTGCCAAGTTTCCCTTCCTCCATATATCCATAGTCGCTATACATTGCTAATTGACTCCGATCTCCAGTTCACGGTCAAGCAGTTGTTCTGCATAGAGTTCGGAATATATCCCTCCGAGTTTGAGGAGCTCTTCATGTGTTCCCTGCTCAATAACCTGTCCCATTTCAAATACAAAAATACGGCTTGCCCGGCTGATGGTAGAAACCCTGTGAGAGACTATCAGGTTGGTCCTGTTGCGCCTCAATTCCAGTACCTGGTTAAGGATATGCTCTTCAGTGTTCGTATCCACCATGGAAAGAGCGTCGTCAAGGACTAGAATCAGGGGATCAGCAAGGACAGCACGTGCTATGGTCAACCGCTGCCTCTGCCCCCCGGACAGGGTTATCCCATTTTCACCAAGCATTGTGTCCACTCCGTTTTCAAGACTCTTAATGTCTTCAAGTATGCCGGCGGCATGCAGTACCATTTCAAGGTGTTCTTCTGATATGCCTTCCCTGCCGAATATCACGTTGTTCCGGACAGTATCGGAGAAGATGAAGGCCTCCTGGGTCGCAAAGCCGATATTCTGCCTGAGTATTTTTAAAGACATCTGACAGATATCATTGCCGCCTATGAATACAGCACCGGCCGGTATGTTCAAAAGCCGGGGCAATGTCTGCAGGAGTGTTGTCTTTCCCGATCCCACGCGTCCCACTATTGCTGCCGTATCCCCGGCCTTCAATTCCATGTTTATATCTCTCAATGCCCATTCCTTCTGCTCAGGATACCTGAGCCAGAGGCCTTTAATTAAGACATTCCCGCTTATGCCGGAAATATCGAGTGATTGAGCCGGATCCCTGATTTCGGAGACTTCTTCAAGTATCCTGTTAATCCTTCGCATTGAGGCAGAACCTCTCTGTAACAGGTTTGATACCCATCCCATTGCCATCATGGGCCAGGTCAGGAGGTTAAGGTATGTGATAAAGGCTACAAAGTCTCCTGTGGTGATATTTCCTGAGATTGTATAGCGTCCTCCAAGTCCTATCACAACAACAAGGCTGATATTTGTCAGAATCGCCATAAGAGGGAAAAAAAGTGCAAGAGACTTTGCAAGCTTCAGGTTGACAGAGATATACCTGTTTCCTTCCTGTTTTATCTTCTGATATTCCCATTGTTCCCGGTTATATGCCTTGGTTACCCTGATTCCTGCAAATGCCTCCCTGACGCGTTCCGTCAGGTCGGCAAAGGTCTTCTGGACCGATTCAAAGCCCGACGACATCCGCTTTGTAAGAATCCTGGTTACGGTGATGATTATGGGAGCGGGAATAAGTGAAATAAGAGTCAGCTTCCAGTTTATGGAAACCATGAACCCTACGGCGGCAATACCAAGGACTATGCCGTCGATCAATGCAACGAGACCCATTCCGCATGATATGCGAATCGCCATAATATCATTAATTGCCCTGGCCATAAGGTCTCCGATATTTGTTTTGTGATAAAATGAAAGCGGGAGGGTCTGAAGATTGGCATACATTTCGTTTCTAAGACTTTGCTCAATTCTTCTGGCATTGCCGAGTATCAGATATCTCCATATAAAGCGGAAAAATCCTATCACTGATGCTATTGCCAGGATAATCAGGCTGTGCTTGATAAGAATAAAGGATGTGGCTTTCTGTATTGTCAGGAGATCAATAGCCCTCTTGATAACAAGAGGAATGAGCAGTTGAAGAAAGTCCACAATCAGGAGGCTCAACAGCCCTGCTAAAATTGCCCAACGGTTCTGGATAAAATATTTCTTGAGAGGAATAAAATGAGCAAGATTTTTCAGATAAGACTTTAGTTCCATGGATATGAAATACATGAATATATAAGGAGAGATCAATAAGAAATTGATTGGTGATAGGTAATAGGTGATAGGTTATGTATCAGAGACGGGGGATCGGTTGAAAAAGGGGTGAGATGATATCCTAATACTCTTTTGTCAGCCAGGGCCTTTTGTCAGGGCCTACTAATTTGGAGACGGCCTCTGCAAGCCATTCAAAGGGAAGGTCCTGTTGCGGGGGGAATTTTTCAAGATATTCAATGTGGGGCTCACCATTAAGGTCTTTTTCGTGCAGGATAGCATCTGCTTTTCCATCGAACTCCACTGTTTTAAGACCGATCCTTTCGCACAAGTACTTGTCAAATGCCGTTACGGCACTGACCCATTTGCCGTCCAGAAAAAACTGGTTATAGCCGTGCCTGGGAAAGATATTAGTCCCTATCATTTCAAACAGGTGTTTCGGTATTTTGTGATTTTTAATCCTGGCAAATTCAAGACGGCACGGTATTCCCGCCGCTCTTCCAAGTGCGGTCAGGAGAACCGCCTTCTGAACACAGTATCCCTTTCCCCACTCAAGCACCCTGGAGGCCCTAAAATCCTCTATGAAGACTGATATCATGTAAATATTATAAGGGATTGAATCCCTTACAAAATAAAAGAGTTTTACCGCCTTTTCCCTGTCATCCGAACATCCTTGTGTCAGGCTTTGAGCGGTTTCAATTATTTTCGGGTTATCAGAATCAATAGTGAAAGTAGGTTCAAGATATATTTCCATGTTCTCTTTTGTTATAGGTGAGTTGTTTAGAGACATTAAGTTGAAATGCACCTTGCTAATTCTTGCGAATCAAATAATTCACTGCCTGCTCAAGTCCGTCTATTGTCAGTTCAAACATGGGAAATACTTCGCGGATAATACTGATAGTGCGTGTATATTGCCACTCATTGACAGG
>Ga0209203_1001888_pt1:7500-14717 | contig 14717 bp, 9 predicted proteins | sample AD_UKC109_MetaG_FD_184423 | JGI IMG/M metagenome (GOLD analysis project Ga0209203, IMG submission 184423) | Active sludge microbial communities of municipal wastewater-treating anaerobic digesters from Hong Kong - AD_UKC109_MetaG (SPAdes)... | ecosystem: Engineered > Bioreactor >... | reverse complement strand
CATAGCCGAGGCCGATGCGGACCCCTGCTCCATCTGTGCAGAGCAGAAGCTCAAGGAGGCCTTCGTCCTGATGGCAGCCGGACTTCGGCCGGGCCTCATCCTGGAGACCGACAGCACCTGCCGGCTGGTGAAGCGCTCCCCTCAGGACGAACTCGAGCTCTCCCTGACCTGCTACCCCTCGGCAAAGCTCGCAGGGTCCGTCGGTAAAGACCGTAAACCGCCCGACCTCTCCTTCGCGTTCTACACAACGAAGAGGCATCTCGTGGGCATCTCGGAACAGGACTATACCGATGACGAGGTCGAGGAGAGGTTCAGCTCCTCATCGCCCGGCACGGTCTTCGAGGGGAGGGTGAGGCTCATTCCGTACCGGTACGGCGACGGGCCCGCCTTCAGCTACTTTCCTCAGGCCAACAGGGTTCTGGTCCATTGTGTCCTCGTGGAGCTCAAACCGGTGAAGCAGTGATGCTCGAAGCGTCATACCCGACAACGCAGTGGATTCCGTCCGAGCCCACCTGTCAGGGTTTCTCGCGGAGGTGTGTATCATTCGCCCTGTCATTTCGAAGGAATGCAATGACTGAGAAATCTCTGATGACAGTGCACGGAGATTTCTCGCTCCGCTCGAAATGACACATCATGACGCCCGGAACGACATGGCAGGTAACTTTGCAACCAGGTGCTAACCCCCGAACTTCTCCTTCACGATTTTGAAGCACGTATCCGCCACATCCAGCGTCTGCGCGATATCCCGCTCCGTGTGGGCCGTGGAGAGGAACCAGTTGTGGTGCGGGTGGAAGAAGATCCCGCGCCGCGCGCACTCGCCGCAGAAGAGCTGCGACCTCATGAAGTTGGTCTCGTTGGCGAACCTCATGAACGGGATGGCCGGCGGGCCGGTGATCGAGATCTTCAGTCCATGGCTGGCGGCCAGTTCGCCGAGACCTTTGGTAAGCTGCTCTCCGAGCTCCCTGACCACCTTGACGGCATCCAGGGCCTCCATCTCATCAAGACACACGAGCGCGGCCGCCATCTCCGGGGCGTTCATCCAGAAGGACCCGGTCATGTAGGCCTTGGATGCGGTGATCCTGAGCTTGTCGAGCCCCACGAGCATGGAAATGGCGTACCCGTTGGCCATGCCCTTGCTGAAGCAGGCCAGGTCGGGCCTGATGCCGAAGTAGTGGGATGAGCCCTTGATGTCGAGCCGCCACCCGGCGCGGACGTCGTCGATGATGAGCACGATGCCGTGCTCGTCGCAGATCCTTCTCATCTCCGGCCAGTACGAGGGCTCGGGGAGCCTCTGGTCGCCGAAGACCGGGTGGTGGTAGGGCGTGAACATGACGCCTGCGATCTGCCCTTCGTGGCGGGCCGTCAAGGCCCTGAAGGCGTCGAGGTCCCCCCAGGGCACCATGAGGATGTCCGCCCTGTCGGAGGCCGTGATCCCCACCGAGTTGGTGCCTGCCCACGGCTGGGTGCCGTGATACCCTTCCTCCGCCAGGACGATCTTGGGGCGCTTCGTGTGTCCCCGGGCCATCATGATCGCCATGGAGGTCGCGTCCGCGCCGTTCTTGGCGAACATGACCCAGTCGGCCCCGTCCACCGTGCGGTTTACCCGCTCCGCCAGCTCCACGGAGAGGTTCGTCGCAATGGAGCAGCAGGAGCCGAGGGCGGCCTGCTTCCGAAAGGCATCGTCGACCTTGTCGTTGGCGTAGCCGAGGAGCATGGGCCCGTAGGCGCACATGTAGTCGATGAACTCGTTGCCGTCCACGTCCCAGAAGCGGCACCCCTTGGCCTTGGCGACGAAGTAAGGATACGAGCCCGGCACCAGGATGACCGGGGTGAAGTGCCCGTAGATGCCCTGGGGCATGACGCGGGCGGCGCGTCTGAACAGGTCCAGTGATGTATCGAATGCGTACGGCATATGCGTGCCCCCTAGAGCAGGTATTCGCCGATCTTGTCCAGGGCGATATTGACGATCTGACCCATATGGAGGTCGCCTTTGAGCGAGATCCGGCCCAGGCATGCCTCGGCCAGGACATCCACCTTGTCGTCGGCCACATCGAGGAACAGGGGACTGTCGTCGAACTCCAGGATGAAGTCGGGCGATGGTGCCGGGCCGACGGAGGCCTTTGCAGCGCGTCCGGAGAAGTCCACGTGGGATGTCGGGCCGTTTCTGATCCTGAACTCCGTCACGCCGTGGAGGTGGGACGCCTGGGCCTTGTACTCGGGGTCATGCCGGGCCAGGACGGCGATGGCCCTGGACATGAGGCCGAGCATGAGCTCTGCCCTGAGCTCGAGGGTTTCGCGGCCCGTGCTCTCCAGGACCGCCTGCATGCGCTCTGCGAGCTTCGAGAAGGTCAGGAGGCCCTTGATCCTGGTGATGCCTTTCCATGGCAGTGCGATCTGGAGCCCCTTGCCCCTGAAGAGGTTGTTGAGCATTCTCACGTGGGGAAAGAAGAGCCCGACATCTGGGTTCGGCAGTGCGGCAGGCGTGACCGCGGCCCCGGACCCCCTGAGCTCCACCGTGCAGCGGGGGCCTGACAGGCCGACGCAGAACCGGATGCTCCCGTTCCAGAGGGCGGCGATCCCAGACGCCTTTGTGTCCCTGAGGGTGAGGACCTCCAGGCAGGGCAGGACGGCCTCCAGGTAGACCCTTGACAGTACGGCTTCGTTCACCATGCATCCCCTCCCCACAGACAGTACAAGATTGAACTGTATTATTATACTATACCGGTGCTTGGAAGGGAATCAAGAGATGGGGAGCCTACCTGAAGTGGATTACGAGGACGTCCTTGTCCCTGAGCACGAATTCCCTGCCTTCGGTGAGCAGGGCCCCGGCATCCCGGGCGCCGTGGAGGCCTCCCTTGGAAAGGAAGTCCTCCAGGGCAATGACGTCGGCCTTGATGAAGCCGTTCTGGATGTCCGTATGGATAAGGCCCGCGGCCTCATACGTGGTGCCGCCCTTCTTCAGCGTCCAGGCCCGCAGTGTCTGACCCACCGGGGTGTAGAAGGTGATGAGGTCGAGGAGCTCGTAGCAGCCGGCGATGAGCGCCTCCGATCCCGACCGTTCGATGCCGATGGATTCGAGGAACTCCCTCCGCTCGTCATCCTCCAGCTCGGATGCCTCCAGCTCGAACCGGGAGCAGATGGACACCACCTTCTTGCCCTTTGTCTCCGCCCATGCCCTGAGGTTGTCGATCTGGACCGAGCCCCTGGTGAAGTCGTCCTCCCCTGCATTGGCCACGATCACATAGGGTTTGGCGGTCAGGATCCCCCATGCCTTCATCTGGGTCTGGTCGAAGTCGAGGTCGGTGTCCGCGATGCACTGGCCCTTTGAAAGGACGGCGACCAGATTCTCCAGGAGCTCGGGCTCTCCGGCGGCGAAGTCCTTCCGGCCGAGCCGCATGCCCTTCCTGAGGGCATCCAGCCGCTTCTGGACGAGATCGAGGTCCGCCATGACGAGCTCGGTGAGGATGATCTCCATGTCGCGCACCGGGTCGACATCGGTGTAGACATGGGTCACGTTCACATCCTGAAAGCACCTGACCACGTGGACGATGGCATCGACCCCCCTGATCTGCCCCAGAAACTGGTTGCCGAGCCCCTCGCCCTTGTACGCCCCCTTCACGAGCCCCGCGATGTCGAAGAGCTTCAGGGTGGTGGGGATGATCTTGTCGGGCTTGATGATGCGGGCAATGGCGTCGAGGTTCTCATCGGGCACGTTCACGATCCCGATGTTGGGGTCGATGGTGCAGAAGGGGTAGTTCTCCGCAGGGGCGTTTGCCCTGGTGATCAGGTTGAAGAGCGTGGACTTGCCCGCATTGGGCAGGCCCACTATCCCGCAGGTAAAGCTCATGGAGATGCCCCGTCAGATCGCGCTGTAATCGATGCGGCTCAGGAACGCACCGAGCAGCTCGCAGATGATGGATGCAATGAGCATGTCGTCCTTGGAAAAATCCCCGGAGGCCTTGTCGGCGAGGTTCAGTATGCCCAGCACCCTGTCCTCCTGCTTGATGAGGATGCACATGAAGGACTTGGTCGTGTACTTGTCCTTGTTCTGGAACCCGATCTCCTCCTCGATGTCCCGGATGATGAGCGAGCTGCTCCTGGCCATGGCCAGATTCATGATGCTGTCGCGCTGTGCCCCGACGGAGATGAACGGGTCCTGGCCGATGTCCTGGTGATTGTGGGCCTTGATTTCGAGGTCGCCCGAGGCGGGGTTCCTGGTGAAAAGGGAGCAGTATTTCGCATCCAGAACCTTGGGGAGATGGTTCACGACCGTATCGAGGATGGCCGGGAGATCCTGGGCCGTATTGAGCTGCCTGGCCATTTCGTAGAGCGTGTCAAGGTAGGGCCTGTCCATTGCTCACCTCCATAGTGAAAATTCTCTTATTATATCGGCCATCCATGCGTCCTGTGTGAATACTATTACTCTTATCTCCGGTTCTGTACAAGGAGATTGGATCGCCCCGGAGGAACGGGTGGGCGGTTGTGCAGGCATTTCGAGAACACATGCATTCAAGTCTTGACTTTGATGGGCTTGATGGATGTATAATTCTCACGGGATAATGGAAGGAGAATATCTCTTGGAGATACTTGAAATCCTTGAACAAAAGATCTACGAACTGGTAGAGACGGTGAATGCTCTGAAAAGCACGAACGAAGAATTGACCACTAAGCTTAGAGAAAAGGAGGAAGAGACAAGAGGGTTAAAGCGGGAGATGGACAGTCTCTTGGGTGAAAAAGAACAGGTCAAACAGAAGGTGGCACACCTGATCAAGTGTGTGGAAGCATTGTAAGATTTTGTACGACACGGTAACCATACAGATACTCGGGCAGGAATATTCGGTAAAGGCTGGGGGCGACGCGAGCCATATACAGTCATTGTCGAGATATATCAATGAAAAGGTGTCTGACATCCAGCAGAAGGGCAAGGCAGTGACGACCACCGAACTGGTGGCAATGGCCATGCTGCACATGGCCGATGATGTGGCGAAGACACGTCAGGAGCTGGAAACACTGAGGCGGACGGTATCGGAGAAGATAGGCCATATGATCGAACACATCGAGAATGCGACAAAATGAAAACGATACTCAACCCCCTGGACCGAACGGCAACACCTCTCGAGTCGGAGTGGACACGGGATTCCGCCTGAACTCCCCGTGATTGATGTGTCTTCCGCTGAGAGGAGGGCACTGCTGAAAGCGATTGAAGGCGGGTCCATACGGGTTGTCCTCATACTGATAACGCCAGTGTCGGTATTTTCTCAAGGATTTCCCCGGGAAATCCTTATCTTCCATACACCACCTTTTGATCCGGGTGGATATGCAGAGTAAATCGGAGTTACGCAGGCGCTTGCTTGCTCGGCGGCAGGGTATTACCGAAGAGGTCCGGAACGGTCTCGAAGGCACCATCATCGAACGTATCCGTGCTCTTGCGGATTATGCCCATGCCTCCACGATATCCCTCTACATGCCCATACGGGGGGAGGTTGATCTTCTGCCCCTGTGGAGACCTGCTGACAAGCGCATCTTATTCCCCAAGGTTCTGGGCGACACCATTGCCTTTTCATCTGCCGCAACGAGAGAGGATTTTACCCGGGGGGCATACGGGATCCTTGAACCCACCTCGCGGCACCACGTGGAGGTCAGGGAGATCGATCTCATTTTCGTCCCCGGAATAGCCTTTGACCGGTACGGGCACCGGCTTGGGTACGGCAAGGGCTATTACGACCGGTTGATCAGGGGCAATCCGGACACCCTCTTCATAGGGGTGTGCCTGGATGAGTTCCTGGTCGAAGAACTGCCGGTCGACCCCTGGGATGCATGTGTACGTTTCGTGGTAACCCAAGCCGGAATATATAAAGAAGGTGAGGTATGACAATGGAACTGGTTTATATAACCGTTGCACTGCTTGCAGGTGTCGGTATTGGATTCGGGGTGAACTTCTTCATCAGGGGGAAGACCATCGGTGATGCCAGGACCGATAAGGCGCGCATAATCGAAAAGGCACAGAAGGAGGCGGCAAATACGGAGGCCGAGGCACAGCTCAAGGCCAAGGAGATCATCTTCGCGGCGAAGACCCAGAGCGATGCCGAGGCGAAGGAACGTCTGAAGGAGGTTTCCACCGTCGAGAAGCGCATCCATCAGCGCGAGGAGCTCATCGACAACAAGCTCGGCCAGCTCGACAAGCGGGAGCAGGAGGTGCGCAAGAGTGAGCAGTCTCTGGCGGACAAGACAAGGCATGTGGAGACCATGAAGACCGAGGTGGAGGCCCTGCGCAAGCAGCAGATAGAAAAGCTCGAAGAGATAAGCGGCATGGACTCCCGCCAGGCCAAGCAGGAGCTCATGGCGTCGCTGGAGAGCGAGACCAGGCACGAGGCCGCCAAACTGCTCAAGCAGATCCAGGACGAGGCCGAGGCCGAGGCGGACAAACGGGCGAAGCGTATCCTCTCCACCGCGATCCAGCGCTATTCCACCGATGTGGTGAGCGCGCGGACGGTATCGGTGGTGAACCTGCCCAGCGAGGAGATGAAGGGCCGCATCATCGGCCGGGAGGGACGCAACATCCGGTCCATCGAGGCGGCCACCGGGGTCGATCTCATCATCGACGACACGCCGGATGCGGTGATCCTCTCCAGCTTCGACCCCATCAAGCGTGAGATCGCGAGGCTTTCCCTGGAGACCCTCGTGGTGGACGGCAGGATCCACCCGTCGCGCATCGAAGACGTGGTGGAAAAGGTCACCAAGGAGATCAACGACAATATCTGGGAGGCCGGCCAGCAGGCCACCTTCGAGCTCGGCCTGCACGGCATCAACCCTGAGCTCATCAAGCTCATAGGCAAGCTCAAGTACCGCACGAGCTTCTCACAGAACGTCTATCAGCATTCGCTGGAAGTATCCCACCTCTGCGGCATCCTCGCCGTCGAGCTGGGCGTGAACCAGAAGACGGCAAAGCGCATCGGCCTGCTGCACGACATCGGCAAGGCCGTGGACCATGAGGTGGAAGGGTCGCACGCACTCATCGGCGCCGACATAGCCAAGCGCTACGGCGAGTCCAACAAGGTGGTGGAGGCCATTGCGTCGCACCACAACGAGGCCCAGGTGAACTCGGTCTACGGGTTCCTGGTCCAGGCGGCGGACTCGCTCTCCGCGGCGCGCCCCGGGGCCCGGCGCGAGATGCTGGAGAACTACATCAAGCGTCTCGTCGAGCTGGAGACCATCGC
>Ga0209203_1001888_pt1:0-2500 | contig 14717 bp, 9 predicted proteins | sample AD_UKC109_MetaG_FD_184423 | JGI IMG/M metagenome (GOLD analysis project Ga0209203, IMG submission 184423) | Active sludge microbial communities of municipal wastewater-treating anaerobic digesters from Hong Kong - AD_UKC109_MetaG (SPAdes)... | ecosystem: Engineered > Bioreactor > Anaerobic... | reverse complement strand
TGGTCGAGTGATTCTGCGCCGAAAATGTAACGGGGCTCAAGCATCTAACCGAAGCTGCGGATCTAGGCTTTAGCCTATGATGGTAGGGGAGCGTTCCAGTCGCCTGCGAAGCAGTACCGTAAGGAGCTGTGGAGGTTCTGGAAGTGCTTATGCTGACATGAGTAACAATAATACGGGTGAGAATCCCGTACGCCGTAAACCCAAGGTTTCCTGCGCAAGGATGTTCCGCGCAGGGTTAGTCGGAGCCTAAGCTGAGGCCGAAAGGCGTAGGTGATGGTAAACAGGTTAATATTCCTGTACCACTGACGTAGCGTTACCAGCAATGGGGGGACGCAGGAAGGTATGCCGTGCCGGGCGTTGGTCGTCCCGGTTCAAGCCTGTAGGGAGAGTCTCCAGGCAAATCCGGAGACTCGTTAATCCTGAGGGGTGATGACGAGTTCAATTGCGAGCGAAGCGGCAAATCCTACACTGACAAGAAAAGCCTCTAGCGAGTTACGTTGGTGTCCGTACTGTAAACCGACACAGGTGGGTGGGGTGAGAAACCTAAGGCGTTGAGTGAAACCTCGTTAAGGAACTCGGCAACTTGACACCGTAACTTCGGGAGAAGGTGTACCCTCGCCAGGTGTAAGAATTTACTTCTGAAGCCGAGGAGGGTGGCACAAAAATGGCCGGGGCGACTGTTTACTAAAAACATAGGACTCTGCTAAATCGCAAGATGATGTATAGGGTCTGATGCCTGCCCGGTGCCGGAAGGTTAAGGGGATCTGTTATTCGCAAGGAGAAGCAGTGAACCGAAGCCCCGGTAAACGGCGGCCGTAACTATAACGGTCCTAAGGTAGCGAAATTCCTTGTCGGGTAAGTTCCGACCTGCACGAATGGCATAACGATCTCGGCGGTGTCTCAACGAGGGGCTCAGTGAAATTGCAGTGCCAGTGAAGATACTGGCAACCCGCGGAAGGACGGAAAGACCCCGTGGACCTTTACTACAACTTGACAGTGTATTTTGGGTAGGTCTGTGTAGGATAGGTGGGAGGCTTTGAAGCTGGGACGCTAGTTTCGGTGGAGCCAACCTTGAAATACCACCCTGATCTACTCGGGATACTAACCTACTCCCGTTATCCGGGAGAGGGACACTGTCTGGTGGGTAGTTTGACTGGGGCGGTCGCCTCCCAAAATGTAACGGAGGCGCGCTAAGGTTCCCTCAGGCTGATTGGAAACCAGCCGTTGAGTGTAAAGGCATAAGGGAGCTTGACTGCGAGAGGGACACCTCGAGCAGGTGCGAAAGCAGGTCTTAGTGATCCGGTGGTTCCGAATGGAAGGGCCATCGCTCATCGGATAAAAGGTACCCCGGGGATAACAGGCTTATCTCCCCCAAGAGTTCACATCGACGGGGAGGTTTGGCACCTCGATGTCGGCTCATCGCATCCTGGGGCTGGAGCAGGTCCCAAGGGTTTGGCTGTTCGCCAATTAAAGCGGTACGCGAGCTGGGTTTAGAACGTCGTGAGACAGTTCGGTCCCTATCCTCCGTGGGCGGAGGAAATTTGAGAGAAGCTGTCCCTAGTACGAGAGGACCGGGATGGACGAACCTCTGGTGCTCCAGTTGTCGCGCCAGCGGCATAGCTGGGTAGCTACGTTCGGAGCGGATAACCGCTGAAAGCATCTAAGTGGGAAGCCGTTCTCAAGATTAGATTTCCCTCCCGTTTCGACGGGCTGAAGGCCACATGAAGACTACATGTTTGATAGGCCGGGTGTGTAAGCACAGTAATGTGTTGAGCTAACCGGTACTAATCGGCCGTGAGGCTTGACCTACAAAATCGCTCTCTTCCTACGCTTATACCAAGGAATCATCTATTGTTGCGCAAATTCCTGGTGATCATGGCAAAGGGGAAACACCCGATCCCATTCCGAACTCGGAAGTTAAGCCCTTTAGCGCCGAATGTACTGCTCGGGTAGCTGGGTGGGAGAATAGGACGTTGCCAGGACAATTATCAAGGCCTCCGGACGAAAGTTCGGGGGCCTTTTATATTCTATTAGCGAATCGAGCGCTCTCGTCGTCCGCGTCGGACCTTTCCTTGACATACGTAAGTGTATGTCTGCGGAATCTCCTCCTTGACTCCTCGATATCATCTCGATTGGGAAATTATTATTGACCATGGCTTTTTGTTATGTCATCATTTTAATATATAACACGAATAGCTATTTTACAGTGCCTTAATTCTAGAAATAGTAGTTAAGAAATTAAATACAATGAGTAAATTTCACATGTCATCAATCGACAATATTAGTGTTCCAAAACGAATTGTAAAAAATATACCCCGAACAAAAGATCCTGTATCAATAATCATAAAAGGTCACATCCTCATTGAAGAAAGTCTCGAACGTATCATATCATCCCGAGCACAAGACCCTGAAAGCCTTAAGGAAAGTTTTATTCCGTTTAAGCAGAAATATATTATTGCTAAAGCTCTTGCCGGTAGGCCTAGAAATGATGAATGGGAAT
>Ga0209203_1001887_pt1 | contig 14729 bp, 17 predicted proteins | sample AD_UKC109_MetaG_FD_184423 | JGI IMG/M metagenome (GOLD analysis project Ga0209203, IMG submission 184423) | Active sludge microbial communities of municipal wastewater-treating anaerobic digesters from Hong Kong - AD_UKC109_MetaG (SPAdes)... | ecosystem: Engineered > Bioreactor > Anaerobic >... | reverse complement strand
ATTAACTAATCACTGAATTATGGCAGTTAACATTGAAGAAAAAGTTAAGCAAATCATCGTGGACAAATTGGGTGCAGATGAGAACGAAGTAACCCCCACTGCTAACTTTACAAATGATTTGGGTGCAGATTCTTTGGATACCGTAGAATTGATTATGGAATTTGAAGAAGCTTTCGGCATCAATATCCCGGATGAAGCCGCTGAAAAAATATCCACTGTAGGCGACGCCATCAAATACATAGAAGAAAACACTAAAGCCGAATAATTTTTTATTGACATGGAGCTCAGACGGGTAGTCATTACCGGAATTGGGACGATCAATTCCCTTGGTCATAATGTTCAGGAATATTTTGATAACCTGGTGGCCGGGAAGTCCGGTGCCGGATTGATTACCCGTTTTGACGCTTCATTGTTCAAAACCCGGTTTGCCTGCGAAATCAAGGATTACGATCCTGAAAAATTTGGTTTGGACAAACGGGATGTCCGCAGAAACGATCCGTTTACACAATATGCTTTCATCGCAACCGAAGAAGCCGTAAAAGACAGCGGCCTGGATCTGGATGCGATTGACAAAAACAAGGCAGGTGTCGTAGTAGGATCCGGGATCGGGGGAATTGAAACGCTGGTAAAAGAAATGAAGGCGTTTTATGAAGGCGGGGAGGTTCCCCGTTTCAGTCCATTCCTGGTTCCCATGATGATTCCGGACATTGCATCCGGGATGATTTCCATGAGGTACGGGTTCCGCGGACCTAATTACGCTACGGTTTCTGCCTGTTCCACATCCAATCACGCCATGAGCGATGCCTTTACCCTCATTCGTATGGGAAAGGCAGATGTTATGATTACCGGGGGCAGCGAAGCCCCTATCAATGTAGCCAGCATAGGAGGTTTCAATTCTGCGAAAGCTATTTCAACAAACAACGATGAATACATGACCGCTTCACGTCCGCTGGACAGGACGCGGGACGGTTTTGTTATGGGAGAAGGCGCAGGTATTCTCATATTTGAAGAATACGAACACGCACGCGCCAGGGGCGCGAAAATTTATGCCGAGATAGGTGGGGCAGGAATGACTGCCGATGCCTACCACATTACAGCTCCGCATCCCGATGGAGACGGTGCACGACGGGTGATGGAAGAAGCTCTCCGTGAATCGGGCCTGAGGCCGGAAGATGTAGATTACATAAATCTGCATGGCACAGCAACCCCGCTGGGAGATATTGTGGAAGTGAAAGCCATTAAGGATCTGTTTGGAGACCATGCCTATAAAATGAATATGAGTTCCACCAAATCCATGGCGGGACATGCCCTGGGAGCCACGGGAGCAATAGAGATCATGGCCTGTATCTGTGCCATGGAAAGGGATACAATACCTCCTACCATAAACTTCAAAGAAGAAGATCCGGCTATTGATTACAAATTGAATTTCACATTCAACTATTCGCAGCAGCGCAAAGTCCGTGTTGCCCTGTCCAACACCTTTGGTTTTGGGGGGCACAATTCCAGCCTGCTGATCAAAAAAATCTGATAATGAGATTCCGCAAAGCGGATAAAGATCCTAAAGACAGGGAGTTGAGACAAACCCTGTACCATTGTTTTGGTTTTTATCCAAAAGATCTGGATCTATATAAAAAAGCGCTGACTCACCGTTCAGCCGTTTCACGGGATGAAGATTCCAATGAAAGGCTGGAATTCCTGGGAGATGCCATTTTAGGTGCTGTTGTGGGAGAAGCCGTATACCTGCGTTACCCTTCGGGAGATGAAGGTTACCTGACGCAAATGCGGTCCCGGATAGTAAGCCGCGATTCACTGAACCGGATAGCTGAACACTCGGAGTTGCGCCAATGGATGGAAGTCAAAGGAAACGAAGCCCATTTTCGCAATATTGGGGGAAACATGCTGGAAGCGCTGGCCGGTGCGATCTTCCTGGATATCGGTTTTAAAAAATGCAAGAAAATATTGCTGGATTATTTGTTTACACACGTTGACTGGCAAGAACTGGAATGTACAGAAACGGATTATAAATCCCGCATGGTGGAAAGGTTCCAAAAAAAAGGGAAACAACTATCTTTCCGGGTCAATGCACTTCCGCAGGAAAGCGGCAAACCGGCTATGTTCAAGGCCGAGTTAGTTGTAGACGGCACCGTTCTGGGAAGCGGAACCGGGTGTTCCAAAAAAGATGCCGAGCAGGAAGCCTCGCGCAAAGCCTGGATGCGGGAATTCAATCGCGGTGCCGATTTTTAGCAGTCCTCCTTAAATATTCATCCCAGGCAACCGATCCTCCCTTTAGGTTAAAGATCACCTTGTACCCGTTTTTCAGGAGAAGCTCAGATACTTCTTTGGTCTTGCCAATACGACAGTATATAAATAAGGTATCGGATGCGGAAAGTTGATTGTGAACATCTTCCAGAAAATACCTATCTGTGGGTTGAATGTTAACTGCCCCGGGAATGTGTTTGAATTCATACTCCTGCGCATCCCGCAAATCTAAAATTTGCGCACGCGGATTATCCGTTACCATTTTAATAAAATCCGCAGGTTTGATGTGATGAACCTGCGATGCCAGAGGCCGGACAGGAAAAACCAGCAATAAGGCAAAGAGAAAACGTCTCATTTGTGACCTCGGAGGGGCTCGAACCCTCGACCCAATGATTAAGAGTCATTTGCTCTACCAACTGAGCTACGAAGTCTTAATAAATAACCGGAAGGGGTGCAAAGGTAATGTTTTTTTTTATTGTTGCAATACAGCGTATGTGATGCGTACGTAAGGAGGCCTGTCGGAAAGGTTTCCGCAAAGAACGGTATTGTGGTATGTGAAATTGTCAACATAATAAGTACTGCTGCCGGAAGTAGATGAAGACACGGAATAGACAGGCATGATCCACAAGTTGTCTTTTACATCCAGGGTGTCGCTTTTCAAAACTTTCTGCAGGTAAGAGGTGATCTCATAAGAATAGTGCCAGTGCGAACGGTTCATGGACCCGCCGGCATTTTCATTGTATATATCCGTTATGGGACTGTAATACATAAGGGAGTCATTGGACATGAGTTTGCAAGGATAAAGCGTTGCAGGAGCATTGTCAGCCAAGGTGTAATTACCGTCGGTCGGTATAGCAACAGGTATTATCAACTCGGCACGGGAGATGAGGATCCTGTCTGCATCTATCACAGGGGTTTGAGCCTGGCCCCAGGCTTTGATGTCGGTTACCAGGGCTGCTACATCCAGGCAGGGTTTGACACCGGCCAGGCCCTCATAATAAAGGGTTTCGGATGGTTGTTTGTCTGCAAGAGAAGAGGATTCATGTGAGGCTATATTGTAATAGGTGCCGTAAATGTTGAAGTAATAGGAGAGAAGGCTGTCACCACCTGCCGATTTGTAATTCAGATAAATCACGGCATCGGCTATGTTCATGTAATTGATCCGGCCTCCCTTGTTGGAAGCATTGTATTTCTCAGTTGTAAAGTACAATCCTTTGTATCTTGCCGTGAAAGCTTCAGTGCTGTCACGTTCAGTAGAATCTGCCTGGAGTAGTTCGTAGGCGAAAGATTCTTTGAAGTCAATCCGGAGGGTGTCGCGTCCCAGGTATATGAGACCCGGCTTGCTGACCGGGATAGGATCTATGTATTCTTCCGAAAAGGAGTCCTGGTAGACATCCAGATGGTTGAGGTCTTTTATAAGTCGGTAGACGTATACGTTTTGGGGCATATAACGGTCATCTTCCTCAAAGACGGTAAAACCGCTCATGGGGATATTAACGAACATGTTGTCCACAACGGGGTCTTCTCCGTATTCTTCTTGGTAGGAATAGGGAGCAAACTGAACAAGACCGGAAGATGTTGTATTGCCAAAGAGAGGGGAATTGACAGATCCGAATTCCAGGTAAGAGGGAGCCGCCATATTCATACTGTCGGCAATGGTGGTAAACATAGGGGCTGCGAAATCCTGTGTATGTATGTATACAACCTGGTTGGAGGGAATGAATCCCGATCCCATACGATTATCCACCGGGACACAGGAGGTAATGATGAAAAGGAATATGGCAGGTAGAAAAAGACTGCGGGCCCTGATTGTCATTTGGTTTCTAAAATTTTGTCGTAAAAACGGTTGTAATCCGTGATATATGTGCTTTCAGGGTCTTGCGGATCTATGAACGGGAGAACGGGAAGTTCCAGGCTTTCTGCATACCCGGTTAGTGTAGGGTCAACATCCGGGTTGGCCAGAATGACACCGTCTGAATACTGTATGGCCGTTTTGGCCAGATTTACGGCGTCGGGTTCTGCCAGAAATTCCACGTCCTTGGGTTTCATGCCGCCTGTAAGAACCTTGGAACGCATATTCTCGTTAAAAGTTTCCGTGGTCAGGTCATTGTATAATGAAAGGACCACTTTGGCGTTAGTGAAGAGCGGGTCGTTGCGGTAAGCTTTTTTCAGGTACAGGGGCAACAGGTGGCTTAGCCATCCATGACAATGTACTATTGTAGGCTTCCAACGCAGTTTCTTCACGGTTTCCAACACTCCCCGAGCAAAAAATATGCCCCTTTCATCGTTATCGGCAAAAAACCTTTCGTTTTCGTCTCTGTATATGAATTTTCTCTGGAAATAATCTTCGTTGTCAATGAAATAGACCTGCATCCGTGCTGCGGAAATGGATGCAACCTTAATAATTAGCGGCCGGTCAATATCTTTTATGATGATGTTCATCCCGGAAAGGCGGATGACTTCGTGAAGCTGGTTGCGACGTTCGTTGATGCAGCCGTATTTAGGCATGAACGAACGCATTTCGCCACCGGATTCCTGGATGGCCTGAGGTAAATGCCTCCCTATGTAAGACATATCTGTCTGCGGTAGAAACGGGAACACCTCCGAACTTACATACAGGATCTTTTTGGCTTTGGACATATAGCTTTTTACCCAGTTAAAACACACAAAGATAGCAAAAATTCTTATACTTTCATTATCTTTGATACTCCAAATTATGGCACAGCAGGAGAAAAATATTATCAACCAGCAACTTGTTCAATCCTATTTGTCATCTGTTATAAGCATTGCCCTGGTGTTGTTGTTGATGGGAATCACAGGGCTGCTGGTTGTCAATGCCCGGACTGTTTCTGATTATTTCAAAGAGCAGATAGGTGTTTCCGTTATTTTGTCCAAGGAAACAAAAGATGCGGATTCTACACTCATAATCAAACAGATGTTGGCGCAGGAATATATTCGTGATGCCGTTCGCGAAGCTTCTTTTGTCTCGCGCGAGCAGGGTGCCCGGGAAATGGCAGAATTACTAGGATCGGGGTTCCTGGACATTTTTGAATACAATCCCTTGCCTGCTTCCATTGAATTAAGACTTTTTGCTCCTTATGTGCAAAACGACAGCATAGCCCGCCTGGAAAACCACCTGGCCCAATTCAGGCAGATTGAAGAAGTGTCTTACCAGGCACCGCTGATATCCCTGATAAATAAAAATTTAAAAAATATAGGTGTGGTATTGGGGGTTATCATCCTGGTGCTTTTGATTATTTCATTTGCTTTGATACACAATACTATAAGGCTGTCTGTATACGCCCGCCGTTTTACTATCTATACCATGAGACTGGTGGGCGCCACCAAACGGTTTATTCGCAAGCCTTTTATGTTACAAGCTTTTATTCAAGGGCTTATTGCGGCTTTGATCGCTATTTTATTGCTTATAGGGATCCTGTATTTTCTCCAACGCGAATTCCCGGGCATTCTGATGCTCATTTCACCGCATATGTTCCTGGTAGTGGCCGGAGCCATTCTGGTTACCGGGATTTTGTTATGCCGGATATCTACCTTTTTTGTCGTTAACCGTGTCGTGAAGCTAAAGGCTTCCGCTTTTTATTATTGATCTGTACATGAAAAAAAACAACCGAAACAAAAAAGAAACAGAAGCCACATTCGCCATGCCTCTGAAAAATGTTTACCTGCTTCTAATAGGCCTGGCCGTCATTGCACTGGGTTTTATTTTATTGGCAGGAGGCGGGTCTGATGATCCCCAGATATTCCGGGAAGAAGCTATGTTCAGTTTTCGCCGTATGGTCATAGCCCCTTTGCTCATATGCGGTGGCTTTGTCTTTGAAATAATCGCCATTATGAAAGTCAGGAAACGGAAAGAAGATGAACGGGATTGAAGCTTTGGTGCTGGGGCTTATACAGGGATTTACCGAATTTCTTCCGGTAAGCAGCAGCGGGCACCTGGTGATAGTAAAAAATCTTTTTGGGGTAGAAACAACGGATGCTTCTTTCGAGATCATAGTCCATGCCGCGACCGTTCTGAGTACGGTGGTGGTGTTTTGGAAACCCTTGTGGGAAATGATCCGGGATACATTTTCTTTCAGAAAGACCGAGGCAAGCGGAGCGGCGCTCCGAATCCTTTTTTCCACATTGCCTGTCCTTGTAGTGGGATTGTTTTTTAAAGATAAGATTGAAAGCCTTTTTACGGGCGGGCTTTCCGTTGTGGGGTGGATGTTGTTGCTTACGGCAGGTCTGTTGCTGCTGGCACAATGGCTTTCAGGAATCAGGCAAAAACACGGGAATACTCATCCCATAGGCTACCGGGATGCTTTTTTGATGGGGATTGCCCAGGCTTTTGCCGTAATTCCCGGCTTATCCCGTTCGGGAGCTACTATTGCCACGGGATTATCCCTGGGAGGACATAAAGACAAAATAGCTCCTTTTTCATTTATGATGGTATTGATCCCGGTGTTGGGAGAATCATTCCTGGAAATTGTGTCGGGGGGATTTGCCCCGGCAGTAACCGGTCTTTCTTTTCATGCCATGGCAATCGGGTTTATTGCTGCTTTTGTAGCGGGGCTGTTGGCTTGTAAATTGATGATAGCCATAGTACGTAAAGTGAAGTTCACCTGGTTCGCAGTCTATTGTTTTTTGGTGGGACTGGCTTGTTTAATAGTGCCGTTGTTATGAGTAAATTTGTTTTTTTAGCCGATGTACATTTGGGTTTGAAAAAAGGGGATCCCGCCGTAAGGGAACGTCGTTTTGTTCAATTTCTGGATAGCCTGGATGAAGACACGGCCGGTCTTTTTCTTTTGGGAGACATTTTTGATTTCTGGTACGATTACAAATACGTGATTCCACGGGGGTATACCCGTACACTGGGAGCTTTGTCGCGTGTCCGGGAACGGGGAATTCCCGTACATTTCTTTGTGGGCAATCACGATTTGTGGACGTTCGGATACCTGGAAGAGGAACTTGACATACAGGTGCATCGCCGGGAGTTGTATATTCAACTGGAAGGGAAAAACTTCCTTTTGGGGCACGGACATCGTATGGGTCGTTATCCTTTAAAGACCAGATTTTTACACGGAATATTCCACAATCGTTTTTTACAGATCCTTTTTAGCGGACTTCACCCCAGGTGGGCTTTTGCCCTGGCTCAAAAATGGTCTGTTCATAACCGTAACAATCACCTAACAAGATACCGGTTTAGTTGTGAAGAAGCCCCAATCTACAAATATGCCGCGGGATATGAACATCCCGTAGATTATTGCATAGTCGGTCACCTGCATGCTTCTGCCCGCTGCCGGTTGCCGGAGGGAGGGGAATTGATAGTGCTGGAGGATTGGTTGTCAGTTGATCCTGCGGGTCCCGTAAGGGGAGATATTGGTGTCTTTAGGGGTGCCGAAAAGGGAACAGTAGAGATAGTAAAAGCGCCCGTCGTGGTACATCCGGACTAATTCTTCCAGGACCTTGTCTTCACCGTATTTGTCGTATGGTTTTTTCATATCGGCCCCGAAAATACGGGCTACACCCTGCCAAAAAGAGGCGGTCAGACCTCCCCGGTAATTTTTTACCACTGCAAAGGACGTCTGGCCTATTTCACGATCTATGAGTCTTAAGAGAATCCGTCCCTGTGTAAAGGTGAGTTTTTTCAAAGGGGCTTCAAACTCGGCAAAAAGATCTTTTTCTGTTTGTGCCAGGAACCGTTCCCGTTCCATAGCCGAAAAATTACTGGCCGCCAAAACACTGTCGGCCGTATCCATTCGTGCACGTGCCTTAAGGGCATAAGGATAGGCTTTGGCAAAATTATGAACGGTCCTGTAAAACTCACGCCAGTTTTTGTCATTTTTTTTGGCGTTCCGGTTGTATATGTATACGGGAGGGAGGGATTGTACAAAGAGGGTGTCTCCGTTGTCTATGATATAGCCCATAAGATGACCCCGTCGCAAAGAATCGGTTTGCGCAGGTAGGATAAGGGGGGTCAGTACAGACAAGCCCCATAGAAAAATGCTGAACGTGGTCTTCATTCAATCTCCATGGAGAAGCAAAAAACGTTCCTGTTTTTTTCCCGTTTGTAAGATAATTCGTGGGTAAGGTTTCTTACCAGGTGTATTCCCAGGCCTCCGATGGGTCGTTCTTCAGCCGTCAGGGTGGTGTCTGCCTGGTCTTGTTCCAGGGGATTGAAAGGAATGCCTCCGTCATCCAGTGTGCCGGTGAACTTCTTGTCCGTAAGACTCATTTCAATACGGATTCTGTCCGGCGGGTCTTCCGGACGGTATCCGTAAGATACGATGTTGCTGAACATTTCGTCAAAGACCAATTTGATCTTATACTGCACGGGAACGGAGACCCTGCCGGATTCAAGAAATTCCTGGGCGGTATCCAGCAGTCGGGTAAGTTCAGACAATTTGTTGTCCAGTTCCAAAGTGCGTTTCATAACAACAACCGTTAAGTTCTTTTTACCACCAACACGGTGATATCATCGCTTTGCTCTTCGTCGCCGGCAAAACGGGCCACATCGTCTGTCATAATCCGGCAGGTAATTTCAGAAGTGTTTCCGGCTGTCATCACTTCAGGATTATTGAGGACTTTGTCCCGCAAAAGTTCCTGCAATGTATCAAAACCGTATTCTTCCTGTTTGGCATTGAAGGCTTCGGTTACCCCGTCTGTGTAAAGGACCAGTATGTCACCTTCCCGGAACGGGATGCTGTGAGCCGTAAAATTAAAACCGTCCATTATTCCCAAAACAATGTTGCAGGTCATGGGAAAGACTTCCATAGTCCCGTCCTTTCTCAACAATACAGGGGGATTATGACCGGCGTTGACAAAATGAAGGGTGTCGTTCTCTTTGTCTATCATCCCGTAAAAAACGGTCACGAACATGGAATTCACGCTTTCCGTACACAACAAATGATTCACATAATTCAGACACTCTGTGGGTGACATGCCTTTTAATCCCGTAGCGCGGATCAGTGTGCGGCTTACGGCCATAAAAATGGCAGCGGGTATCCCCTTGCCGGAAACGTCCCCGATCACAAAACCCATCCGGTGATCATCCATCAGGAAATAATCGTAGAAATCACCTCCAATTTGTTTGGCGGCGTCCATAGAGCCGTAAATATCTGCCCAGCCCAGGTCGGGGATTCTTTTTGGAAGGATGGCACGCTGGATCTCCCGGGCAACTAAAAGATCGTGTTCAATGGACAGTAGTTTGTCGTGGTATGCCAGGCCTTCCCGGACCACGTTCAACTCGGCAATGGTTTTTTCCAGCGTCACTTCCAGATCGTTGAAATCCACCGGCTTGGTAACGAAATCGAAGGCACCCCGGTTCATGGCGGTGCGAATGTTTTCCATGTCTCCGTAGGCAGAACAGATGACCGTCTTGAGCAACGGGTTTTTCAGTTCCCTGACTTTGCTCAACAGCGTAAGTCCGTCCATTTCCGGCATATTGATGTCGCTCAGAATGATGGCTATGTCGGGCACTTCAATAAGTTTTGCCAGAGCTTCCAGTCCGTTGAAGGCAAAATGGAATTCGTACTGACCGTTGCGTATTTGCCTGCGGAATTTTTGGTTGATTACAAATTGAAGATCTGTTTCGTCATCTACTACCAGTATTTTTTCTGCTGCCATATTTGATTATTGTTGTTTAATGGGTATGGTTACTATAAATTCTGCATATTGTCCCGGCTCCGATTCTACGCGTATTTGTCCGTTGTGCACTTTAACCACAATGTCATAGCTCAGGGAGAGGCCCAGTCCGGTGCCTTTGCCGGCCGGTTTGGTGGTAAAGAAAGGATCAAAAATCTTTTTGACGTTTTCCTGCGAAATCCCTTTCCCGTTATCCCGGATCCGCACTTCCAGCATGCCTTCATGCTGACGGCTGCTGACACGGAGCGTGGGAACCCAGCCCGGGGGTTTGGACGGGGCCGAGTCTTTTACCGAGTAACAGGCATTGTTGATCAGGTTGAGGAACACCCGGCTCAGATCCTGCGGAACGACGCTGATCTGAGGCAGGTCTTTGTCATAGTCTTCTTCTATGGTGATGTTGAACGAGTTGTCCTGGGCTCTCATACCGTGGTATCCCAGGGCAATATCCTCTGACAACATATTGTTGATGTCTGACAGCTGGAATTCCCCGCTTTTTCCCCTGGAATGCAGCAACATCCCTTTGACTATGCTGTCGGCGCGTTTGCCGTGTTCCAGAATCTTGGAAGCGTTCATGGAGAGATCTCCCAGGATCTCATTTACGTAAGACCGGTCGTCTTCTTTCATTTCTACGGGTTCCAGGGCTTCGTTCAGTTCTTTTGTCAGGTCAATGGACAGTTCCGAAAAATTGTTTATGAAATTCAGAGGGTTCTTGATCTCGTGGGCTACTCCGGCGGTCAATTGTCCCAGTGACGCCATTTTTTCAGACTGTACAAGTTGCTCCTGGGTTTCCACCAACTGGGCCGTGCGTTCTACAACCCGGTCTTCGAGGGTTTGTTGTGCTTCTTCAATTTCCTGCATCATGACAGAGAAGGACTGAGCCAATTCTCCGATCTCGTCTTTGGATGCCAGTTCAGGGACTTCGGTGGTATAATCACCTGTTTCCGCAACGCTTTTGGCATAGCGGGTCAGTTTGACTATGGGCAGGGTCAGTACACGTGCCACAATGAACACAAATCCGAAAAGCACGAAAAGCGAAAACAAACCCACAATGACCAGAATGGTGTTCAGGCTGTGCAACTCGGCAAGGGCCTCTTTTCGGGGATAGATCAATGCCAGGGACCAGTCGTTGGCACGGATGGGCGCATATGCAAACCAGGCTTTTTCGTCCTCATCGGGGAACATGAAAGAATCCATGAACAGGCCGCTTTCCCCGTCCAGCATTTTGCGGTATACTCCAAATTGTTGTTCTTTTATTAGTTCGGCTTCCCGGATGTCCAGGTCCTTGTTGCTGTCAATCCAGTCTTCCATGGCTGAAAATACGGTTTCGTTCATTCTTAGCCGTTCGTCGCGATGGTACACAAACCGTCCTCCGTTGGTGATCAAAAAACCGTACCCCGATTCATAAACATCCAGGGTTTCCATCAGGTTGTTGATCCATTGGAGTGATATGTCTACGGTGGTCACTCCAGCAATGACTCGTTGGCCGTCTTTTTGGGTATAGAACGGTACAGAATAGGTGATCATCAGCACGTTGTCCTGCCCGGCAGAAGTTTCATAATATGGGTCGGACCAGGAGGTTTCCTGTAACTGTACGGGGATCATATACCAGTCTTCCATAAAATAATTGTCCTGTCCGTCAAAGAGCAATGTGGATTCAACACCGCTTTCTGTCCTGAATGCATACGGGGCCATATGGGAAAGACCTGCATACATGCCGGGTTCAAAGGCAATGGCAGCTCCGAACACATCCGGATTTTCCAGTAGAAGGGATTCCAGCATTCGTCCCAGGTCCAGTTTTGTCCAGTCTGTGCACTGGTTCAGTTGGGAAGCCATAACGGTGGGAATGCGCTGGGCTGCTGCAAAAATCTCATTGATCCTTCTCGCATATTCTTCTGTCTGGTGCTGGGCTTTTTCCAGTATGACGGCGGTCATGTGTTTTTTTGAGGAGCTGTAATTGAGCCCCAAAATTATGATCAGAATGATGGCCGTGCCGGCAAATACATAGCGGGCAATGGTGTAGGAAATGCTTTTCCTTTTTTTATAAGGGGGCGATGAATTTTTCATAGGGAGGAATGAATTGTATGAAATCCCGTTCCAGGAGAACGGATCCCACAAAATTATAAGACTGCGGGGTAAGTTTTGTTTCAATTTCTCCGGACCGCGGGTGAATCAACAATTCCTGGAAACAATTGAGCATCCATCTCTGATGCGCCCGGCTGAATGGGATCCCGGCTTCTGCACAAGCTTTTTCCAGTATGTTCAGGGTGCCTTCAACGTCTTGAAAAGCATCCATCCAACCCCGAATAGAAGCCTTTATGAATTTTTCGCAAACGCGAGGTCTGTTCCAGGCCAGTTTTTCATGTACATATATACCGTCTTCCGGGAAATTCATTCCGTATTCGCTCATTCGAAAAATATTCAAATCTTCTTCCCGCAGACCGGCGCTCAGCATTTCATGGTATTCGTTATACCACATGGCAGTACAAACATCCAGACCTCCCTTCAGAAACAGGTTGATGGAATTGTTGATGGTGATGACCTGCATGTCTATATTGTTCCGTTTGAGCAGGCTTAGTGGCTGCAATTCAAAGTCTCCGCTCCAGATCCCTATCTTTTTCCCCTGAAAATCCTCCAGGCGGTCCACTCCTTTGCCCTTGTGGCTGACCAGAAGCAAAGCCGAGTTTTGGTTGGTCTGGGCAAGATGCTGTATAGGTACTTTTTCTGCCCTAAGCTGTACGGCAGTGGAGAGCCATAAAATGGCAAAATCGAAATCACCTGTTTTCAATATGCGGGTAGAAGGAATGCTGACCGTTCCGTGTATAATGTCTATGTCCAGGTCTTCTTCCTGGTAATATCCCTTTTCCTGTGCATAGTAATAGCCTGCAAACTGCGCCTGCGGGTACCAGTGAAGCAGCAGGCGGTATGTTTTGTTCTGGGAAAGAACGGGCAGGGCCGTTGTAATTATTAAGAGAATAAAAAGCAGTATTCGTTTCATGAACCCGAAAAGCTTGATTGTGCTGACAAATGTAAGAAAAATGAGAATAAGGAATTATATTTACGCTATGAAACTGATATTTTTAATCTGCCTGGCTGTTCAAGGTTTTTTCCACGACAGCCTGGAGGAACGTGTGGACAAATTGCACGATACCATAATATCTATAGATACACATAATGATTTTGCCATGTCACTGGCTTTTCCCGAGCGCAGGTCGACAGTGGCCAAAGGCCAGGTTTCCTTTGAGCAGATGAAAGAAGGGAGGCTGGATGCGGCTTTTTTTGCTGCCTACCAGGGCCAGGGACCTTGTTCAGAAGATGGTCGTGAAATGGCAAGGTATCTTGCAGACAGCATGTTGTGTGCCTTACACCGGTATGCTCGCGAAAATATGGATCTGGGGGAAATCGCATACAATACTGACGATATCCGGTCGTTAAAGGCCCGGGGAAAGGCAGCCATGCTGCTATCCATTGAAAATGCCTATTGCCTGGGCGAAGACCTGTCACTGGTGGAGCACTATTATAATATGGGTGTGCGTATGATTGGACTCACCCACAATGGCAACAACGATGTGGCGGACTCTTGCATGGACAGCCTGGAACGTCACGGGGGGCTTTCGCCTTTTGGTCTGAGGGTAATTGAAGAGATGAACCGGTTGGGAATGATTGTAGATGTTTCTCATGCTTCCCGCAAAACGTGCCTGCAGGCCGTACAGGCAAGCAGTGCACCAATTATGGCCAGTCATTCATGCGTTTACAATCTGAAAGAAATACCCAGGAATTTGACCGATCAGGAGATTTTGGCTATTGCTTCCAAAGGAGGATTGGTGCAGATCTCCATAGGCAGGTATTTTTTGTCGTTTCTGCCCAGAGAACAGGTGGGCCTTTCACATCTTATAGAGCATATTAATTATGTGGTAAAGCTGGCAGGGGTGGATCATGTGGGTATAGGGAGTGATTTTGACGGGGGAGGAGGCATCGTTGGCGTTGAAGATATGGGCAAAATGAAAGCCATAACCGCGGCACTCCTGCAAGAAGGGTATACGTCGGAAGATATTGCAAAAATCTGGGGTGGTAACGTAATGCGCCTGATGGACGCAGTACGTGCAAATGCCCGCAGTTTCTAACATTTTTCGTTTTCTTTTGTTCATAAATTTTTGTAAATCAGAAATTAAGTTCTATCTTTGCAACCCGCAATTTTAGGGCAGTTTGTTCCTAATAATTTGCAGGACAGGGGATTACGTTATGGCCCCTTATGAATTTGCACCGAAGCAACAAAACATATTTACGTTACGTTAAACGTTTAGAAAAAAACAATGTTACAACCTAAAAAAACCAAGTTCAGAAGGCAACAGAAAGGCCGTATGAAGGGGATCGCCCAGAGAGGAAACCAACTTGCCTTTGGGTCGTTCGGGATTAAAACCACTGAATCATGCTGGCTGACCGGTCATCAGATTGAGGCCGCCCGTCAGGCAGTCACACGTTATATGAAACGTGAAGGACAAATATGGATTCGTGTATTTCCTGACAAGCCTTTTACTAAGAAGCCTGCCGAGGTTCGTATGGGTAAAGGGAAAGGTGCTCCGGAAGGTTTTGTCTGCCCCGTTACTCCCGGCAGACTCCTGATTGAAGTAGAAGGTGTACCCATGGAAGTGGCCCGGGAAGCCCTCAGGTTAGGCGCCCAGAAGTTGCCTGTTATCACAAAGTTTGTGGTACGCAGGGATTATGTAGAACAAAATTAGTTTAACAAAAATGAAAGCACCTGAAATACGCGAGTTATCTGTGAAAGATTTAAGCGATCGTATTGAGGCGGAAAAAGCCAACTTGCTTCG
>Ga0209203_1001885_pt1 | contig 14739 bp, 14 predicted proteins | sample AD_UKC109_MetaG_FD_184423 | JGI IMG/M metagenome (GOLD analysis project Ga0209203, IMG submission 184423) | Active sludge microbial communities of municipal wastewater-treating anaerobic digesters from Hong Kong - AD_UKC109_MetaG (SPAdes)... | ecosystem: Engineered > Bioreactor > Anaerobic >... | reverse complement strand
TAAGGTTGTCTTCGAATACATTACCGGTCCAGTCGTTGAGAAACTGGATGCCGACGCCGTTGTAGGCGATCAGGTTGCCGTGGATACGGTTGGTGGTGTCCGGCTGAAACGGTGATACATCCAGATGCAGGCCTGTCGCGCAGTACAGGATCTCGTTGTCGACGATGTCGACGTCACTGGTCTCCTTGAAACCGATCCCGACACCGGCGGCGCCGGCGGCGTGCGAGATATGGTTCCTGCGCACGATGACACTGTCGCTGTACATCAGGAAGATACCGACCGAGTTGCCGCGAAAGTCGTTTTCCTCGACCAGGTTGTACTGTGAGTACATAAAATGCAGCGAGTAGCGTCCACCGCGTGCGCTGTTGCGTCGTATGACGTTGTCGCGTGAATACCAGACGACGATATCCCGTGAATCAACGGCGCTGTTTTCCTCGATCCTGTTGTTGAAGCTGTACCACAGGCGGATCGCGTCGCCGCGGATACCCAGATCCACCGCCTTGGAGGTGATCCGGTTGCGGCGCACGATGTTGTTCGCCGATTGCTGCAGGTCGATGCCGAACAGGCAGTCATCGATCACGTTGTCTTTGACCACGTTGAAATTGCCGCGTACCTGGACGCCGGCATCGATATCGTTGTGCGAGTTGCCGGAGTTGGTCAGATGCAGGTTGCGCACCGTGGCGCCGTCGGTATCGAGTACGATCACGCTGCCCTTGCCACCAGCGTCGATCGTCACCTCGCCTCGACCGTCTATCTGCAGTGGCTTGTCGATCAGCACGGGGCCGGCATAACGACCGGCCGGTGGTGACAGCACGCTGTTAGGCTCGGCCTGGTCGACCAGCGCCTGGAAGGAGGGGAGCCCTGCGGCCATGGCGACAACCGTGCTCAGCAGCCAGCCACTGGTTGCCAGCGCAGCCCCGCGAGCCAGGTGTCGCCACATGCGGGGCCTCAGCCGCCGGCGGAACGGTTCAGCTGCTTGCGACGCAGGACGACCATCAGTGCAATCACCACGCTCAGCACCAGCATCACACCGAAACCCCAGTAGGGATAGGAGTGGGTCGAGAACTGCGCGACCTTGCCGTCACCGAACACCGTCGGCATGAACGGCTTGACCGTGAACGCGCCCATGTCATTGAGGCGATGGCCGTACCACCACAGCCAGGCCGAGTAATCGATGATGAAGAACACCGGCAGCAGTGCCGGGACGGCCGCAAGCAGCCAGTAGAACGGGCCCTTGCCGCGCAGTGCGCCGAACAGCAGCACCAGCATCGCCGCGATGATGCCGAAGAACACTACGTAAGATGCAATGTTCATCGCCGACACCAGCGGGCGGATCTCGACCGGGTTGTTGAAGTAGCGGCCGAGGCTTTTTTCGTAGTGCCACAGCAGCACCTGGTGGCCACTGCCAGCCCATTCGGGCACGGCGTTGGCTCCGCGGCGCTCGCGGTCCTTCTGGTAGGTCACACGCAGGCTGTTGATGTAGTCAGTCTTGGCCGATGATTGCGATCTGTCTTTAGCAGCGGGCGCCGCCGTCTCGCCCCGCTCACGCGCCTCGACCGCGGCCATCTCGGCCTTCAGGCGGGCGACTATCCCCGTCGGTTCCGGTTCTGCCTCCTCGCTGCCAGCCTCCTGGTCCATCGACGTGATCAGTGACTCGACGTACCCCGTGTTCTGGTATTTCAGCCCACCGGCACTGAAAAAGGTCATGCCCATCCAGCCGATGATCGCGGCAAAGCCGACCCCCATGATGCCCACGCGCAGCGGCCGCTGCGAACACGCGAAACCTATGACCATCACCCCGAGCATCGAGATCAGGAACGGCGAAAACGCGCGTTCGATGACACCACCGGCGGCGATCGGGTACATGCCGACATAGTGGTTGATGGTGTCCATCTCGTGCACGCAGTCGAGTGCCTGGTCCTCGTGGATCTCGGTGCTCTCGATCTTCTGGCAGCCGTTGAACACGCCGTTCATGTGGAAATGGATGCGCACGCCGTCCGGGAAGGCCTCGGGCGGGTAGTTGGGCGCCTTCAGGGCGACCCACCAGGTCGGCAGGAAATAAATGGCGGCCAGCAGGGCGACGGCAACCAGGCCGAGCATCATGACCGGAAGGTTCTGGCGGATCCGGATGGGCGGGTTCATCATTGCTTATCCAGCTTCAATAGTGGACGGTCAGACCGGCCGGCAAACGTACCGGCCGGCCGGTCATAGGGGCTGAGACTTATTTGAAGTCCGGGTTCTGCCAGTCTTTCGACGGGGCCAGCTGTTCCGCGGGGACCGGAACCCAGGTAATGTAATTGATCACGTTCTTCATGTCCTGGTCGGAGAAGTTCTTGATCTGCTCGACCATGTCCGGGTTGGCGTTGCGGCGCTTGCCGTCACGGATCCACTCGAACTGACGCAGCATGTAGTTGTAGTGCTGGCCGTTGATGCGCGGGTAGAACTTCTCTTTGTCACCCATGCCGGTCTCACCGTGACACTTCACACAGTTGTCTGCAAACAGTTTCTTGCCGGCCTCAAAATGCGGGGTGCCGGGCTCCCAGGGACCACGACCCGGATCGGGGTTCATCGGCAACTGCTCGATATAGGCGACCACGTCGGCGATCGCCTGGGCATCACCGATCGACTCGGGCAGTGCGAACGGATACATCGTCGGATTATCGCGGTTCAGCGCACGGATGTCGGCCAGCTGCTTTATCAATACACCACGGTGCTGGCCGGCGAGCTGCGGAAAGGTACCTTCCTGCAGGCCCCAGCCCTCGGGCAGGTGACAGGCCGAGCAGACTTCGTAGACGTCGCGACCGTTGTCGATGTCGGGCGTCAGGTGCAGTGCCTCGTCTTGTTCGCCGCCGCCCTCGTTCCATGCGGAAAGGGTCGGGGCGGAAATCAGGGCGGTAACCGCGGCTGCGATGAATGAGCGTTTCAGGCTTGACGAATTCATGGTGTGTGCGGGCTCCTCGAGATTCAGTTAGGGTGACGCGCCGGAAAGAATGTCGGCGCGCATGTTGCCCATATTAGTCCTGGCTAAAGCTGCTGCCTTGACGGCGGTCAAGCCACCGACCCCGGTGGGCCGGTGGCCTGCGTCAGGTCAGAGGGACGACAGCCACTGCGCGATGGCGTCGATCTCTTCGTCGGAGACCAGGTGCATGACGCCTTTCATCGCCGCAGTCATGCCATTCGAGCGTGCGCCGCTCTTGATGTCTTTCATCTGCTGCGCCGCATACACCGCGTTTTGCCCGGCCAGTTTCGGGTAGGCCGGCAGGATCGGGGTCTTCGCGTCCTTGCCGTGGCAGGAGAAGCAGGTCTTGCTCTGATACAGGGCGGCGCCGTCCGCGGCGGCGGCAGTGCCGACGCTGAGCACCAGCGTGGAGGCCAGAACGGCACCAAACAGGGTTTTCATCATCATCGTCTAATAACCTCTCGTGTTATCGGGTTTTTGTCGCTCATAAACAAACCGGGGGGCACGATGCCCCCCGGTGATTCCTAACTCAGGAAGCGATCAGATCATTTGATCTTTTTCGCACCATTCTGTTCCAGGAAGGTCTTGGCACGCAGACCGAGGTCGGCGGCCTTGACCTGATACTGCCACCACTGGTTGGCCCACAGCATTGCGTTTTGCCAATCCTGCTTGGCCGCAGCGGCCTCGGATTTCTCCTTGGCATCCTTGGCGAAGCCGAGCTGGTCGGTCGCATCTTCCACCAGACCGACTACCGTTGGGAAGTCCTGGTAGTTATGGCTGGTGATGAAGCCCACCACCGAGTCGATGACCGCCTGGGTGTCGACGTTGGTCTTGACCTGCTTGTCGTAGTCGACCTGGGTATATGCCACGCCTTCCTGCATCGCGGATGCCTTGGCCTGGTATCCCTTCGGCTGGACCAGCAGGTAGCCCTGCATCTCCAGGTGGAGCGCCGAGCAGAACTCGGTGCAGTAGTAGGGGAATACCCCTTCCTGATCGGCATGGAATGTGACCGATGCGGTCTTGCCCGGCTCGATCGACAGCTGGACGTTCTGACCGTACATCGCGAAGCCGTGCACCTCGTCCTGTGCGCGCTCGAGGTTGGTCAGGTGCACCTTGACGGTGTCGCCAACCTGCGCCTCGATGATCTCGGGCGTGATGTGCGAACGGATCACCGTGCCCCAGACCTCGGTCGTGCAGTTGCCGGCGGCATCACAGTTACGCTCGGTCTTTTCGCGGCCGGCGCGGGTCTTGAACTCCGAAACCTTGTCTTCACGACTGTTCCATCCCGACTTGTAACGGACTTCGGGCTTGAGCTTGTCGGCCTTGATCGCGACCACGTAGTGCGGCTCGCCCAGTGGCAGCGGCATGTCGTACAGCAGTTCCATCTTGTCGCCGCTGATGTCGATCAGCTGGTGGTTCTGCGGATGCAGCGGGCCGACCGGGTTGAAGCGGTCGATGGCCAGCTTGTTCAGCGCGACCAGGTACTTGCCGTCCGGCGACACGGTATCGCCTTCCATGGTCATCAGGTGGCCGATGTTGTAGTGGATCGAGACCTTGTCCAGCACCTTGCCTTCGCAGTAGTCCCACTTGGCGACCATCGAGTCGACGTACAGTGAAGTGTACGCGGTACAGGCCTTGCTGTCGTACTGCGTATGCAGCGGCCCGAGGCCCAGCTCGACCTGCTTGTGGATCGAATCCTTCAGGCTGATGATCGGGATGCCGTACGGATCCTTGCCCTCGAACTTGCCGGCCTTGATCGCGGCCTGGATCTTCTCGAAGCTGTACACCGTCGCGTGGGTGTCGAGCTTTCCGGAGACGATCATGTATTTGCCGTCCGGTGATACGTCGACGCCGTGCGGGCTCTTGACCTCGGGGATCAGGAACAGCACGCCTTCCTTGACGGCGACGTCGATCGGCAGCACGTTGCCACCGTTGATTTTCTTGGTCTTGCCCGCCTTGAACAGCTGTTCGGCTTTCTTCCAGTTGACCACGTGCAGGAAGTCGGTGTCCTTCGCCGAGCAGCCGGCCTCGAATGGCGGGCGACCACGCTCGATGCCGCCGACGTAGCGCTCGGAGCAGAACGAGTTGGTGAACGACCAGCCGTCAGACGGTCCTTTGCCTGCATCCGAAAGGTCCTGGCTGTAGGGCGGTGCCTCGACGATGAACGAGTTTTCCGGCTCGATACGGCCCTTCTCGCGATTGAACTTCCAGTAGGTGATGCCCCCGCGATACTTGTCGTTGAATTCCTCGAGCGGGACGAAGTCGTTCTCGAACGGCGCGGCATATTGGGCGGCGGTGATCACGTAGTCTGTATTCGGGGTGACGAAGGCGCCACCGTGCTGCGACTTGAACACCGGGTTGACCACGATCTGCTTGGTCTCGAAGTCGTGCAGGTCGATGACCGCGACGCGGGGGTTGGCCTTGTCGTTGATGAACAGCCAGCGGCCGTCGTAGTCACCGTTGGTCTCGGAGATCGCCGGGTGATGGGTGTCACCGTAGACCAGGTCCTTGCCACGTACCTTGCCCTGCGCCAGCACGGCCTTGGACTCGTCGTCGAAGCCGTAGCCCTGCCAGGGCTCGGGGGTGAATACGCCGATATATTTAAGGATGCGCATCGACGGGATGCCGTAGACGATCACCTGGCCGCTCTGGCCACCGGATGCGAAAGCGAGGTATTCGTCGCGCCCGCCAGTCGGGGTGTAGGTCTTGGCGGCAGCGAGGATGTCTTTTTCGGTCAGGCCACGGTCTTTCATGACCTTTTCGAGCTGGCCGTTGGCCAGCGCACTGCCAGCAGCACTGGCGCCAAGCGCGAGGCTAATCAGCAGCGGAAGGGTTTTTTTTGCGATTTTCATGGCGTATAACAGCCCCCCAGGCGGTTTCAATTAATTTGGTTCGGACGAACCGGAAGTCTGGTTCAAACGCCGGATTCCGCCTTGATCAATGTCAAAAGGATGTGGCAAATGACACACCTGGCGTGCGTCAAATCCCCCGGTTGCCACGGCTGCACCAGCTGACCGGAAAAAACAAAGCACTCCGCGAGTACGGAGGGCATGGATCGCAACCATTCACAATGTTGAGGAGTTACTTAGTGAACAAGCCTGAGATCACCGAAGATATGATTTTTGCCTGTTTTGCGGCGGCGAAACAGGACAGCCGGATGCACCAGACGGCGGAATCCTTCGTCGACGTCGAGGAGTACGAAAACCAGATCATGTACCCGGAGTTTGCGCGTTGGGCGGAAAAGGCCGGGCAACCGGACCTCGCGCGCCTGTTCCGCAAGGTCGCCGGCGAGGAAAAGCTGCATGCTGTATGGCTGCGTGAACTGTATGACGATATCGGTGTGCCGAACCGCGGTGAGGACACCCAGCGTGCCATAGACGCGCTCAACACCATCCAGGCGAACTGCGACCAGTTGATCGCGATGAACCCCCAGGGCGTGATCGAAAAGGCGCTATCTGTCGCGATCAGTGTCGAAGAGCGCGAGTATCAGGATATCTACCCGCGTTTTCGCGACCAGGCGATCGCCGAAGGCGAAACCGAGACTGCGGCCGTATACCAGCGCGTAATCGATTCCGAGGCGCAACATGCCGACTGGTTCCGCGGCGCGCTCGCCGATTTCCGCGGGGCGCAGACCCAGGTCGCCGCCGGCGCCTGAGCCACACCACCCCGCAGGGCTGGGTCTTGCGGGGTGGCGATATTGATGGATCGGTTGGTCATCGCCCGGCATGCGGACGGCATCGCGAGGCCCGGGCGCGCCTTGCTATTCGGGCGGTTTGGGCGATGCGCAGGGAAAGTGAAATGTGTCCGCCAGCGACACATCGGCCCGGCCACAGACGTTTGCAAGTCGCTGCAGTTGTTCGCGGTCACCGATCTCGACGTGGCTGCCGCGCACGGCGAGAACGCCCTGTTCGCTGAGGTTTCGGATGATGCGCGAAAAGGTCTCCGGCTGCACGGACAGGCGCGAGGCCAGCGTCTGCTTGGGCACCTCGAGTTCGAAGGTTGCCCCGGCTGGTGAGGATTTGGTCAACAGGTAGCCGGCGACGCGACAGGTCGCACTGCTCAGGCTAAGGTCGTCGATCTCGCGGATCAGGCCGCGCAGGCGCTGGCTCATGTCACCCATCAACATGAAGCAGGTATCGACAGATTCGCGCAGCATGCGCGCAAAATCGGCGGCGTCGATGCTGATCACTTCCGCTGCCTGCAGCGTCTGTGCGCCCACCGGATACGTCGGTCGCTCGAGGAACATCAGCGCCTCGGCAAACGTGCTGCAGGGAGTGACGATCTCGATGACTTTCTCGTTGCCGTTGGGTCCGAGGCGGAACAGTTTGATCTGTCCGCGCATCAGCAGGTAGAAACGGCCTGCCGGTTCGTGCTGCTGGAACAGCAACTCACCGTCATCGAGCAAGATCCGCACCGCGTGCTGTGCGACCCGCTCCAGCTGGCTGTCGCTGAGACGCGCAAACATGAAGCTCTTTTTCAGATCGTCTATGAGCATCGGGCAGTGGCCATGGTGCGAATCGCGCGAGCCGGCATTTAATCACCGAAAGTTGATCTGAGGCAATGTTAGGTGCCGAGCTTGACCAATATCAAGGTCAGCGCATCCCCTCGAATCTCAAATGGCGCCCACGTGGTGCATTTCAGGGGAGGTCCATGCCATGTCACAGGCTTTTACAAAGGCCATGGCGCGCAACATCTTTTACGGTGGAAGCGTGTTTTTCTTTCTGCTTTTTCTTGCGTTGACGTTCGATACACACAATGCCTGGCCTGACCGCGACAACCGGGCGGCCATCAACGACTCGGTATCCCATGGCAAGGCCTTGTGGGAGGAAAACAATTGCGTCGGTTGTCACAGCCTGTTGGGCGAGGGCGCCTATTTTGCACCTGAACTCGGCAATGCCTTCCAGCGCCTTGGCGGCAAGGATGGTATCAAGGGCTTCATCATGAGCCGGCCGAAAGACGGAATCCCGGGGCGTCGCAGCATGCCGCAGTTCGATTTCAGCCCGGAGGAGCTCGACGCAATCGCCGATTTCCTGGAGTACGTCTCTGGCATCAATACGGCGAACTGGCCGCCGAACATCCAGGGCTAAGGAGCAATCATCATGCAATACAAGTCGCAAGCGGTCGCCAAACCGTATTTCATTGCAGCCATTGGCCTTTTTGTCGGTCAGATCCTGTTTGGACTGATCCTTGGGCTGCAGTACGTCATCGGGGACTTCATGTTCCCCGAGATCCCGTTCAACGTGGCCCGCATGGTGCACACCAACCTGCTGATCGTATGGTTGCTGTTCGGCTTCATGGGTGCTGCCTATTACCTGGTGCCCGAAGAGGCGGAGCGTGAACTGGTGAGTCCCGGTCTGGCCCTGCTGATGTTCTGGGTCTTCCTGGTCGCCGGCGCGTTGACGATCCTGGGCTACCTGCTGGTGCCTTACTCGGGTCTGGCCGAACTGACCAGGAACGAGTTGCTGCCGACCATGGGCAGGGAGTTCCTCGAGCAGCCCACGATCACCAAGCTGGGTATTGTCGTGGTCGCCCTGGCGTTCGTGTTCAACATCGGTCTGACCATCCTCAAGGGTCGCAAGACGGTCGTCAGCCTGGTGCTGTTGATCGGCCTGGTTGGCCTGGCGGTGTTCTTCCTGTTCTCGTTCTACAACCCGGACAACCTGGTCAAGGACAAGTACTACTGGTGGTGGGTCGTTCACCTCTGGGTGGAAGGCGTCTGGGAACTGATCCTGGGCTCGATCCTGGCCTTCGTGCTGATCAAGACCACGGGTGTCGACCGCGAGGTGATCGAAAAGTGGTTGTACGTGATCATCGCCATGACCCTGATCACCGGGATCATCGGTACCGGTCACCACTTCTACTGGATCGGTGCACCGGAATACTGGCAGTGGTGGGGTTCGATCTTCTCCGCACTGGAGCCGATTCCGTTCTTCATGATGACGGTGTTCGCCTTCAATATGGTCAACCGTCGTCGGCGTAATCACCCCAACAAGGCCGCGATCCTGTGGGCCCTGGGCACGGCGGTGATGGCGTTCCTCGGTGCCGGTGTGTGGGGCTTCCTGCATACCCTGTCACCGGTGAACTACTACACGCACGGCACCCAGATCACGGCGGCACACGGTCACATGGCGTTCTACGGCGCCTACGTGATGATCGTACTGACGATGATCTCCTATGCCATGCCGATGCTGCGTGGACGTGAAGCGGCCAACAGCAATCGCTCGCAGGTACTCGAGATGTGGTCGTTCTGGCTGATGACGGTGTCGATTGTGTTCATCACGCTGTTCCTGACCGGTGCCGGCATCCTGCAGGTCTACCTGCAGCGCTTCAGCGCCGATCCACTGCCGTTCATGGTGGTGCAGGACAAGATCGCGCTGTTCTACTGGATGCGTGAGGTTGCCGGCCTGGTGTTCCTGATCGGCCTGCTCACCTACGTTGCCAGCTTCTTCGTCGGCTCCAGGGAGCCTGAAGCTACCGTGGCAGTGGCGGAAAAGGCATAAGGCCTGACCGCAGCGGGGTGGGCGCGATGACGCCCACCCCGAACAGTTCTTCCCGTGGTGGGTATTGCCCATCTCCTATTCGCCAGCCGCGCATTGAGGGATGCAGAGCTGGCGGTTTTTTTTGATCTGCGCTAGACCAGACATGATGTCCAACAACATGGAAACATCCGCCGCCGCACCGGTCGGCGTGCAGCCCGCAACACGGCCCGCGTATCCGCCGGGTGATCTGGCGATCTGGATCTTCATCCTGGCCGAACTGCTGGTATTCGCGGTGTTTTTTGCCGCCTATGCGTTCACCCGGATGAATCACGTCGAGTTGTTCAACGAATACCAGGCGACGCTGAATCGTGACGCGGCGCTGATCAATACGCTGGCCCTGCTGACATCGAGCTACTTCGTGATGCGCGGCGTGGTTGCCGCACGCGAGGGCAACAATGCCTTGTGCGCACGCTGGATATGGGCCGCGGTGGCGATGGGAGTGGTTTTCGTCGTCGTGAAGTCGACGGAGTATGCTCACCACCTGGGTGCCGGTGTGAGCCTCAGCACCAATGATTTCTACATGTTCTACCTCTCACTGACCTTCTTTCACTTCATGCACGTGATACTCGGCATGGTGATCCTGGCTGCGGTGGCAGTGAAGGCCCGAAGCGGCGGTTATAGTGTCGAGGACCATACCGGCGTCGAGACCGGTGCCAGTTATTGGCACATGGTCGACCTGTTGTGGCTGATCCTGTTTCCCCTGGTTTATGTAATGCGATGAATACCACGGAACCGACAAGACAACTGATTCGTCCGTGCACACTGGTCTATGCCGTGTTGATGCTGTTGACCCTGGTGACCTGGGGGATAGGTCGCGCCGGCCTCAGTGGCCTCGGTGTGTCCCTCCTGGTACTGGCATTCGCAATGCTCAAGGGACAGCTGATCGGCGACTGGTTCATGGGTCTGCGCGGGGTGCGCGGTATCTGGCGCTGGGTGGTGGTTATCTGGTTGTTGATCCCTGGTGGCCTGATCTCGCTGGCATTCATTCTGAGTTATCGGGGCTAAGCTGTGGATATGCAAATCGACACACAACAGACAGCGCAGCACGAGTTGCCGTTTTATCGTCCACAGGGCAACGAAATTGCGCTGTTCGAGCGTGCCTGGGCCAACCAGCTGCCAGTGCTGATCAAAGGGCCGACCGGTTGTGGCAAGACGCGCTTCGTCCAGTACATGGCGGCGCGCCTCGGTCGACCGCTGTACACGGTCGCCTGTCACGATGACCTGACCGCTGCCGACCTGGTGGGCCGGCATTTGATCGGTGAGAGCGGTACCTACTGGTGTGACGGCCCGCTGACCCGCGCGGTGCGCGAGGGCGCGATCTGCTACCTGGACGAGGTGGTCGAGGCGCGTAAGGACACCACCGTGGTCCTGCATCCGCTGACCGATGACCGCCGGATCCTGCCGCTGGAGCGTACCGGCGAGACACTGCAGGCGCCGCCGGGCTTCATGTTGGTGGTGTCCTACAACCCCGGCTACCAGAACCTGCTCAAGGGGATGAAGCCGTCAACGCGGCAGCGCTTCCTGGCCATGAGTTTCGATTTCCCGGGTCCCGAACTGGAACTTGAGGTGCTGCTCGGCGAGACCGGCATCGATCAGGCACAGGGAGAACGCCTGGTGCGGTTGGCAAATGCATTGCGTGCGCTCAAGGATCATGACCTGGAAGAAGCGGCATCGACCCGCCTCCTGGTGTACGCGGCCACGCTGATCAAGGATGGCTTCGATGTGCGCGATGCCTGTCGAGCAGCGATGGTCGAGCCACTGAGTGACGATGACGAGACACTGGCAGCGTTGATGGAGGTGATCGATGCAACGCTCGGCTGAATTGACCGAGGGAGCCGGCACAGCGGTCACCGCGGAGAGTCTCTACCTGGTCAATCTGTTGTTGGCGCCCGGTCTGGGTTTTCTGCTGCTGGTGTGGATGTGGTGGCGATCACGCGATCATGCGCCACCGCTGGCGGCGTCGCACCTGTCGCAGACGATCTCCGGCAGCATCTGGGCCGGGATTTTGCTGGTCGTTGCCAACGCCCTGATCCTGCTGCTCGGCGGCTATCGCGGGCCGCACGTCTGGGTCGTCGTCATCACCTATTTCACCTTCTGCCACTCGATGCTGGTGATGTTCGGTGCCTATGGCCTTTCCAAGGCGATGGCGGGCCAGTGCTGGCGTTACCCGCTGATCGGGCGGCCACTCCCGGCGGGTTGCGGCGAGGGCTGAACCGGCGATGACGCGCACGATCCTGCAGCGCAAACGGCTGGCCTTTCAGGTCGGTTTCTTCGCGCTGTTCGTGCTGGCGCCGCCGCTGGATATCCTGCGTATCGATCTGACGCGAGGTCACGCCATCCTGCTGGGGCTGGACTGGACGCTCGGTATCGATGCCTTTGTGAGCGGCGAGGGCAGCGCAATGCAGGCGGCGTTCAACCTGCTGTGGCGTGGCTTCGTGCCGTTGTTCGGCGGTGCGGCGTTCCTGCTCTGGCTGGCATGGCGCTACGGCCGTCTTTACTGCGGCTGGTTGTGCCCGCACTTTTCGGTAGTGGAGACGATCAACGGCCTGATGCGTCGCGCCAACGGTCGGCCGAGCATCTGGGAGCGCCGGCCGCTGCCGCAGGTCCAGCCCGACGGCGTGCGCGAGGTGCCCAATCGCTGGTACTGGGTGCCGACCCTGTTGGCGGTATTCGGCTTCGCATTCCTGTGGGCGGTCGCATTGCTGACCTACCTGCTGCCGCCTGCCGAGATCTACCACAATCTGTTCAATGCCGAACTGACGTTGCGCCAGTCGTTGTTCATCGGTGCGGCAACAGTCGCATTCAGTATCGAGTTCCTGTTTGCACGCCATCTGTTCTGTCGCTTCGGTTGTGCCGTCGGCCTGTTTCAGAGCCTGAGCTGGATGGCCAACGATCGCGCCATGGTGGTGGGTTTCGACGCCACCCGCGCGACCCGCTGCCAGGACTGCAACAATGCCTGTGACAACGTCTGCCCGATGCGCCTCAAGCCGCGCACGATCAAGCGCAAGATGTTCACCTGTACCGAATGTGCGCAGTGCATTTCCGCCTGCACCACGGTGCAGGGCGGTGACCCCGAGTACAGCCTGCTGCGCTGGGTCGAGGGCGCGGACGCCTTGCCCGTGGTGAGTGGCCGGCCAGCCAGGCCCACGGCGCACAACATCGAGTCATCGGCACCGGCTGTGCGGTCGGCACCGGCACCTTTTTGCCAGGAGCCGTGAGTGGAAGAGCAGGTCGGTGAGTTCTGGCACCGTCTGGTCACCCGCCTGGCGGACAAGAGCTATCCGAAGGCGGCGGTGACACTTCCCGAGGTCGAGCGTACCGTCAGTATCCTGTTTCGTGCGCTCGGCGGTGACGGTGGCCTTCAGGTGACCAGTGCCGAGCAACTGTACGACCAGTCACGCCGCAGCTGGGTGCAGCGCCTGGCGGGCAGTCAGCAAAAGGTGGCACTGGCATGGCGTGACGACAGCTACCTGCGGTTGCCGGCGCAGCTCGACTGCCTGCCGCAGCGCGCGCTCAATCGCGATCTCTACCTCTGGCTGGCCGCGTTGGCGGTGTCGTCGTGTGCGACCGACGAAGACTGGTTCACCGCGAACCAGCGCCGCACGCTGGAGACGTTGGCACGTTTCCCGGGTCTGGCGCCGCGTTATGGTCGCCTGGTCGAGGCGCACATCGCGACCCGACCGGCGCCTGAGTCACTGCGCACTGCCGAGGCGAAGGCCGAGTCGGCAGTGCGCCAGGCGCTGCGCGAGCCCGGCAGTGTGGAGCACCTGCCGAGTGCCAAACGTCCCCCATCACCGGTGCCGCTGTGGCTGCACCCGCAGCCGCCAGGGCAGCTGTCGGCGCACAAAGCGGCCGACCCGGATACCCCTGAGGCGACCGGTGACGAAAAGCGGCGTGAGCTGGAGCGGCTGCGCCGCCAGGCAGAGCGGGTCAAGACGCCGGAGAGCGACCGGGGTCTGATCACGGTGCGCATGGAAAACATCTTCACCTGGGGTGAGTTCGTCAACGTCGATCGCGGGTCGGAAGACGAAGACAACCTGGACCGTGCCGAAGCGATTGCCCGCGACCTTGACCGCCTGGCGGTCAGTCGCGATGCCAAGCGTGCGGCGGCGACCCTCAAATTCGACCTCGACCTGCCGGCGGAGGCGGAGGACGACCTGGTGATCGGTGAGGGCATCCGTCTGCCCGAATGGGACTGGAAGCAGCAATGCCTGCTGCGTGACCACTGCCGTATCGTACCAATGCTGGCGGCCGACGCACCTTCCATTGCGTTACCGGAGCGGCTGGGACGTACCGCGCGTCGCCTGCGCAACCAGTTCCAGGCGCTGGCCCCGGCGCGGGTCTGGCACCGGGCGCAGGCAGACGGCCAGGAGATCGATATCGACGCCTACCTGCGTTTTGCCGCTGACCGGCTTGCCGGTAACGCGGTCGAGGGCGATGCGCTGTACCGCGAGCTGCGCAGTGGTGCGCGCGATCTGGCCTGTCTGCTGATGGCCGATCTGTCACTGTCCACGGATACCTACGTCGATGATCATCAGCGCGTTATCGACGTGGTACGCGACAGTCTGTTCCTGTTCGCCGAGGCGCTGGACGCGACCGGCGACCGTTTCGCCCTGCACGGCTTCTCGTCGCGCAAGCGCGACCCGGTTCGGGTGCACACGCTGAAGACCTTCGAGGAACGATACGGGGGGAAGGTGCGTGGGCGTATTGCGGCGATCAAGCCGGGCTACTACACACGCATGGGCGCGGCGATCCGCCATGCCAGCGCGATGCTGGCTGCACAGCCGGCAGGTCGCCGCCTTCTGCTGTTGCTGACCGATGGCAAGCCGAACGACCTCGACAAATACGAAGGCCGCTACGGCATCGAGGATACGCGCCAGGCAGTCCTGGAAGCGCGCCGGCTGGGTCTGCAGCCGTTCTGTGTGACCATTGATGCCAAGGGCAACGACTACCTGCCGCACCTGTTCGGCAATGGCGGTTACGTGGTGATCCGCCAGCCGTCCGAGCTGCCCAAGCGCCTGCCACTGCTGTACGCGCAGCTGACCGCCTGAAGCCGCCTGCAGGCAGCTCTGCACGGTCGGGGCCAGATCGAATTGATTACCATCAAGGTGGCCAATTCCGATGATCTGCATCCTGCGCGCCATGGCACTTACCACCGATAGACACACGGGCGCTGCGCCCGTCCAGGGATGGGCTCCGTTCGCACTCGGATTCCGCCCGTTCTTCCTGCTCGGCGCATTG
>Ga0209203_1001879_pt1 | contig 14766 bp, 14 predicted proteins | sample AD_UKC109_MetaG_FD_184423 | JGI IMG/M metagenome (GOLD analysis project Ga0209203, IMG submission 184423) | Active sludge microbial communities of municipal wastewater-treating anaerobic digesters from Hong Kong - AD_UKC109_MetaG (SPAdes)... | ecosystem: Engineered > Bioreactor > Anaerobic >... | reverse complement strand
TCCTGGGCAAGCTCAGATACGTTCTTGCGCTCTAAACTTAATTTGACCGCATTCTCTTTGAATGCTTTGCCGTAATGTGTTCTTTGTTTTCTCATGTTACACAAAATTAAACTTTTATGCTTAACTCTGTGTCCCAACTAAGTTAGTAATTCCAGTCAAGCCTTCTCAAGACATCATAGACAAAATCAAGGAGCAGTTCACCAACCACAATCTTTTTGTGGTCATCATCCACTCGCCCCGATACTATAAAAGCTCCGTCTGCCTCAACGAAATGGGCGCTGCCTGGGCACTGGATACCAAGTTCTACTCCTTCCTTACCAAAGACTGCCGTATCGACCAGTTGACAGGCGTTATAGGAAACGAAGAAATGTGCATCAGCCCCAATGCCGATGAAGAGATGCTCAACGCGCATCTCAACAGCTTTAAAGAAGACCTTGTTGCATTCTTCGGCGCCAGCCCTATCGATCAAAGCAAATGGGAGCACGAACGCAAGCAATTCGTTGAAGCCATTGCCGCTATCAAGGATGCCGAAACCCCGGGAGAAACCAATGATCTGTTTGACACGGTGTATCTTCCTACCTTCGACACCATTTTTGATATACTTGATGCCGACCATTTCCACGACTGGGCATATTTATGTGCCTTGGATGGAAATACAATACTTACCAAACGTGCGTCAGATGCGATAAATAGAGTAATTGCATACGTTAGGAGCCGACCCAAGCATAAGGAGTACGCCAGCTGGGATTCCCTCATCCAGAACCTGGGGCTTCTGTTGTCAGACTTCAAAATGGTCTTCGCCTGTCATTCCGATAATATGGGCCCCGATGCCTACACGGTAGAGCGCTTTTATAAATATGGGCCCATGGGGCAGTCCTACAACCCTAACTATGACGAAGACCTCAAGGCATACAATGAGCATGTTTTCCTCATTTCGGACTTGCTGTTCGAACTTGCCCGCCTCGGGAACCTTATTCTTTCAAGGATCCGGGCGATTCATCCGGAGTATAAGAGGGAACTTGGGATTCTCTATATAGACGACAGGGTTAACACCCCGGATCTTGTATACAGGGAAGAAGAGATATCAGATATCCCTTATCCTGGTATTAAGGATTTCATCTCTGTCCGCCTCTCACGCGAGAAGCATTTGGGGACCAGCGGGACAATAGATGAGGATGGATACGAGAAAGAGTATAAAAAGAGTTTATTTGCCAAATAGTTAAAACAATATGTTATGTCAGTTTTTAAAGACAAGGTCCTCCTTATCACAGGAGGTACAGGATCCTTCGGAAATGCTGTTTTAAACCGTTTCCTCCGCACCGATATTGGAGAAATTCGCATCTTCTCCAGAGATGAAAAAAAGCAAGATGACATGCGTCACGACTTCCAGGCACGTATGCCGGAAGTGGCCAACAAGATCAAATTCTACATTGGTGACGTCCGCAATAAGAGCACGCTTAAATACGCCATGAAAGGTGTAAATTTCTTGTTTCATGCGGCCGCCCTAAAGCAGGTGCCCTCCTGCGAGTTTTTTCCCATGGAGGCTGTGAAAACCAATGTGATAGGCACAGACAATACCTTGGATGCCGCTATTGATGCTGGTGTAGAATGCGTCATATGTCTCTCCACGGACAAGGCTGCCTATCCCATCAATGCAATGGGTATCACCAAGGCCATAGAAGAGAAGATTGCCGTGGCGAAGTCAAGACTCAGCGGAAACACCAAGATCTGCTGCACTCGTTATGGCAACGTTATGTGCTCCCGTGGCTCCGTGATCCCGCTGTGGATCGATCAGATCCGAAAAGGAAACCCCATCACCCTCACCGAGCCCAAGATGACCCGCTTCATTATGAGCCTTGAGGAAGCTGTGGATCTAGTGCTCTTTGCCTTCGAGCACGGCCAGAATGGCGACATCCTGGTGCAGAAAGCCCCCGCTTGCACCATCCAGACCCAGGCCGAAGCCGTTTGTGAGCTCTTTGGTGGGAAGAAAGAGGATATCAAGGTCATTGGTATAAGGCATGGTGAGAAAATGTATGAGACCCTTCTTACCAAAGAAGAATGCGCCAAGGCCGAGGATATGGGCAACTTCTACCGTGTGCCCGCCGACAACCGCGATTTGAACTACGACAAGTATTTCAAAGAAGGCGATGTAAAGCGTGCCACCATTGAGGAGTTCAATTCTGATAATACTCGCAGGTTGAACCTCGAAGAGACCAAGGAGAAGATTGCAAGTCTGGAATATATACAGAACGAATTAAAGGGAATTCCGAATCTTTCTAAGTAAGAACCGTCATTCCCGACCTAATCGGGAATCCCGCTCCAGGCACAGGCTCCCTGCGGTCGCCAGAGCCTTCCGCTCAGAAGCGGTACAGCCCAATGCCAGACAAGCTGGCATCCGGCTGTAAGATATAAAGGCGCAAAAGCGCGATAATAATCAGGAATGATTTACGATAGCGTCAAACTTATAGATTCATACACTAGCATCTCTGATGATATTCGTTTGGGATTGGAATATCTGCATGATTTGAATCCTGGTGTCGAAGTTGGTGTTCACGAACTTACACCAAGAGTAAAAGCCATCGTTTCCGAATACACCACTAAACACGAGAACGAGTATGGGTATGAAGCACACCGCCAGTTTATAGATATTCAGTATCTCATAAGTGGTAAAGAAAAGGTTGATTGTTTGCCGTTGGAGTATCTAAAAGAGACAAGAGCATATACAGTAGAGAATGATGCTGCTTTTTATAAAGAAGCAGGAGTGAAACCACTAGAACTGTTATTGGGGAATGATTTCTTTGCCATTTTCTTTCCACAAGACGGGCATATGCCTCAATTATGTATAGATGAACCCGAATTCGTGAAGAAGGTTGTTATAAAGATTAAGAAGGACTAATATTGAAGGGATGGATTATCGTAAGAACTATTTGAAGATATATTTCTGGCAAATTATTTCAGTGTTGCTCGGTTTTGCGGCACTGTTCGTAGTTGTGCCTTATATTTCCTCAAACAAGACTATCTATGGAATCTATAGTGTGTGTACTTCATTAACAATTTTTTTCGCTTATGCTGATTTAGGTTTCTTGTCCTCAGGTGTAAAATATGCAGCAGAATATTACATCAAGGGGCAGCATAAAGAAGAAATGCGCATCATTGGTTTCACCAGTTTCATAATGGTGGCTGTTTTTGCTGTACTCGCTTTAAGTATAATTGTATTAGGCATATTCCCGAAGCTTCTTATCCCTGAGTTAGAGGTTGGTAGTGATCAAATGCAGATAGCCCGGTGGCTTCTTTTTACTTTAGCTATTTCTTGTCCTATAATGATAGGGCAACGTTTGTTGAGCCTTATCTTTACTATACGTGTCGAGGATTATAAGTATCAACGGATGACAATAGTTGGAAATATTGTCCGTATATCTTCTGTATTCTTTTTCTTCGGTGGCGGTAAATATATGATAGTAGAATATTATATTTTCTATCAATTCGTTAACCTTATTGTTGTTGCCACCGCTTTATTATATGCAAGAAAGCATTATGATTATGGTTTAAGGGACTTTATTTCTTCATTCAAGTTTGATCGAGAGATATTTGATAAGGTTAAATATCTTACAGGCGCTGCTCTCGTTATGACCGTTTCTACCATTCTTTTGTATGAGTTTGATCAAATCGTTATTTCTAATGTTCTTGGCCTAGAAGCTGTTGCTATATACGCGGCGGCATTATCAGTCTTTCAATTGGTCCGAACATTTAACAGCATTGTATTCTCGCCTTATTCATCACGTTTTAATCATTTTGTGGGTTTGGGTGATTATGATAGTCTAACTCATTTTGTGAAGAAGATGATAGTTTTGTTTTCACCGATACTTATTGTTCCAATACTTACTTTGTCACTTATGGCAGAGCCATTCGTTGTCAGTTGGGTAGGGGAACAGTATAGGGAATCTGGTATTCTGGTTTCTTTTGTTATACTTACTTTCATTTTCAATTTCATAACAATTCCAATTGGTCAGTATTTTGTTTCTACAGAACGGAATCGATTATTGATTCGTTATAATGTGCTAGTGCCTATTGTTTTTTGGATTGGAGTTACTTTGTTGATAGGTTCCTTTGGCACAATGGCATTTGCCATCATGAAGTTTGTTGCGCCTATTGTTATGGTCATAGCTTATTGGAATATTGCTTCAAAGGATTTCGCCAGGCGGGGCTTTCAGTTTCTTAGTATCAGTTCTTTACTAAAGACAATAATACCTACAATTCTGATAGTTGTTATTTCGTCATACTTCTTTAGTCATTGGATGACAGACATCCATTCGAAAAGTGCGTTATTTTTTAATATACTATTAATGGGTGCGTCTGCCATAGTTAGTATGGGTGTTTCTATTCCTTTTAATCCTGAAATGCGTAACGAAGTGACTCGTTATTATAAAACTTTAATAGAGAAGATTAAGTGATTAAAATATGTTCAACTTAGATAAGTTTATATCAAACAGTGTTACCTTCCGTTCAGTTAGTATGTTTGCACCAGATATTGAGGCAAACAAAGAAAAGCTGACTCTGGAAATCAAAGGCAAGAAAGTTTGCGTGATTGGCGGTGCAGGCAGCATTGGCTCCAGCTTCATAAAGGCGGTGCTGCGGTTCGAGCCTAAGAGCGTTGTGGTGGTCGACCTGAATGAAAACGGGCTGGCAGAGCTGGTGCGTGATGTTCGTTCAACCAACGGCCTTTATGTTCCGGATGAGTTCCGCTGCTATACGCTGAATTTTGCTGATCCGATCTTTGAGCGGATCTTCCGTGAAGAAAAAGGCTTTGATATTGTAGCAAACTTTTCAGCCCACAAGCATGTGCGTTCTGAGAAAGACCGTTACAGCGTGCAGGCTTTGATTGAGAATAATGATATCAAGGCGAAGAAGCTGATGGACTTGCTGGCAGTTTATCCTCCCAAGCATTTTTTCTGCGTTAGTACGGATAAGGCTGCGAATCCTGTAAACATCATGGGGGCCTCCAAGCGCATTATGGAAGATCTGGTGATGGCATATAACAAATACTTCAAGGTGACTACCGCCCGTTTTGCAAATGTTGCTTTCTCGAATGGTTCTTTGCCTGATGGCTGGATTCACCGTTTGCAGAAGAAACAACCTTTGGCAGCGCCTTCCGATGTGAAACGTTACTTTGTCAGCCCTGAGGAGTCTGGTCAGATTTGTATGTTGGCTTGTATTCTGGGTAATGGGGGAGAGGTATTTTTCCCGAAACTGGGAGAAGATCAGATGTTGACATTTTCTTCTATCTGTGACAAGTTCGTCACGGCTAATGGCCTGGTGAAAGATCCTTGCAGCAGTGACGATGAAGCAAAGCGCAAGGCCGCGGCTTTGGGTTGGGATGACAACAAGTATCCTACGGTGTACTTTGGCTCGGACACCACGGGTGAGAAGGCCTACGAAGAGTTCTATGTGCCTGGAGAGAAGATTGACATGCAGCGCTTCAAGGCGCTGGGCGTGGTCTGCCAGACAACCCGCCATGAAATGGCTGAGGTGAATGGCTTCTTCGACAAATTGGAAGGCATCTTCGCCAAGGAGGACTTCACCAAGGCGCAGGTGGTGGAGGCCATCAAGGAATTCATCCCCAACTTCGAACATGAAGAGAAAGGTAAGAACTTGGACCAAAAGATGTAATTAGATAAAACCAAATATTAATCATGGCTGATTATAAAAAGACCATTGACTTTATTAAGTCTGTATATGGCAACCAAGAGTTTACCCCACTGGCTGTCCCCGTTTTTGTGGGCAATGAAAAGAAGTATTTGAACGAATGTATTGATACCACATTCGTAAGTTCCGTTGGTAAATTCGTTGACCGTTTTGAAAATGATATGGCCGCATACACCGGTGCCAAGCGTGCTGTGGTATGTGTCAGTGGTACCAATGCACTCCACATGGCCTTGTTACTCGTTGGCGTGAAGCGTGATGATGAGGTTTTAACACAGGCTTTGACTTTTATTGCAACCGAAAATGCATTAAGCTATATTGGGGCATATCCAGTATTTCTTGATGTTGACCGTTCCACGATGGGCCTTTCTCCGGATGCTATGAAGGAATGGCTTCAGAAGAATGCGGAAGTTCGAAAGAACACCCGTAGAGGTGAACTTGACAAGAGTCATGATTTTGCGTTCCAGGAAGATGAGTATGCTTGTTATAACAAGAATACCGGTCGTAGAATCAAAGCTTGCGTACCTATGCACACCTTTGGCCATCCTGTACGCATTGAGGACATTGCAGCACTCTGCAAGGAATGGCATATTGAATTGGTTGAGGATGCTGCAGAAAGTATTGGCTCACTTTATAAAGGCAAGCACACTGGCACTTTTGGAAAGATTGGCGCTATCAGTTTCAACGGTAACAAGACCATCACCACCGGTGGTGGTGGTATGATGCTTTTCAATGATGAAGAATTGGGAGCATTCGCTAAACATATCACAACTCAGGCAAAGATACCTCATCGTTGGGAGTTCCGTCACGACCATATTGGCTTCAACTACCGTATGCCAAACATCAATGCGGCTTTGGGTTGTGCTCAGCTGGAGAATCTTGATAAGTATATTGAAAGCAAGCGCAAGGTTGCTGCTGAATACGAAGCCTTCTTCAAGAATATTCCCGATATTGAGTTCTTCGTAGATTCTCCTGATACTTTCTCCAACTATTGGCTCAATGTTGTCATTATGACAGATAAGAAGGCTCAGATTGAGTTCCTTACCGAGACTAATGACAACGGCGTGATGACTCGCCCTATTTGGGAGCTGATGAACCGACTTCCTATGTTTGAGAAATGTGAGAATGACGGTTTGAAGAATACTATCTGGTTTGCAGATAGAGTGGTAAATATTCCAAGTTCTGTTCGTCCTTCAGATTTACCTAAAGAGTAATGAAAAAACCTTTAATTCTTGTTGGTGGCGGCGGACATTGCAAGTCCGTTCTTGAAGCAGCTGAGAGCGCCGGATATAGCATTCTTGGTATACTGGATATGCCTGAAGAGGTAGGGAAGGAGATCCTTTCTACTAAAGTCATTGGTACTGATGATGACATTCCTGCTTATGTGGATAAGGCAGAGTTTGTCATTACCGTTGGTTTTATCAAGAATCCTGCAACCCGCATCAAGCTCTACAACAAGATTAAAGAAGCTGGTGGCAAACTGGCAACAGTCATTGCATCCACGGCATACGTATCCAAATATGCAGAGATAGGTGAAGGAACGGTAGTCCTTCATCAGGCATTTGTAAATGCGGGTGCAAAAGTGGGCAAGAATGTGATTCTGAACACGGCTACCAACATAGAACATGATGCTGTTATTGGAGATCTTTGCCATATATCCACCGGAACAATGGTGAACGGAGAATGCAAGGTTGGTGAACGTTGCTTTATAGGAAGCCAGTCTGTACTTGCTAATTGCATTTCCGTGGGAGATGATATCATTGTAGGTGCTGGTTCTTTCGTAAGAAAGTCCATTTCTGAAAAAGGTATTTATTCCGGCAATCCCGCCATATTGAAAGTTAAAGCAAAATGAAGCATACCATCATCATAGCAGAGGCTGGTGTAAACCACAACGGTTCTATAGAACTGGCAAAGCAACTGGTTGATAAGGCCGTGGAAGCAGGTGTGGACTATATTAAGTTCCAGACCTTCAGGGCTTCAAAGCTTGTTACCAAGGCTGCTAAGCAGGCTGAATACCAGCAGAAGAACATTGGTAAAGAAGGTGATAGTCAGTACCAGATGCTAAAGAAGCTTGAATTGTCACCTGAAGACCACGAAGTTCTGATTGCATATTGCAAAGAGAAAGGCATCAGGTTCTTCTCTACAGCCTTTGACTTTGATAGCATTGAGTACTTGCATTCGCTGAAACTGGGTTTGTGGAAAATTCCTTCTGGGGAAGTGACCAACTATCCATTCCTGAAACGAGTGGCAGCATACAATGAGAAGACTATTCTTAGCACGGGAATGTGCGATATGGTGGATGTTCGTGCAACAGTTGAGGCTCTCTATAAGAATGGTTTGTCAAAAGAGAACCTGATTCTTCTCCACTGCAACACGGAATATCCTACACCTTTTGAGGATGTAAACCTCAAGGCTATGGATGCTCTACGTAAGGAGTTTGGTGTTGAGGTAGGGTATAGTGACCATACCAAAGGTATTGAAGTTCCTATTGCTGCCGTTGCCTTGGGCGCAACAGTCATTGAGAAACACTTCACTCTTGACCGCAATATGGAAGGTCCAGACCATAAAGCTAGTCTTGAACCTGATGAACTGAAGGCTATGGTAAGTGCCATTCGCAATATTGAGAAGGCGGTTGGAGGTGATGGCACCAAGCATATCAGTGAAAGTGAACGTAAAAATATAGCTATTGCCCGTAAAAGCATTGTGGCAGCCAAAGACATCAAGAAAGGTGAACTGCTCACAGAAGATAACTTGACTGTAAAACGTCCAGGAACTGGTATTTCACCTATGCGTTGGGAAGAAGTTGTAGGCACAAAAGCAATAAAGGACTTCGCAGAAGAAGATCTTATAGAAATTTGAATCCTGAAACCTGGAACTTGAAACTAAAGCATATGCGTAAGATTTGTGTAGTCACCGGTAGCCGTGCTGAATATGGCATCCTTAGAGGCTTGATGAAAGCTATTAAGGATGATCCAGCATTGCAGTTGCAGATTATTGTGACCAATCAGCATCTGTCTAAACTACAGGGTGAAACCTACAAGGAGATAGAGCGAGACGGATTCACCATTGATTATAAGGTTTATATGGCAGATGATGAAGCACCGGATAATGCCAACACCACAGCTAAATCTATCAGTAGGGGTGTAGCTGGCTTTGCAGATGCGTTTGATGCATTGAAACCAGACTTATTGCTGATTCTTGGTGACCGCTATGAAATGCTGGCTGTTGCTTCTACTGCACTCATCTATAAAATACCCATTGCCCATCTGCATGGTGGCGAGATAACGGAAGGCGCATTTGATGATGCTATCCGTCACGCCATTACCAAGATGAGCCACTTGCATTTCACTTCAACTGAGGCATATCGTAAGCGTGTGATTCAGTTGGGAGAGCAACCGGAAAGAGTCTTCAATGTAGGAGCTCTTGGCGTGGAGAATGTGATGAAGAATTCCTTTATGAGTAAGGAGGAGATAGAACAGAGTTTGAATTTCCAGATTACTGACAAGTGTTTCCTTTGCACCTATCATCCTGTGACGCTCAGCAATATGTCTTCAGAAACACAGGTGTTGAACCTTCTGGAGGCGTTGGATGATTATAAGGATTACCATATCATCTTTACCTATTCTAACTCAGATACCAATTCGCAGATTATCATCAAACGCATACAGGAGTATGTGAATAGGAACGTGGGTAGATGTATGTTCATTCCTTCACTTGGTCAGAGGCGCTATTTCTCAGTTTTGAAGTATATGACTGCTGTGATTGGTAACTCCTCAAGTGGTATCATTGAAGTTCCGAGCTTTGGCATACCTACACTGGATATTGGTGACCGCCAGAAGGGACGTATTGCAGCTGACAGTGTAATTCATTGTGGTTATTCCACAGAAGAGATTCAGGAGGGATTAAAAAAGGTTGTGACTTACGGAAATAAGGCGATAAACAATCCATACTACAAGGAAGGAACATGTGATGCTATTCTGAATGTCATCAAGACCTATTCTTTAGATAGTTTGGTTCAGAAACATTTCTACGATTTATAAAAATAACCGGTTATGGTTGATCAAAAGTATATTATATCTCAGGACAAAAGCCTTCTAGAAGCATTAAGTCAGATTAACTTCATTGCAACAGGACCATTATGTCTGTTTGTTGTTGATGAAACTGGCAAAATGGTTGGAACACTCACAGATGGAGATTCTAGAAGGGCTTTTATTAAAGGGGCTACAGTTACAGACAGTGTCTCATCAGTAATGAATAGAGATTTTAACTGTTTACATTTTGGAGTCGATGATGATGTTGCTCATCTTCATCAGCAGAGAGATATGAAGATGAAATTAGTGCCAGTTCTAGATAAAGATGGTTTTATTATAGACATCATTGATCTTGAGCGTTGTATCACAAAATTGCCTATTGATGCAGTGTTAATGGCTGGTGGTAAAGGAGAACGTTTACGACCGCTTACATTAACCACTCCCAAACCACTTCTCCCCGTGGGAAATAAGGCAATTATTGATTATAATGTTGAACGTCTCATCTCTTATGGTGTTAAAGATATTAATGTAACTGTAAATTACCTTAAAGAGCAGATTGAAGAGCATTTCTCTAAAGAAATTAATGGCATAAAAGTCAATTGTGTAAGAGAACCTCAATTCTTAGGTACAATCGGTTCAATTAAGTTTATCAAGGAGTTCCACCACGACACAGTTTTGCTGATGAATTCTGATCTCTTTACCAATGTTAATTATGAGGACTTCTATATGCACTTTATAAAGCATAATGCTGAGATGTCTGTCGCAACAATCCCTTATTCTGTTAATGTTCCATATGGAATCTTTGAACTTGATGGAAGAAATATAAAAGGAATAAAGGAAAAACCATCTTATAACTATTATGCGAATGCAGGTATTTATCTCTTAAAGAAAGAGGTGTTGGATTTCATTCCTGATGATACTTTCTTTAATGCTACAGACTTAATTGAGAAGTTGATATCGATGGGAAAGAATGTAATTAGATTCCCGCTAACCGGTTATTGGATAGATATTGGGAAACCTGAAGAATATAAAAAAGCACAAGATTTAGTTAATCACTTACAGTAAGTAATATATTATGTACAAAGGAAAGAGAGTATTGGCGATAGTCCCAGCCCGTGGCGGGAGTAAGGGATTGCCAGGAAAAAACATTCGACCATTAGCAGGGAAACCTTTAATAGGTTGGACTCTAGAGTCGGCAAAAAAAAGCAAGTATTTGGATGAGATATTTGTTTCTACAGACAGTCAAAAAATAGCTGATGTTGCAGAAACTTTTGGCGTAAAAGTGCCTGAGCTTAGACCGGAAGAACTGGCTAGCGATACGGCTACGAGTGCGTCTGTAGTACTATACACCATAGATTACTTTAGAAAGAAGGGTAAAGACTTTGATTATATTTTGCTTCTGGAGCCAACGTCCCCAATGCGAAAGGAAGATGACATTGATAATGCAATAGCCTTAGCTTGCGAGCATCCAGATAAAGCCGGTGTTGTCAGTCTTGGTGAGGTTCATATGGAGCATCCTTCAATTGTTAAGAAAATCACAGATAAATCTATAATTGAACCATACGTTGAAGCACAGAAAGTTACGAGACGTCAACAGCTAGACAAAGCTTATTTCCCATATGGGGTTGTGTATTTAGTGAGGACGGATTATTTTGAAAAGAATCAACTTTTCTATGGTAAAGACAGTTTGCCGTATATAATTGAAAGATGGCAATGTTATGAAATTGATGATATTTATGATTTCACCGCGATAGAAGCAATATTAAAATATAAACATTCGTTATGAAATTTATCGTAGTTGGCCTTGGCTCAATGGGCAAGCGCCGTGTCCGCTGTTTGCAGGCACTGAATCAAAAAGAAATTGTCGGTTTTGATCCTCGTGAGGACCGACGCAAAGAAGCTAATGATAAGTATGGCATTAAGACCATATCTTCATTAGAGAGTGTTAATCTGTCGGAGTTTACCGCTATGATTGTCTCAGTACCACCCGATAAGCATGCCCAGTATGCAATTAAGGCAATAGAGAACAATCTGCCGGTATTCATTGAAGCAAGTGTTATTCTTGACGATGTAAAGAGTATCAAGGCAGCTATGAAAGCCGACTCAAAGGTGGCTCCATCTTGTACGCTCCGTTTCCATCCAATGATTAAGGATATTACTCGGATTGTGAAAGAGGGCAAGTATGGTAAGATTACCAATTTCTCTTATCACTCAGGACAATATCTTCCTGACTGGCATCCCTGGGAGAGTGTGAATGATTTCTATGTTTCTAACCGCCCGACCGGTGGTGGTCGAGAAATTGTGCCTTTTGAACTTACATGGATGGTTGATACCATAGGTTGGCCAAAGGAGACAAAGGGCTTTTTTGAAAAGACCATTGATTTCGGGGCAGACATAGAGGATTCTTATGCTATGGTGCTTAAGTATCCTGGTATGGTGGGTACTCTTATCGTTGATGTGGCTGCACGTTATGCTGTACGTAACCTTGTAATCAATCTTGAAAAAGGTCAGATACAATGGAAATGGGACGATGCATGTGTTAATCTTTACGAGGTAGAGAATAACCGCTGGATTAAGTATAACCAACCCGAATTCACAAGTGCATCTGGATATAATAAAAATATTGGCGAACAGATGTATATTGACGAAATTAACGCATTTATCAATTATTTCAAGGGGGTAAAAGCATTCCCGAATACAATTGATGATGATATTAAGGTATTAGAGATATTAAACAATGTTGAAAACTCCGATGGAGGATTCTAATCAAATTTTTTAAGTATATGAATTACAGTGAAAGATTAAATCATGTGATTCCTGGTGGCTGCCACACCTACAGCAGAGGCGATGACCAGTACCCGGAGAATGCGCCTCAGATTTTTGAAAGAGGTGAGGGAGCATACCTTTATACTCCCGATGGTAAGAAACTTCTTGACTATGGTATGGCCCTTCGAGCCGTGACTTTGGGTTATGCCAATAAGGAAGTAAACGAAGCTGCAATGGAGGGCATGATGAAGGGTAATAACCTGACACGTGCCTCTGTGATTGAACTTGAGGCGGCGGAGAAGTTAGCAGAAATTATCCCTTCTGTTGACATGGTGAAGTTTGCCAAGAATGGTTCCAATGTGACAACCGCAGCCACGAAGATAGCTCGAGCATATACGGGCAGAAAGTATATCGCCCGATGCCTTGATCATCCTTTCTTCTCTTTTGATGACTGGTTCATTGGCGACACTCCACTCACCCGTGGTATTCCCGAAGAGTATCATTCTCTTACTCTTAATTTCAAGTATGGTGATATCGCCTCTCTCCAGGCTTGCTTTGATAAGTATCCTGGTCAGATTGCTGGTGTAATTATGGAGCCGGCAACCGGTGCGCATCCGGCACCTGGATACTTGCAGGCTGTTAAGGATATTTGCCACAAGGATGGCGCTTTGTTTATCCTTGACGAAATGATTACTGGCTTCCGTTGGCATCTGCAAGGCGCCCAGACTTACTATGGTGTTGAACCTGACCTCTGTACATTTGGTAAAGGTATGGCCAATGGTTTCTCTGTAGCCGCATTGGGTGGTAAGAGAGAATTTATGGAAGTTGGCGGTATTAAGAAGCTTGGACAGGAGCGTACTTTCCTTGTGTCTACTACCCATGGTGGTGAGATGTGCTCGTTGAATGCTTTCTTGGCTGCTGCTAAAATCTATCAGAACCAGGATGTTATTGGTCACCTGTGGTCCTATGGTGAGAAGTTAATCACCGGCATGAATGACATAGCTAAAGAACTCGGTATTCAGGATTACTTCCAGGCAGTAGGTGTTCCTTGCTCACCTAACTATATCACGAAGGATAAGACCGGTGCTGCTTCTATGGCATTCCGCACCCTGTATAGTCAGGAAATGATTAATAATGGTGTGCTGATGCCTTGGATTGCTATTTCTCTTGCACATGGTCAGGAAGAGCTTGACTTTACCCTCAACGCAGTCCGCAATGCCCTTAAGGTTTATGCCAAGGCACTTGAAGACGGCTATGAGAAGTACCTGAATGGTGCAGTTATCAAACCTGTATTCAGACAATTCAACTAATGAAGATTGTAACAGTTTCATTAGATCAGATTTGGGAAGATAAAGAATCCAACATCAAGCAAATCCAACGCTTGATGTTGGATATCTCCCAAGTTAATCCGGATCTAATTGTATTCCCTGAGATGACCCTTACGGGGTTTACTATGAATGCAGAGACTATGTCTGAAGATTTGTCTCAGTCTTCTACCATAGACTTTTTCTCCAAGTTGGCTGTTGAATATAAAACGGCCATTGCGTTCGGTGTGATATTGAGGACAAAAGTGAAACCGACCAACAATTTGGTTGTCGTTTCTAGTGATGGAGAAGTTTTGGGTCGCTATGAAAAAATACACCCATTCTCATATTCCGGGGAGACAGACTATTATTCAAGAGGAGAAAAGACCAATAGTTTTGCTCTTAATGGCTTTACCTTTGGCCTTACCATTTGTTATGACTTAAGATTCCCAGAATTGTATCAGTCTCTCTCTAAGAAGTGTGACGCTATCATCAATATTGCAAACTGGCCTGCACGTAGGGTAGCAGATTGGTCTTTGCTCCTTCATGCACGTGCACTAGAGAATCAGAGTTATATTATTGGCGTTAATAGAACAGGCGTAGATGGCAAAGGATTAGAATATGCTAAGTCATCTTCTGTTATTGGACCGACAGGAACTGATGTTGAATCTCATGCATTGAGCGACATCATTGATATATACGAGATAGATAAAGAGTCCGTTGATTCTTACCGGAGGTCTTTCCCTGTAAAGAATGACAGACGTATTAGTTTATATAAAGAAATACTGTAATGCTTAGTAACAAAGTAGTCATTATTATCGGTGGTGGTGGCCTAATTGGTCGTGAAATCGTAAAAGATGCCGTTAAAAAAAATGCCATTGTTGTTAATTGTGATATTGCGTTTGATACCGACTGGGAAAAGGGTACATATCACCTAGATGTAACCTCAACAGAAGCAATTGACA
>Ga0209203_1001876_pt1 | contig 14778 bp, 7 predicted proteins | sample AD_UKC109_MetaG_FD_184423 | JGI IMG/M metagenome (GOLD analysis project Ga0209203, IMG submission 184423) | Active sludge microbial communities of municipal wastewater-treating anaerobic digesters from Hong Kong - AD_UKC109_MetaG (SPAdes)... | ecosystem: Engineered > Bioreactor > Anaerobic >... | reverse complement strand
AATCCTTCCTGAAACTTTGTTCAGATATTCACAAGGCAGCTGAAAATGGGAAACACACCAAATTGCAACATGAATCTGAAGCACTCATTCATAAGCTGGAGAATCAATTGCATCATACCGTTTTCAAAAACATCTCCCGTCCCGCCATCCTGAAACTAAATAGCCCCGTACTTCAACGCAAAGAAGGTTATCGGGAGGTTTTACGCGTTTGGTTGATGTTCGATCTGGCAGCCAAGCTCATCTGGAAAGGAGGAGATGATGTGTATAGCGGAGGCAAAAAAGACGTAGCAGTTTTATATGAATATTGGCTCTTCTTTGTATTGTTGGATTTATTACAGGAAATCTTCCACATAGCACCCAAAGACCTCTCTGAACTCATTCAACCGACTTTTGACGGTCTTAATCTGCAAATAAAACAAGGTAAATTCATTGCCTTAAGTGGTATTTATGAAAAAGGCCCCAGAAAACTAAACGTTCGCTTTAGTTACAACCGTTCGTTTAGTGGCAAACAGGAATACCCGAAAGCCGGAAGCTGGACTGTCACCTTGAGACCAGATTACACGCTGTCTTTCTGGCCTTCTGGCATAGATGAAGAAGAAGCCGAGAAACAGGAACTGATAGTCCATGTTCATTTTGACGCAAAATACAAGATCGACAACCTCTTGAATTTCCAGGAGCAAAAAAACGAAGAGGCGCTCAATGACGAAAAAACAGACAACCGGAAAGGAATCTATAAAAATGCCGATTTGCTCAAAATGCATGCATACAAAGATGCCATCCGCAGAACCAGCGGAGCTTATGTTTTGTACCCGGGCGACGAGGCTCTTAAGCAAAAAGGATTTCATGAGATTATTCCCGGCCTGGGAGCTTTCCCTGTGAAACCTTCCAATACCAACAGTGGTACTGGTGAACTGAAAGCCTTCATCCAAGAAATTGTGCAACACCTGATCAATCTTTGCACACAAAGAGAAAAAATGGCTTTGAGAAATTATGACATTTACAAAACGCCCCCTACCCTTCATTCTGTTAAAGAGCCATACCCCGAAATCTACAACGAAAATCGTGATCTGATCCCAGATGAAACGTATGTAATAGCTGGCCTATGCAAATCGGAAATGCATTACAATTGGATAAAAAACAACATGCTCTACAACATCGGATTAGGATCCAGGAACAATCCAATACCCATAACCAAAGAAATGATCAACTCCAGATTTCTCCTGCTATTCTCACTGGAACAAGACACTTCCCTCCATCTTTGGAAAATCAAACAAAACCACGCCGAAATCTATTCCCGTCAAGATCTCCTGGATCTTAACTATCCCACCCCCACACACCACAGCTATCTAGTATTTCAGCTACAACAAGTATCCGAACCGGAACTAAAAAACATCTCTGTGGATTTTTCAAAATTGAAGTTTGATGTGAACAAGCATCCGTATGTAGTCACACTGGCAGAGTTGTTTAAATACACAAAAAAACGATATGTAAATTGACTAATTTAGTGGATAGAGCATTATGTCATTGATAACCTAGATTAATGTTGCTTAAGATTCTTGAAGAATCCGAAATCCTCATCAACCAGTGCTCTTCGGTCTAATCCCAAGTTACGCTTTTCACATGATGTCTCGGATACTAAACAACATGAGAAACATGCAGCCAGATTCAACTGGTCTTCATTTTCCCAGCACAAAGGATCGGAAGAACACTCTATAGCATTATTAATAGCGGTTTTTATTATTTTGGATATCAGCCTAGGTTGTCCCTGCCATACCAAACCACCCATACTACCTACGGAGCCATCTGTCGTATATATTAGCACACCACACATTCGATCTGAGTAATACAACCTCTCTTTCAAACTTGCAGTAGGATATCCGCAAGAAAACTCAAGTTCCTTAAGGATAATATGTGAAAAGGTGTGAAGCAAATAGAATGCCGGTGCACCATATTGGTTCATTTCGTCCTTTATTGCTTTCCCGAATTCTCCTTCTGGAAGGCTATATCTAGTTGAGAACAAATCATTGGAACATTTCGTCCACGACTTTACGGAAGCCATATCAAATTCAAAAAAAAGACCTTCGCCAAAGTTTTGATTAGCCGGCAACGAATAGACTTTCTCAACAGATGCATTATAAATACGCTGTCCCGCATTCCTAACGACTGCGCCATCAATTCTCAACGGTATGGGCATAGAGACGCGGCTAAATCCTAATTGTGTGAGAGTCATAGCCATTGTATCCACCTGCTGGATTTTCTTAAAATATGGTTTTAAGTCCTCTGGCATATTAATATCTTTGAATTCCAGGTTGGGGACTTCAGAATTTGATGATGCGTTATTAGAAAAGACCTTATACTCTTCATAGCGATATTGTTCATGAGAGTCCTTGGGGGCCTCTTCAATTTTCAAGAATCTTCCCTTAACAATATCTGCATCAGATACAGTCAGCTCAATTTCAGACTCATCTGCCTTGTCAATCAAATCAAGCCCTAACATATAATCATGCTTGGTCAAACCAGGCTGCCTTTCCAATGCTTTTGGGTACCACTTGTTATTCAATAGGTCTAGTGTTTTTTGCATATGTAGAGGAAGAATGGAATTCTGTAAATATTGAGGTGGAATATATAAACTACTAAATGAGTCAGCATAATAAACACTATTACTAGTCACCAGAGCCATCTGCATCACTCCTCTCTTGCCATTGACATCCATGCAAGGTTCGTTAGATTTTGAACCAATCCCATTCCAAGGTGTATCCCCATTACAGTAAGGATGGATGTTCATAATACCCTCAAGTCCATATGTTTTTCCACATTTCTTACATTTCAACGTACCCCAACTTTCGGCATTAGAACGATTATCTATCCACTGGAGTTCATGTCGACCACCCCTTTCACAGTCATGACACGGATAGTCGAATAGCTCAAACCCTGCCGGATTTTTCATAGCTTCCTTCTTCCCATCTAACCCAGCACAAAACATCTCATACCATGGGATATCAGAAATATGCGCATTCTTGCATATAAGTAGTATTGGTATCTGAACTAATGTGTCATAAACGTCTTTTAACTGATAATTGTCCTTAAAAGTCCGATGAGTGTTATTGTATGGGTCTCTTGGCGGTGCGAAATATTTAAGTTTAATATCACCTGTTTCTTGCTTCCATAGCTTCTCCCATTCTGCGATGGGCATAAATAATTTCTCTTTTCGGCTATAGAACCAACGCGGGAAATGAATAGCAGGTATAATGAAATGCTCTGGCTTTAATTCGTGTCCCGTAGCTTCCTTGCATCGTTTATAAAGAGGATGATTCTTTTCTTTAGGATTATTCCATCCGTCAAGGGCTAGATGAGGAACATCAATCAGATACTTGAGATTCATAACACCTTGATTTTCCTTTAAGAATTCAACGAAACGCGGGTCATTGATAATGTCAACCCCTGCAGCTTTAGCTACCACTTCAGGCTCTCTACTATCGAAATTTTCAATATATTTATTGACATCCTTTATGAATCCCCAATATGAAACGGATTTTGGCATAATGAAGTATCCCGCTTTTGTCGTAACTATTGATCCAACTCCAGCATTGGATGATAGGACCTTATATTTTACTACACCCTGATTGTATTGTATATCTTTATATATTTCCATTTCAGTTATCTTTTACGTTCATCACTGCCTCAGACTCAACAGTCCTCAGCGACATCGGGACTGCCCAAGTATTACATGTGTCATCATCGCGGTATGCATCTATTGGTAAAAATAAATCCTTATATGAATTTTCTAGCCTATGATTACTGTTTTGAAAATCAGAACCGGAATATCGTAAAATATAATTTCCTAAGCTTTGAGCATCAACCAATTCCTGCCATTTGCACAAAGCGTCACTCAAAAATTGTTCAATGTAAGCTTCTAATTCATCGGTCAGTAATTCTTTGAGTTCAGAAGACAAATTTTGTGTACGTTCCAAGCGTTTCTTAAAGTAAACGACCAACTCAGCTTTGATTTTATCTTGTATATCAGAATTAAAATTTGCTGCACTTTCAATATTCGCCAAATTGGGATAATAATGCCGTATCATTGTTGCTATATAAAGAGGCAAATATTTTTTCACCGACTTCTTGGAGAACGGAGTTATTGATATAGGCTCAACATAATAATATAACTTCTCGTGGAATTCCCTAAACCGTTCGAAATGTGATAGATCACGTGCTCTAAAAGGATTGTGAAGAGTCACGACAAGGCCAGGCTTACTTCGTGCCACACGGCTAGTTGCCTGAATGTATTCAGCAATATTTCGCGGCATTGAATTCATAATTATCGTATTAAACCTATCCACATCCAATCCAACAGAGATCATGTTGGTCGCTAAAATAAGGTCTGGCGGTGTTGTTCCATGTATCCATTCCTGGTTTCCTCCTACCTTGTGAGGATAGCGCTCTTCAGCACGCCAATGCTTACTGACCTCTTCTAGTTCTTTGACGACTTCTGATCCTGATAAGCGACCGGTGAGCTCGGACTTCTTGAAAGAAGAGTCATACCCATAAAGGCATTCGAGATTATCGCAATAACGTAGAACACGTTTGAATAAACGACGAGTGTACTTTGTAAATTCAGTATAGAACTGAGCATCCGTTTTTCCTACCTCCTTTAAACTATTGAAGTAATCAACTGTAGTATGATAGAAATCCATAGCCTCTTCGGTATAAGGTTCAGATAATCTTGATGCGTTTTCCTTCTCAAAGAGCGCCCTATGCACAAAAATAGTGGCAACAAGGCGCATTTGGGTCGTCATGTGTGTCCTTCCTGTCGGGAAAACGCCTATGTATTTTCGCTTTGACAAGAAATACACTTCATCATTCACCTTCTCCCTCTTATAAAATGAGAAGAATGAATCATCGTAATCCATGCCGGGTTTAGGGAATATGCTTACATCTCTATCATATAAAGCTCTTATTTGCAGCTCCGTATTTCGGGTTGTCGCAGTGGATGATATGATCTTAGGTCGTATAGTCATTCCAGTAGCATTTTTATAGGAGCATAATTGGTCTATAGCACATTCGAACAAGCTAACTGCAGAACCCAATGGACCTAAAAGAAGATGTAATTCATCCTGAATAATTAATGATGGAGGTAGATTGTCTATGCCTCCGTTACCAAAAAGTCTTCTTGAATCATGTTGTGGTTTTGATAAAGACACCATATGTCCCAAGGCCGTGAACTTATCCACTGTGCCAAATAGAAGAGACGGGGGCCTCTTGTATATATACTCATCACAAAGAACAATAGGTAATTCATCTGAAAAAGTGCAGTTAATGTTATCGCACCTAAATTTAATATCTGGGGAAGTTTTTGTTCCAAAGTTCTGATATTCCAACGAATGACCACAACAAGGGCACTTATCCAATGGAATTTTTGACTCACGTCGCTTCTCATTATCATCCAAAATGGCCCACTTAAGGCACTCATCAAGGAGCTTTATAGCATTGTTAGGCAAGGAATCATCTCCAACAAATAAGCCTATTGATATAGGTTCCGCTCCTAAAGAATATATCTCCCAGCGCCGAAGTTGTTCAAGAGCTAGGATAACACGTATAGCACGTTGAAATTGCTGCGTCGCCAATAAACGGAGTGTATAACGCATAATAGCTGTCGTTCCTCCACTTCTCGTTAGTTGAGTCCTTCGTCTGATAATAATTGAGAGTGCAGTTATGCCTAAATACGCTTCTGTTTTTCCACCACCCGTGGGGAACCATACCAAATCTACTAACTCATTTCTCTTGTCCCATTTATCATCATCGTGTCTTTGAACAATACCATCAAGATTTAACAAGATGAAGGCGAGTTGGAACGGTCTCCATGCTGCAGGTAAATCTTCAAAGAGATGATCGTCAGCTTCATTCTTATAAAAATCAAAAGTCGTTTCTTGATCGGTTACTCTTTTACTATGCCAAAGCTGAATGAACATAGCAGAATTCATCAAGCGGAAAGACTCGATGTTTATTGTTTTGCTTTCTAAGATATACTCAATATTTTTGGACATTCTATTGCAGTCTGCCTCACATTTTTCCAAGTTTTCGTATCCTATCCTATTATCTTCGGAACTGTGATCTAATATCTTTTTCTGATTAATAATCCAGTAATGATATGAATTAACAAAAGAATGAAGACTGCAAATAATTTCCTCATTTGAAGCTTCAGAAAAAAGGGATAGCCACTTAAATTCTAAAGTTTTTGAATTACTTAACAACGGCACAGGAATGAACTTTCCGTTATTTTCTTCAAATGTATTTTTATCACGTGGAACAGCTTCCACATCCGGAATTTTAAAAGATGGGAGGAATTCTGATTTTACCCATTTGTTAGTTTCATTTATTCTCCAATCAACTGAACACAAATGTCCTACAGCATAGTCCTTAATCGTTCTATATAAATACTTGAGCTGTTCGACATCTTCTTGTAACGAATCACCTCTATGTACCTGATAAGGAGACAAATATTCGCTTTCCACCTTAACACAAATCCCAAAGAAGCAACGCTCATTCACCTTTTCTGTAACTATTGAAAAATAGTGTTTAGAATCTTCTACGAAAGGAGTTGATGTATTTTCAATTTGAACTTTCAAGTATTTCTTATTGATGTCCCCCCTTGAAGATCTTGTGATTTGGAGCCATACCGATAAGCGAAGGGTAAGTTCAGAATCTTCTTCACCTCGTTCAAAAACGACATTAAGACCATCATTCTTGTACGGTGAATAGACAACCTTGTTTCCATCTTTATTGAAATCAATTGCTGACAAATCAATTTCTTTAATAAATGTATGAGATCGCCAGAAGCCGAAAGATTTAGCGTTGCAAATATTCATTGCATCTTCTAAACATGATAAATATGTTTCAAATTTTTCAATGTCCTTTAACCTTGACTCGATGATTTGCTTCTCTGTAGTCGAAATATATGAATCCTTAAAATAGCGTAATCTTAGCCACAGTCTTTCTTTGTACGATTTCAGATACCGATATTTTTCATCAATCCGTTGGTACTCTGAATCTATTGTACTGTCTTGATTAGCAGCGACTTTCCTACACAATTCTTTGTTAATTGACAATAATAGGTCCTTCACAACGCTTATGTCCTTTGTAATGTCAACAGCTAATCTTACACCACATTCAATTACAGAGAAATATGGCTGAAGTTGAGTAGAATACATATTATAAAAAGACGAGAAGCCCTCTTGGTCATCCAGTCTCACGATAACTGAAGTATATTCTGACTTGGCCACTTTAGTATAATATCGACCAGAGACCGAAATCTTTAAATCAGATGGAGCTATTGGTATCCCTTTTTTATCAATGCAACAAGAGATTCCTATTGTCGTAGGGAAGTATTGGCTTAAGGAATATATATCTTCTTCGTCTGCACTTAAACGGTTTACTCGCTCTTCTAGTTCCTCATTACTGTTATCATCTTGCGATTCCTGATAGATGGAATCAATTTCAAGATCGGGGTCTGTTGTAGCAGGCTGTATTTTATATTCTTCTAATTTATTGATTTCTTCCTGTTTTCGCTTCGGGAAAAGCACAGCTGTACTATAAACTGAACCAGGTGTCGTGTTCAAGACCTCCTCAGTTTTATCTTGAAAACCCTCATCTCCAAGACAACAGAACTTATTATTGCATGCACCAGGGCCTTCCATCTGTTCCCTGATGAACTTCTCTAAAGAATCACGCTTTGTCAGAATCATATTTGATGCTTATTAATTTCTTAAATTTTATATCAAGTAATTCAACCAATATATTTGTTTCCGCTGCACTGTTAACTTCTAAGAGGGTTAGAATTTCAGAATGTTCCTCAAATAGGTTATTAAAATCTTCTTCGCGAACAGAAGGCACAGTCATTATTGACTGGAGCAATGACTCGATTTGGCTATTTAAGATCCGGGTATTACTGTTCTTCATTAGCTTCTTTGTCAAGATAACCCGGTGATATGGAGACCCAAGATCGAATCCAAGATATGTCAGAAGGCTATTTTGACTTTTCCTGCTGCGAGGTAGTATCATGGGATAATCTAAATCCAACCATCTTTCAAAACCACGGAGAGAGATCTCTTTCGATGAAGGGAAGATGGCTCTATATGTTTCTTCTATATTTGAAGAGTCAACTTTACGCTTGAGAAGATATTTCCAGAGCTCAATGTCAGACACAATCTGCTCTTCTGATAACTTATATTCTGGATCTCTGCGTATGTACTCTTCTGACTTTAAGCTTTTATCTGTTTTATTTATTAAAGATTCTTTTATTTGGTCGATGATCTCATCCATCAATTGAATTTCCATTCCTTCCTCAAACGGTAATTCCTTCAAGTTGGATATATAGAACTTCGTACCATCACTATACAAAGCTCTCGAAGCCGCAAGGCACTTAATCTTACCTCCCTCAAAATTTAAAGTGCATTTCTCCACCATATAATCCCGAGCGTCTGCCTCAGCTTCATCTATATTTTCAAAAATACCAGGAAGGACGGGACGTTGGTACACACGTTTGCTCCATACTAAGGTATCCTTTCTGAAATCCGAGAAGAGAAGGCCGTTATATGACTTATCGTAAAAATACTTATTCCATTCATAGTAACGATTGTGGGTTAAACGGTTAATAATAGTCAATCCATGTTGGTTGTTCTTCAAGGGAAGTGGGTCAAATGAATTAGGATATGTCTTATATTTCGAATTCGTGTAGCGATATGTGAACATAACAACCACTTCCGCGTTAACGCCTTCCTTTAAATCTTCAAAATTTGCAATGAAAATCCTCCTCTCGTCTGTTGAAAAGCATCTTTTGATAGTAGTTTTATACTCTTGACTTACCCAACGTGGAAGGATAAAAGCAATTGATTTATAATTCATCAATTTTTTTTCAATATTTCCACGTATCTCATTATTCCAGAGCTGCCTATAGAAACTGAGAAATGGCAATAATATTCTGTCTTGCGACACTCCTATTTCTTGTCTGCAATAATCTAGAAAAGTATCTTGTACTTCTTCAGTAATAGCCAATGAGAGAGCATTTTTAATTTTATAGTTATAAGAAAATTCATCAAAATAAGAATCAACATCCGAGGTAAAAATCTCTCTTTCTGGAGAATCTATCACATATAATGAATTATTGTTCTTTCTGTTAAACATTTGATCAAGCTCATTCGGCGTGAAGGTTATAAAACCGTCGAAATCATTGAATTTTTTGATTTCCCGGTTTAGAAAATACGAAGACAATAAATATTTAATGTTATCTTGAGCATGATAAAGCCGATAGGGCTTCTCTGAAATGTAAAATATTAGGCAATTCTTTATGCCAACATCATATTGGTTGAGTCGTTCAATTTGGTCCTTATTGTATGAGTAAGTGATTCTACCGCGATTCATGGAATGGAAAATAAAAAGGCTCTCAATAACCGGTGTTTCTTCTCTTCTCTTTCTTATAGCCGTCTCTATATCATGAGCCGTAGCTGATGTGGTGATAACGACATTTCTTCTTGAATCAAATATATTATTGGTATATAACTGTTTTAGCCAAGGATTCATATCCTGTTTCCTTGTATTAATGTCTTTCTCCTGTAGCACGAAGAGTGATTTTCCTAATGCAGCATCCTCAGAAACTTTACCTTCAATAAGACTTAAGAATTTCTTTAAATATTTCCTTTCCTCGAACAATCTTTTAGTCTCTTTTTTTGTTATATCGGATTTCAAATACAACGGTTCAGTGGTTTTCCTCTTTGCTATAGAGATTAAGTCATGCGGTGAAGAAAAAGCCACCTTATGAATAAAGAAACGAACCAAGAGCTCTCTGGCCCATTCGGGGCATGTTGGAAGGTATATAATATGATAGTCGGCCCCACTTTCATTATGTTTTTTCTGTGCGAAGCAGTAGTTCACAACATTGTTCATCGCACAAAGAAACCTGCGTCCATTCTCAATCTGAGAATGAAGCATCATTTTACAGATAATTGGGAAGATATCGGATTCTTCATTAATAAATCTATGAAATTTCTCTTGTGAGTACATGAGTCCGAATTATTGTAAAATTAGCAGTTGTAGGTCCATTATGGCCCTGGTCATCCCGACATATAACTCATATGTATCAATCTTCACTCTACCGTTAATAATTAAAATCACATGTTTACATTCTAGCCCTTTAAAGGTTAGAATTGAAGTGAACGGTAGTTCATCTGTGTCTATACACATATTGCGTGGGGTCAGCTCTTTTATGCCATCAACAGTGGCTATACGATCGTATAATTTTTCGCTGCTTGAAGTCTGTTCGCGTTTTGTACTTGAGTCAGCAAGAATTACATATTCATTCCAATTTTTGGAATACTTCCAAATTTCTTTCTTAACTATATTAATATGTTTTATCAAAGTCTTAGCTCCCTCAAAATAGAAAATTTTGACCGAATCATAATTCTCGGCTATTATCTTATCGAACAAATCTTTCGCAGATATGCCATCAAGTAAAGTTTTTGCGAAGGACACAATCTCTTTGTTTGTAGGTACACGCTTATTTGCGTCCAGGACGAATCGTGCTCCATTTTGAGCAACCGAATCTGCTATTTCATCTATTTGCCGATTCTTGTTATTATAGCCTTGTTCTGTATCAAAAAAGACTAGATAACGGCCAGAAGAAAGTCCTTCTTGCGTTACAGAAGTAAAGGAACTGAGCAGCTGGATAGCACCTTTATCTAAAACATCCTGAGCTTCATCAATAATTACATAGTCGTAAGGAGTAAAATCATGCTGACTTCTGGCAATTGAAAACAATACCTCAAGCTTCTCTATAGCTGAACCTTCTGAAATTTCATCAAGTGATATCGAGCCATTGCCAACTTTGTTTTGGACAGATAAAATAAAAGATACGAATTGGTCAACCTGGCAGTAGTGAAGACCCGCCTGCCAAATTTCGTTCTTGATTTTTGCTTCAAGCAACTTATTCCAGCAAAGGTACAATCCTCTGAGAGTATGATACTTTTCAATGTATGCCTTCGCAATCGTTGTTTTACCTGTTCCGGGGCCACCTTCTATAAAGATTCGATCATTCTTCTGAAGACTGTTAAATGAACTCAAGTTATCAATATCCAGACGCTGTAGAATAGCTTCCATATTATGTTCTGAATAGACATTCCGGCTCCTATCCTCGAAGTTGAAAAGTAACGATTGGATAGCGACTTCTATGTCCTGAGGAATAAGATCTTGTCTGCTCCAGCCTTTTATATTCTTGCCTGTTTCAAGTACATCAATGCAAAAATCAGTAAACGATAAAGTAAAATCTTCGTGCTGTTTTTTTGACCATAATTTATAGCCGAGGTCTGCACTAGGATTTGCATTTGTGTGATTCATCCTCGTATGTGGGAATGCACAAATAGTATCTATGAATAGCTGTGAAGAACTGATTATCTTATTGTTAATCAGAGCATACATATAATCCCTTGCTTGGTCGAAAGGTGATCTATCCATGAACGTCCTCTCACGAGAGACCTCATAATAAAACTTTCCCTGTTCTATTCCAATTTTTCCTCCCTTGACTTCAACGATTACAACACCTTTCTCGCATACCAGAAGGAAATCTATTTGGATTTCGCTCTGATTCTTAACTGGAAGGGGAAGCCTCAAATTGTGCCAAAAATGCCAGGTGCTCTCACTCCTTGAACAATCAGCGTATATCCTTCTGAACATTTCTATTTCACCATAAAGCGGACTGCCATCATACTGAGTAATGATAGCTTCTAAATCACTTTTATCTGTATAGCTTACATGGTTAAAAACTGGCATTTTAATTGTTTATGTGCTATTTTCAAAGTTCCGAATTACACAAATTAGACATTTTATAATTGAACATTTCCAAAAGCTCATTTCTCTGCTCAGGGAACATATTCAAAATGTTAACTATGCTTCTCAAAGAAGGGCACATGTTGATATGTTCGTAATACCCATCAGCAATATTCTGCTCAAACTTTTCAAATTTGATTAATTTCGGACGCCCATTGGGTGGTAAAGTATGTTCCTCCCAATAAGATTGATTTCTATAAGAAAACTCCCAAAAAGACATCTTTTTGTAGAATTTTACCTGGTTGCACCAGCGTGCAATCTGAATATAAAGATTGGATAATGGAGCATTGTGATAATCTTGATGTCTCATTATGTACACAGTACATCCATATTGCATAAGTATCCGTATTCTTTGGAACAATTCCCAAATATCTCTATAGAAACTTTCTCTATCATTCTTTTTCTGTTTAAAGCCGCAGAGCAAATAGAACTTGGTTCCTTTCTTCGGATTATATCGTTTCCAGATTTTCAGAGCCTTTTCTATGATTATCCGATCTCTCCAATTATCAAATGCAAAAATAAAATCTCCGTAATATTTCGATTTAGACAACATTTTTGCCATTTCCTCACCATGAGGACTTAGCGCAAGAACTCTCTCATCTAACCCCTGGCGGAACTGGAACGGTTTACCATAATCAATAAGCTGTTGCAAAAGAGGCTTCCATACAGAAATATCCGAAGCTAAAAAATTGTCGTCCCATAGGTAAATGTATTTTCTTATAAAATGCCCTTTTTCATCCTTCTCTTGATCATCAAACCATTCTAATTTCGAATGTGGACGAACAGTTGCTTCAAGTTTGTTAATACAGAAAGGACAATGACGTATACACCCTCGGGTAAGGAAACCAATCGAGAAGTATAAATAATCCTTGAATTTATGACGGTTGAATCCTAACTTAACTTGCTTATCAACATAATTGTCGTATAAATGATAGTAAGGCATTTGTCTGACCATATCTATTCCGAATTTACAAGAACCGCCTTTTGTGTTAGAAAATCTATTTAGAAAATTATCGTTTTCTAACCGGTTCATATCTAACGTCCTTTTTTTCGCGAAGATTTTAATATTTGGCTCATCTGCATAAAAACCAGTTCCGCCTAAAACAAACTTCTTTTGAACTGGTGTGCCTTTTGCCATTTCGTAAAAAGCAGGCATTGCTGTAAATGTGAATACGCGAGACAAGTAGATTCTATCGTACTTAGAAACATCTGTTTTCGGATCAAGAATAAGTTCAAAGCATATCCCATGATCATTAAGGAAGCCAGCAATTTTTAATAGTACGAGATTAGGATGACGGGTACCATTGTCTAGTAGATCTGCATCTACCAAACCAATCGTCAATTTTGTAGTATTATTATATTTTGCACTACTCATTTCTGGACACAAAAAGTGATTTCAGATTATAATTGATAAAAAAGTAATTCAATTTTTTTTGTGCTAAATGTTCTGTAACTCGAGTCAATAGCACTTTGCTATCTTCTTCATCTTTATAATCAATTGTAAATTACAAATATCACTAGTAAAAGTCACCTATTCGTTTTAAATATTAATACTTTTAAGCCCAGTTCTCTTGAGCATAAAAAATAAGTACGAAAAACGTCAAAACATGACGAGATGGAAAAGAATTGCTTCCGGTAGAAATTGCATGAGAACAGTATTTAGGAGTACATAGATTACAATTATGAGTGCATTGATTATTGGCATTAAAAGCTATCCATTCAGCCATAAAAACCATATATGGACTCTCTGATTGTTTTGCAAGATCATGCCAGGATCTTCTCAACTTTTTTTGTTTTTCTTCAAAGTATGCCATCTTGCATGCCTTAAGTATTTAACTTGTCTGTTCATACTGAAAGATTCTTTTTCAGAGTTGAAAGTGTAATTTCAAAATCATTTGGATATTCTCTTATTGCATCTACATAGTTTAATAAATGACTACCCTCAAATATGTTAAATATGATTTTAATACTGGTACCCTTAATTATGCTCTTAGATTCCTCATAAAGAGAATATCTTTCTTTTTCGTCAAAAAGATCATACATACTTATTCTTTCCCAGGTATCAATATCCTTCGATGGTTTCATTTTTTTGAGAATAAATACGGAAACCATTAAATAAATATCATCAATTACATTCTCAAGAGTTGGTATAATAACTTTAACTTCATATGGCCCTTCAATTGGTTGTAGAAGCAATGCTGGTCTGCTGTTTTCAGTGAATTGAATCAAATGTGTAGGGATGACCCCACCATGATTTTGGTGAGCTCGTCCAATTAAAATTGTTGCAGTTGTTGTTGACATTTATGCAGGTATTAATATTTATGAATACTCTTCTTAGGTTATTAAAAAAAAGCCTTTAAATAGAATATAAAATTTGTCTGGAAAACTGACGTTTTGTGCGAGCATATGAACAATATAACTATTTCTGGAACAGATATATGTAAAAATAGCACTTATTCAAGAAAATTCAAATCTTTCTTGAATAAAAAACGCATGGTTTAGGCATACTTTATTTATTCTTCTCGAATAACATCCCTACCCCATCCAGCAAAAGGCCAATAATCAATATTACTGCTATCATAACAGGTGTTTTAACGGTATTTTCTAACTGGGTATAATATACCAGGTCTGGGCGAAAATAAACAGGCATTACGTCAAAACGTGACGTAATGAACAAAAATCACCACCGGTGCAGATAGCAAATGAGAACCTCGGAGCCTTGTGAAATACTATTGTTCAGTCTTTTCCTTTCTTAAAAAATCTGCATAATTGTAAATACAGAAGGCAAAGCATGTTTCATACATCTGGCGATTGCGTCTAAGGCTGGCCCTGAGTCCGTTTCTTTTAGCCCATTCATATGTCAGATTGATTACTTCTCGTTTCAGCTGATAAAGCTTCATTTTA
>Ga0209203_1001873_pt1 | contig 14785 bp, 11 predicted proteins | sample AD_UKC109_MetaG_FD_184423 | JGI IMG/M metagenome (GOLD analysis project Ga0209203, IMG submission 184423) | Active sludge microbial communities of municipal wastewater-treating anaerobic digesters from Hong Kong - AD_UKC109_MetaG (SPAdes)... | ecosystem: Engineered > Bioreactor > Anaerobic >... | reverse complement strand
GGGGCCGCGCCTTTTCACCGAGAAGTCTACCGACTACATGATTGGTCATGCCAACAATCTGCTCCTCAAATCCTGGCTGACCATGCATTTTGGGACTACAAATATTGCCGTTAAAGCTGGCAATCTGTTGTACTTCTTGCTGCGTAAAGAGTTCCGTTGCGATGGCGAGCTTCATAGCGTTGTCGCTGCCCTGCATATCACGGATAGCTCCAGCAGCCATAAGAGCCTTGGTGATAAATGCTCGTTGTATATCTGGGTCTTTGGCTAGTCTTTTTGCATCCTGCACAGCAGTCTCGGCCACCTTCATCAGTCGATGACCAGCATGAGGCAATTCACCACTGGCGACAAGCCCCTCGGCTTCCTGCATAAAGTCACGGGTCGGTTTAATCGCTTCTGCAAACTTTTCGCCCTGTTCGATTGCTACTTGCTTGGCTTCTTGGGCGGCAAGATGCGACTCCCAGGCTTTCTCAACCGGTGGCAAATCGTGGTCTTCGGGATATCGTATATTGTCACCAATGTTTTTGCCACCGATTACCGTATAGTGACTGGGTGTTTTATTGCCCTTTTCGTCGGTGGTGTAAACGATACCAAATGCCTTGTCAACGCTGCCCAACTGGAGCGCAAGCCCGCCGACTCTTTTGGTAATTGCCTGCTTTGCCTCGTGGTTCTCGGGAGTACTGGGTTCACCTAAAATAGCGGCCTCGGCAATAGTAAGAACGCCTAGTACAGCCGACTTTGACATGGGTCGGTCTAAGCCCTTTTCGACAGCTGCAATCCGCGCGGCTGCACTATTTGGGGTAGTTGTGAATCCCTCGCCAGGCACAGGGAGAACCGGTGGGCGTACAGCTGTTTCTGGCGAGTGAGCTGTGGAATATATATGTGTGTGTTGTGTCATAATTTTGTTTTGTAGACCTAGTTAAATAGTAGCACACTATTGGTAAAAAGTCAATGGTATTGCCTGCTGTGTATGACCCAAAAGTAAACACCCCTCTTAGTGGGGTGTTTACTTTTAACATAAGCGCGTACTCAGCTTAGACCAAGATGAAATCGAATCCGGTCCATCACGTCAGAAATAACAACTTGTGACTTAACGAGATAATCGTCGGCTCCCATTCCCTGGGCGCGCTGTTTGTCGCTGTCTTGGCTGAGCGCGGTAAGCATAATAATTTTAAGATTGGCAGTGTCGGGAGTGTTGCGCAAAATATCGAGCACATCAAACCCACTAATCTTGGGCATCATGGCATCAAGCAGTACAAGGTCGGGTTTGTATTCGCGAGCAGTGGCCAAGGCATCTTCGCCGTTTGCCACCCTGCGCACATCAAAGCTTTCTGCTTGCAAACGCATAACATACACGTTGGCAAGTGCATCATCGTCCTCTACAAGCAATATTTTTTTGGGATGAGTTGTACCTGTTTCCATACTGCTTATGGTACGCTGTAATCGCTATTTTTTCAATAAACTTTGAATAAAGCCGACAAACATTGGATGTGGACGATTGGGCCGGGACTTAAACTCGGGGTGATACTGGCTCGCCAGCAAGAATGGGTGGTCAATGCCCTCTATAACTTCGACTAAACCGCTTTGAGGATTAGTGCCACTAGCACGAATGCCCCATGATTCGTACTTTGACACGTACTCGTTCATGGCCTCATAGCGGTGACGGTGGCGCTCCACGATAGCAGTCGTACCATATACCTTGGCGGCCAAGCTCCCAGGTTGGAAGGTACAATCGTAATCGCCCAGACGCATAGTACCCCCGGTGTTTTCTTTGCCCTTTTGGTCGGCCATTGTCGCAATAACGGCGTGGACGGTTTGTGGGTTGACTTCGGTAGTGTTGGCGTCTTTCAGCCCAGCACGTCTGGCAGCCGCAATAACCATCATGTGCAACCCATAGCAAAGGCCAAGATAGGGTTTTTTGTGGTCAAGCGCATAGGTAGCGGCACGAATCTTGCCGTCAACACCGCGCGTGCCAAACCCACCTGGTACCAATAGGCCGTCTACGGCTTCGAGGGTTTTTTGTGCATCGGGTTCAGACATAGCGGCAAGCTTCTCGGCATCAATCCACTGGATTTCTGCCGCAGTATTTTGCGCCCAGGCCGCCGCTCGCACTGCTTCAAATACCGACATGTAGGTATCGGCGTTATCGAGATATTTGGCAACAACGCCAATGGTGACTTTGGGAGCCTTTTTGTTAAGGGCTCGATCGACTACTTCACGCCACTGGGTTAGGTTTGGTTTGGCTGCCTTAAGACGAAGCTTATTGCAGATGACATCGGCAATACCCGTGTCTTCCAGCGTTAATGGCACCTGGTAGATAGTTTCGGCGTTGGGCAGTAGTGCAATTGCGTTGGGCGTAACACCACAAAACAGACTAAGCTTTTCTTTAACCGAATCGGGCGCTTTGGTTTCGCTACGACAAACGAGCACATCGGGGGCAATACCTAAGCCACGAATGTCTCGTACCGAATTTTGTGCTGGCTTGGTCTTAAATTCATGACTTGCTCCTAGATAGGGCATGTAAACAACATGCACGTAAAGGCAGTTTTCGCGCCCGACTTGCATGCCAAGCTCACGAATCGCTTCTAAAAAGCCTTGGCTTTCATAGTCTCCCACTGTGCCGCCAACTTCGACAATATGTACATCATAGCCCTTACCTGCGTCGAGAATGTACTGCTGCATAGCACGAGTAACGTGGGGGATAATTTGCACTGTTCCGCCCCCGTATTTGCCGGCTCGTTCGGCTTCAATAACGCCAAGTAGCACTCGCCCACTCATAACCGAGCTGGTTTGGGTAAGCTCTTGGTCAATAAACCGTTCATAGTGGCCCAAGTCGAGGTCGGTTTCGGCACCATCTTTGGTCACAAAGCATTCACCATGCTCCCGAGGGTTGAGCATGCCAGCATCGACATTGAGGTACGGGTCGCATTTTTGGATGTTTACGGTCAAGCCACGAGCTTTCAGGAGGTTACCGATAGAGGCTGCTGTTATGCCCTTGCCAAGCCCAGACAACACACCACCTGTTACAAACACAAACTTTGTTTGCTTTTCTGCCATTTTTACCTCACTTTGTTCTCTAAAATCATACCGGGTTTAAGCGCTCAGCGCAACCACTCAAGTAAAGCTATCAGAGCAGAGGTATGAGTTAGCCGGCAAAGAGCTCAGACTATATCCTTCTCGCTAGCAGCTACGAAGGACAAGGGGCTTAGAACTTACGAAAAAGTCGTCAGAACAATGAGCAGAGCCGTGAGTTGGTCGCAAACAACTCCGAGCATCTTGCGGTTTAGACGGCATTACGGCAACCTCCCTGGACTGATTGTTAGTTGAAAGTACAATACCAGCGAATATTTACCTATGTCTGTCTAGTACTTTTCGCATTGTCGCTCTAGGCAACAATCACCGAGCGGGAGTGAAAGCATGCCGAGGATTCTGGTTACACTACTACCGCATGAAACAGGTTTCATCGGGGAACCCGTCTTTTCTTTTGGCAAGAAAAGTAACTCGAAGGGCCGCGATGTGGCCTGTCGAAATAGGGCTAATGAGGTGAAAAGACGTGCCTAAATAGCCTGTTTTATTTCAGGTATTCTTGGGCAGCAGTCAGTTGTGTGTCGTTTTGGGCTTTGCTATCAGCCTCAGAAATCTTGACTTCTTGGTCAGGCATAATGCCTTTTTTGTCGATATTGGTGCCGTTTGGCGAGTACCACTTGCCCACGGTCACTTTTAATGAGCTGCTGTCTTCAAATTGTATGAGTTGCTGTACAACACCCTTGCCATAGCTTTTTTCGCCAATAATGCGCGCTCCCGCTTTGTCACGTAGTGCCAGGGCAACAATCTCGGAGGCTGATGCTGAGCCGCTATTCAGCAGGATTACTGTTTTTTTGCCTTGCAAAATATTGCCACCAATTGCCCTGTCTTGTCGCACCACAGTAGTACCCTTGCGCTGTTCTACCACCGCTGTTCCCTTGGACAACCATAGGCTGCTGAGATTGACTGCCGATACTACCTCTCCACCGGGATTGTCGCGCAAATCAAGTACAATACCCTGTGCCCCATCGGCAACCAGTTTTTGAGCTGCCTTGTTGGCAAGTTCGTCGGTGTCATCGCTAAATTGACTTACCTGCAAGTAGCCTACACCATTTGCAAGCATTTTTGAGGTAACCGAGGGAATATGAATAGTATCGCGAGTAATTGTCATTTCGAGCTGCTCGGCTTGGTTACGAACGATGGTCAATGTCACTTTTGTACCTTTTTTGCCACGTATTTTTAGAACTGCTTCTGTGGCAGTCATGCCGGCAGTCGTTTTGCCATCAACGGCAGCAATAACATCTTTGGCACGCAAACCAGCAGCTTGCGCCGGTGAACCCTCAAGCGGTGCGACCACAACAATTCTGCCCTCAGCATCTTTTTCGAGCCGGGCCCCTACTCCGCTTATCGTCCCTTGCAAATCATTTTGGAACTGCTCTGCCTCAGTTGCCGACATGTATTCTGTATAGGGGTCTTTGGTGCTCCCCGCGAGGCCGTGTTTCAGCCCATCAAGCACCTGCTGGTTAGTAAGATTACCATCGTAATTATCCCGAAGCGCACTATATACTTCGTCAAGACCACTATAATCAATTTGGCTTGAGAGCTGTCGTGTAGAAGGGTTATTTGGTACCCCACCTACTCTTATCTTTCCCTGGCCTACCATCAGCCCAGCCCCAAAAAGCAGCCCAGCTACAATAACGCCGCCGATAATGTGAAAGATACCAAGTGATTTTTGTCGCGCTTGAATGGGATTGGTTTGTTGCATATGCTTAAAAGTATAGCATGCCAATAATCATGATGGGGTACAATGGTATCTATGAGTGTGAGTACAATTTCTGTTCAAGAATGCACCGCCGCAGAATATCAGCAGGCTCTTATGCAGCTTGAACAAAAACAGCCTACTTCCGTATCTTTTTTGCAATCGCTGGTGTATGCTCGCTTGCAAGAGTTAATTGGTCGACAGGTGGTCTATGTTATTGGAAGTGCAGCCAATGTCCCGGTGGCCTGCGGAGTTGGTATATGCTATCAATTGCCGGGCGGTCTGCGCTATCTTTACTTCCCTTATGGCCCAGTTGTGACCGAAAACGTCGTTTATACAGCCCTTAGCAGTGCCATACTGCCCATTGCGCGGCGCCTGGGGTGCGCTTTTGTACGCATTGACAATGACCGTTGGCTCACAACACTCAATCTCAAACCTGCCCCCAATGACATCAGTCGATTATCGAGTTTACAGCCCCGTGCTGAGTGGGTGCTCGACATTAATCAAGATACCCAAGCTGTTTGGATGGGCATGCATAAGCACGCGCGTTACAATGTGCGGCTTGCCGAACGTGCCAATGCCTCCTATAAGCAGTTTGCCCCAGCTGAAGCGCCGTTTGATGAGTTTATTGGGCTTATGCAGACAACAAGCGACCGAGACAATTTCTCACTCCATGATGAGGCATATTACCGAGCGATGTTGAATGCCATGAGTCCCAAAGATGGCTTTGTGGCAATTGTCTATATAAACGATGCTCCTGCGGCGGCGGCGCTCTTTGTTGTACACGACAACCAGTTGCATTATGTATTTGCTGGGTCATCCAACGACTACCGCAAGATTGCTCCAGCTTATTTCTTGCTCTGGAATGCCCTGCAGCATGGCAAAAGAAAAGGCTGTAGTTTACTAAACTTTGGTGGGGTGCAAGATGAAGTTAAAAAACTGCACCTTCAGGGGGTAACGAGCTTTAAGAAGCGGTTTGGTGGCTACCAAATTAACCACCGCAATCCTCATGATATTATCGTTTCACCCTTCAAGTATGCCCTGCTGCGACTCTACAAACGCATTCGATAGTCATAGGTCATAATTTAGACTCATCTCGACAGCGGCTACGCCGCTCACGCCCTCTCATTATTTCGACACCTTCGACTGAACTCAGAATGAACAAAGTAGAAAAGTCTCCCTCTAGTGTGCCTTTGTGTTCCCTACACCCTACATCCTCTGCGTCTACATCACTGCTCTGATACCTTTTCTTGAGCTCCTTGTCCCTATTAGCTATGAGAGAAGGACGATGCTCTGATAGCTGTTTTAATCCTAGCGTTGCCAATCACCAAAGTAGATGTAGGTAAATGTTGATGCTGGATAGCGCCAACGGCGGAAATTGCCTGCCCAGTCATAGTTATACTCACTCACGATTACATAGTTGCCGTCGACAGCCTCAACCCATACGGCATGACCATACGAACCCCAGAACGAAATCCCTACCGTTCCGGCCTTAGGCGTTGAGCTGGTTGGAATCCCGCTATTGCGCGCGTTGCGTACCCATTCGTTGGCATTACCAATACCACCCCAGTACGGCATATTGCCGTAGGCTTCGTTTACCTTCCAGGCGGTATAGCTTACACATTCACGAGTATACATCCCCCAGCTGTCAAGATACGCATCCAGTGGAGCGCTCTTCCATTTTGCAGGATAGGTATTATCGCCACTGTCACCAATAACTGCACTACCGCCCATTTTGCGGATGGCCTCGGCCTGGGCAATACGAAGCTGGGCAATTTGCTGGCTGTTGGCACTGATTTGCGCATTATAACTGGCACGCTGGCCTTCGTTATATGCCAGGAGTTCTTGCTGCTTAGCGCGGTCTGTGTCTAGTTGTGACTGTTGCAGTTGCTGCTCTTTTAGTAGGTTCTCGACCTTGGCTTTTTGTACCTGGAGCGTTTTTTGCAGCTCTGCAATACGCTGCATCGTTTCTTGAATCTTGTTTTGAACGCGACTACGATATTCCTGTTTATCAACAAATTCACTTAGGTTTTTGCTGGTAGCTAGCATTTCGAGTGTATCGGGGGTACCATCGACATACATGGCCTTAATATCGGCCGAAAGCACCGCACGTTGACGGTCAATTTCTGCCTGGGCCTCATTAATCTGTCGCTGTAAGTCAGCTTGCAGGGCTACATTGGCGTTTATTGCCGCCTGCAAACCATCAATTTGAGCCTGCAGCTTGGCAATGGCATCTTGGTAGCTGGCTGCCTGTGAAGCAAGGTCGTTGACTAAGCTGCGGGTTGAGCTATTTTGGGCTTGCAGTTGATTAATCTGGTCTTGGTACTGGTCGGCAAGCACATGCTGCCAAGTTGGTATGACCGAACCGGTAAAGAGTAAAGCCACTGCAACTGCGAGCGTTGCGCCTCGTTTGGTTTTAGGAACAAATCGAGCGAGCCCAATGAACTGATTTGAATGTTGTTTTTGCATAGTTTTTGTCTTATTTTTAGACCTACGTATTGTATCACGCTTATGCATTAAATGCAACCCTCCTCTGCTCTTACTCACAGATAGCTATTGTTGTACTTTTGCAGTTTGTCTATTGTTGTCACCACGTCTTGGCACAAGGGCGCACCTGCAAACAAGCTGTACTGCTTGCCAAACCAAGTTGATGATTATTTCTTTGGCGTTTTGAATTTGAGATATCGCCGCGTAGCAATAATGGAAGATGCGGCGCCTATTAGTATACCAAGCGCTAGCTGTATGACCAATAGCCACCAGAAGTGATTTCTAAAATATTGTTGAGAATAACTAATGTCAAGAATGCCCAGACTGGTCGCCTGGAGTGAATTTGAGGCAGTTATAAACAAAGCATTTATGAGCAATATCGAAATAATAGCCGACAGTATGCCATAAATAATCGCCTCGATGACAAACGGTCCGCGAATATACCAAGTACTAGCACCCAGAAGCCTCATAATTTGCAACTCGTCCCGACGGTTAAAGATTGCCATCTGAATAGTATTAAAGATAATGAGCACCGAGATTGTTGCAAATACCGCCACAGCAACCACCCCGGCTCGCCGCATGATGTTAGTGGCATGCGTTATCTTGTCGATAGCTTCGCGACGGTCGCCATTGTCTGATGCCGGGTCAGATTGGAGCTTCTTATTGTCTGGTTTTTCGATAAATGAGCGAATTTGTCCAAGTTGGTTGAGGTCACGAGGCTTAACCTGAATAGTGGCAGGTAATGGGTTGTCGGTTTCGTTAATTGCCTTAAGCAGGCTCTCGTTACCGACATTTTGCTTCATATAGGCTCTTAGGGCGGCTGCTTTGTCAAGATATGAGACCTTTTCTACACTTGGCAAAGCACGCAGGTCATCGACAAAGGTCTTGGCTTGAGCTTCGGAAACAGTATCTTTTAGATAAATCGAAATATTAATTTTGTCGGTAATTTGGTCGACAGTGTTTCGGAATGTCGCGTTTACAATCAACGAAAACAAAATAATCGTTAGGGTAATAATCATAATAGCCATGGCCGCAACTGCTAGCCAGGCATTGCGCACAAAGTTGAGCATGCCAGTACGAACAATCCGACCAAAAGTAGTAGTACGTCGTCCCATTAGTTTCGGACCCTTGCCTCTGGAACTGGGCGCTTTTCGTTGTAGCTGGCATTCGCCCGATCACTATCAATCTTACCTTGTTTTATGGTAATAACTCGCCGTTTTAGCTTGTTGACTATGTCTTGGTTGTGCGTGGTTAAAAGTACAGTCGTGCCATAGCGGTTAATTTTTTCAAGCACGGCAATAACGTCCCAAGCGTGCTTGGGGTCAAGGTTGCCCGTGGGCTCATCGGCGATAAGGATTTTGGGCTGACGCACAATGGCCCGAGCTATAGCGACTCGCTGACGCTCACCACCGCTCAGTTCACGTGGCATACGACTGGCTTTGTCCTTAAGATTAACAATATCAAGTACTCTTGGCACGGTGTTATTTATTTCTTTTTGGCTAACGCCAACAATTTCAAGCGCAAAGGCCACATTTTCAAACACGGTGCGATTGGGCAATAGTTTAAAGTCCTGGAACACTACACCAATTTTACGGCGCAGAAGTGGAATATTTTTGTCTGGCAATTTGTCGTAATCGATACCACCAACAATAATCTTGCCACTACTCGGTCGTTCCTCGCGGGTCAAGAGTTTTAGCAACGTAGACTTGCCCGCCCCACTCTGTCCAACCACAATCACAAACTCTTTTGGCTCGACATGCAGACTAATCCGGTCCAAGGCCGACCCCAAGTTCTTGTTGTATGTCTTTGTTACCCTATCCAACAAAATCATTAGCAGTATTATAGCATAGCTATCTGAGACCATGCTGATCACAATTTGATGTAAGGCAGTAAGTGCAGTATCGATTCAGCCAGAAAGAAATGAGTAATTATCTATTTTAATAAGAGCGGCCGCCTACCACGCAGTGATGTCGCCACTGGAGCGGCCGGGGGCTGGATAGCCATAGCGCTTGGCTGCACTCACAAAGAGCGAGCTGGCAGCAATCATTTCGAGCGAAAGGGTTTGCCTGAATGTACCAATGTTACCGCTATCTTGAGCTACCTGAAGCGCCTCTAGACTTGTCTGCCGATGTTCATAAGCATCGTCTAGACATGTCTGATTAATAGGGAGCGTTTCGTCGAGCCGATTGTTAATCCCTGCAGCAATCTCATTATGTACTACTAGTAGCGGTCGGCGATGCTGATACGTCTGGGCAACCGCCGCCAATGCAATCGTGTTATGTGCGCTTTTGCCGAGTGACTGAGTTACCTGTAGCCCAAGTGGGTTGTTCTCGTCGTGAATTTCTTGTACGAATAGCCTGGCTCGGTTTAGATAATTTAATATACTAACAGCAAACGAGAAATCTCCACGGTTGACGCCCTGTTCCCAGTAAGGATACTGACTCTCGTCGGGAAACTTTTGCGTTGAATAAATGGTCTCCAGCCATCCAGTCAATAAATCGTTCAGTCGTCTTTGACATACATGTTATTGCTTGATGAGTTCGCTGGGCGATACGAGATCAAAGACGACTCGCCGGGTAGTGTCAAACCCCATGGCGTCACCAGTTTCTGGAGTAAAACACGCCACAACTTCGTTGGTAGCGGGCTCGTATCGTATAGACCACTTCGTTGTATCTGGCCTATCCGTCCAAGCAATAAGCTTTGTATCGGTTGGAACAGCTCCTTCTATCTTTGCTGCATCGCAATTAACCCTATCCATAAGAGCTGGATCTACAACAATTTGACGCTGGCGATCCTCAAAAACAGTGGCTTTTTTAAGGGTATATTTTGAGCTCACCTTTGGGAGTGTGTTGATACCCAATTCCGCTGAACCAAGGAGTGTTTCAGAGTACTCAGGGTGAATCTCTTCACCAAAACCGCCGACGGCTCCACCAGCAAGACTATAGCCCTTATCATCAAACCATTGATCTTCGTCAGTATAGCTCCATAGTTTCTTAGCACCCAAGGTCGCACCTATGGCAAGTGTCGTACCGAGCGCAACTCCCGCTATCCATTTCCCAAGGAGTTTCGTCGTGTTTTTAATATTTTCTTTCCGCTGCAACTCTGCAAGTGCCTGATGCTCTCGAGCTACTTCTATGGCATCTTTGCCAATGGTTTCCAGTCGGTTCGGCCAATGCTGCTCTGACGCTGGATATTTTAGCCATTCATCGCTAGGAGTGTTAGCCGGCATAGCAATAACGTTTAGCGCAACCTCAGTATAATTTGATGCCTCAGGCAGTAGATTTGACTCACCCTTTCCCATGCATGCACTCCCAATATAAAAGAAATATTATTTTATACATTATAGTACTTTATTTGCAAGAAGTCAATTATTACTCTGCTGTTCCGAGGGTGTGGTCGAGATAGGCGGTAATGAACGGATTGAGGTCACCGGCCAGCACTTTATCTGGGTCGGACGAAACATGTTCGCTGCGCAAGTCTTTGACTTGCTTATACGGGTGAAGCACATAGCTACGAATTTGATTACCCCAGGCGGCCTGCTCATTTGGCCCCTTAATATCCGTGAGGCGTTCGGCATGCTGTTCCATTTGGAGCTGAGCGAGTCGCGAACGCAGTATCGTCATAGCGGTTTCACGGTTTTGCAACTGGCTACGTTCGTTTTGGATGGCGACTACAATACCGGTGGGAAGATGGGTGATACGCACGGCCGAGTCGGTGGTGTTGACACTCTGGCCGCCGTGACCGCCAGCCCGGTAGACATCTATCTTAAGGTCTTTGTCATCAATCTCGACGATTTCGGGCGAATCGATTTTGGGCATCACCTCTATTTTGGCAAAGCTAGTTTCGCGGCTCTCGGCATTAAACGGGCTAAGCCGTACTAAACGGTGCACGCCGTGCTCGCCACGTAATTTGCCATATGCAAACTGCCCTTCTATTTCAAGAGTAGCGCTTTTGATTCCAGCTTCTTCACCTGTTGATTCCTCTACGACTGTCACCGAGCAATCATTTTGTTCGGCCCAGCGCACATACATACGTAGCAACATGGCTGTCCAGTCCTGAGCGTCGGAACCACCAGCACCCGCATGCAGACTTAGTAAAGCGTCGTGGGCGTCATAGCGACCCGAAAATTTTAAGTCCTCTTTTAAGTTTTCTAGATCTTGTTCGGCCTGTTTCACCTGGGATTCGATTTCTTCAGATAACGTTTCGTCCCGGAGTGCAATCAGCTCGATAATTTCTGCGCTGATTTGTCGCAGCTGGACCCACGGGTGCGTGCGCTTTTCGAGTGCGGCTTGCTGTCGCACAACGCGCTGGGCAGCTCCCTGGTCTTGCCATAAATTTGGGTCATTTGCCTGCTTGTCGAGCTGCGCCTTTTCGGTTAAGAGTGCGTCGAGCCCAAGCTTTGCCGTAGCGTCATTAATCCGAAGTTGTAGTTCATGCGCGCGAGCCTGGAGCTGTTCCATTACTCGGCCCTACTTTGCTCCCACAGTGGTGCAATTTGTGCGTTCAAATCGGTAGCGAGCTTGGTGGTAGCACTGCCATACAGCCCCAAGCCACCGACCCCCTCGCTAAACATTGCCCGTGTAGCATTAACGATAGATTGTTTGGTCACTGCCTGGATCCGTTCGGGGTATTGGTAGTAGTCGTCAACATGTTCATCGAAGAAATAGCGACCTGTATAGCCACCTGCGGTGCTTGCCACCGTCTGCGCACTACGTTGGTAGCGCCCAATCACGTAAGCTTGAGCGGCTGCAATATCAGCCTCGGCCAGCTCACCACGAAAAACATTGCCAAGTTGTTCGATAACGATATCGAATAACGCAGGCGCATTGGCTACCGAAACTTGGCTCCCAAACCATAGGTTACTGCTCAGTTTAATCTGTTGAAAGCCCGAATTCATGCTATACACAAGGCCACGCTCGCGGGCAGTCCCAAGAATTTTGGAATACAATGTTTCGGTAAGGATGGCATTGGCCACACTCAAAGCATCAAGCTCGGCTTCCTCGAGCCGACGCGCCTGAAAAGTGTCAATGTAGAAATACAGCGTATCGACGCTCGAGTTATGTATTGCTACGGGAGACTTGGGCAATGTAACAACCTCATCGGGCATAATGAATCGTTCACCTCTTGGCAGTTCTATGCTCTCTAGCATCTGCATAATAGTACTACGCCTACGACCAATATTACCGGCAATAACAAAACGCATGTTGTCGGTGGTATGGGTACGACGGTAATGTTCGCGCACGTCATCTAGAGTGACGTTTTGCATAAGTTCTAGCCGGTCTTTGTCGGTTTCGGCTACCAGGCCATAGGCCTTACGGCTAGCCGCTCCCAGTTGACGGTAATGATTATTTGCCCGTGCGGCCAGTTCCTCTCGTACGTTGCCAAATTCGGCATCAAATTCTTCCTGAAGGAAAAGTGGCTTAGTAATGGCGACAAGTAGCAGTCGAAACACGCGGTCCCACTCAAAATCGGCGCACTCTGTTTCGTAAACAATGTCGTAGACATCGGTTGAAGCATTGCTATAGGCACCGTTTTTTTCGACTTCAGCCTGAAAATCACGCGCGCGTGGGAACTCGTCGTTAGCACCAAGTAACACGTGTTCCATCAGGTGTGGTGTTTCCCATTTCTCGCGCTCTACCAAATATTCACCGGCCCGAAAGTTGATATATACATCCATAACCATGGCATCGGGAACATGCACCAGTAGGCCTTTGGCGCCGTTTTCGAGAGTGATTTCTTCGACAGTATGTTTCATAGATAGGGTATAGTGTAGAGGGTACAGGCAGAGACCTATGCCCTAACCACTATCACTTATTTGCGCTTCCTTGCTTTTGCTTTGCGCTGACGCTCAGCCTTATTGGCTTTAGCTCGCTTTTTCGATGTTGATGGCGCCTTAGTTGTTGGCTGTTTGTTAGCAGCTGTTGTAAAGTCGCTGGCCTCAAACTCACCTCCTTCGGCGGCAATGGTATCGGCGTTGCTAACAGAATTACGCGCAGCTCGAGTCAGTTCGGTTTCGATCGGCTCGTCGAGCTCACTTGAGTCGATTGGCTCAGCATGGAACAGTGCTCGTACTACTTCATGACGCAAGTCGTGCTGCATTTGCTCAAATATCAGCTGCCCACGTCGGCGATATTCAACCAGCGGGTCTCGTTGACCAACGCTCATCCAGTGAATGCCCTCGCGTAGATGGTCCATGTTTTCAAGGTGCTGCATCCAAAGGTTGTCCAAGACCTGAAGATAGACATCACGCTCAATTTTACGCATGATATCGGGGGTAAACGCCGCTTCCCGTCCCTTATACAATTCGCGTGCCTCTTGCTTGAGAGTTTGGTGTACTTTGTCGACAGTGGTTGCAAATACCCTATCAAGTGCTGGGTCGTCGAGCGGCAAAAGCTCTTTCACGAGTGGCTCGTAATTATCGGTAGTGCGTTCTGGTGCTTCGGCCAAAAGTCTGACTTCTTCGTCAATGTACACTTTGACACGTTTGCTAATATCGGTTGCTTGCAAAACCTCTTTACGCATAGTGTATGTGGCGCGGCGATGACGGTTCATAACATCGTCGTATTGAACAACTTGTTTGCGCTGATCAAAGTGAAAACCCTCGACCTTTTTCTGTGCGTTTTCAAGACTACGGGAAATCATGCGGTTTTCGATAGGTACTTCATCGTCGACTTTAAGACGATTCATAATGCTGGCAATACGGTCACCGCCAAATATACGCATCAGGTCATCTTCGGTACTAACGTAGAACTGCGACATGCCCGGGTCGCCCTGGCGACCTGCACGACCACGTAGCTGGTTGTCGATACGCCGCGATTCATGACGTTCACTTCCGATAACAAATAGTCCACCCAGTTCTTTCACTCCGTCGCCAAGCATAATGTCGGTACCACGACCGGCAATGTTCGTAGCCAGCGTGACTGCACCCTTCTGCCCAGCCTGAGCGACAATTTTGGCCTCTCGCTCGTTGTTTTTAGCATTAAGCAGTTGGTGCGGTACTCCTGCTTTGGTGAGCAATCCGGCAAGTTTTTCGTTTTTCTCGATGCTGGCAGTACCAAGGAGCACCGGCTGACCCTTCTCGTGCAGTTCTTTGACTGTGGCAACGATAGCCTTAAATTTGGCTGTTTCGTTGCGGTAAATACGATCTGGCAGATCTTGGCGTACCACTTTGCGATTAGACGGAATTTCAACAACGGCAAGCTTGTATATTTGGTGGAACTCTTCGCTTTCGGTCATAGCCGTACCAGTCATGCCGGCTAGTTTGTCGTAGAGACGGAAGTAGTTTTGGAACGAAATAGTCGCAAGGGTCATAGATTCTTGCTGTACCTCGACACCCTCTTTGGCTTCTATTGCTTGGTGAAGTCCCTCATTGTAGCGTCTACCAGCGAGTAGCCGTCCGGTAAATTCATCGACTATCACAATCTCACCATCTTTGGTGACAACATAATCTTTATCACGCTTGAACAAAGTTTGTGCTCGCAGCGCCTGTTCGAGATGGTAAATGGTGCGAATATGCTC
>Ga0209203_1001872_pt1 | contig 14789 bp, 10 predicted proteins | sample AD_UKC109_MetaG_FD_184423 | JGI IMG/M metagenome (GOLD analysis project Ga0209203, IMG submission 184423) | Active sludge microbial communities of municipal wastewater-treating anaerobic digesters from Hong Kong - AD_UKC109_MetaG (SPAdes)... | ecosystem: Engineered > Bioreactor > Anaerobic >... | reverse complement strand
AAAGAACAGATTCTGCACATTATCAATGAGGGGGATACTATCGGCGCGGTGCCCGTTTTTTCCGGCAAATCGTTTCCCGCCAATGCCTGCGCCATCACCAAAAGCCATCTGTTGTTTTTCGACCGGAAAAAATTTATTGAGCTCATTACCGGCAAACCGAATCTTATTATGAATCTTCTGGCGCTGCTTTCCATGCGATTGCGGGAATTCACCATCCAGGTGGAAAATCTGTCGCTCAAGGAAATCCCCGGCCGTCTCGCCTCCTATCTGCTTTATCTTGCGCAGGAACAAGGGAATAAAAATCTGGTTAAACTGAATATTTCCAAAGTGCAACTCGCCAACCTGCTGGGTACGGGACCGGAATCGCTTTCCCGAGCGCTGGGCAACATGAAAACGAAAAAACTGATTGCGGAAGAAGGCACAAATATCCGCCTGCTAGACTGTAAGCAGCTTCACGAACTGGCCGAAAGAGGGAAGGCCTCAAATTAATCGAACGGCAAAAGAAGGTCCATGGGTTGAGAAATCCCTGCCTGCGTTGATGCGCAGTGAGAAATGAATCTGACCACAGCGGCATCCATCCTGCGTAATCATTTTAAAACCGTTCAGAAAATAACGAGCCTTGCGGCGGTTAAAGCATCGCGGGGACGATTTGCAGACTGCTTAAAAACTTTCCAGCGGGTTAGATCGGACTTTTTCCACATCGTTTTTTATTGCTCAAACGTTTATTGATTTTCTTCGAGCCATAACTCGCGTGTAATATCCACAATTTTCCGGCGTTGATCATCATTCAGAATGATCTTCGGCGAGTTTGTAACCGTTGTGTCGCGATTTTCCACAACCAGTACGGAGGTCTCCCGAGCCAGCGTATGACTGTGCCAGACGCCGCGTTTAACGTTGTAAATTTTCCGCGGCTGCATATCGACTGCCGTAATCGACGTGACCGTATCTTTGCCTTCTCCCACAAAAAGGATGCAGCGCCCTTCCAAAAGCACAAACACCTCATCGGTTTCATTGTGCCGCTGCACGGCAAAAATGCGCTCGGGCAGCAGCTCTTCACAATAACGCAGAATCGCCACACGCCATTGATCGCAGTCAATCAGCGGCTGGTAGCCTTCGCCTTCAAAACTGCGAATATCCAGCAGCTTTTTATCAATCTTTTTCACTTACGATCTCCATTTTGAATATCGGGTTTTCTAACATATCTTCCGTTTTCGCGCAGCCGTTTTTTGATCATTCCAGAAAATGATCCCGTCAGAAATCCACGGCCGGTCGACAGGCAGAGTTGTTGACGATTTTTAAAAAAACAGCTCCTCAACTTTGGAATGTTCAGGAGCTGTCATTTAAATCCACATTGATCTTTTAAACCGGTTGTGATTTGCCTGATCGAACCCGCAGACAAATGAAAGTCGACAAAAGCATCCCGATCATCACAAAAGGCCACGCGCCGGACATCAGCAGAAAGGCAAATCCGATTAAAGGGTACAGCGCCCACCGCACCGTCGCCCGGACCAGAGGTTTGTCTTTGATAAAATTGGCGGCCACGGAACCGTTGCGGTAATACCAGGCAACAAATTTTCGCCCGGCATCATTGGTCAGCAGATAGTTGTCTCTGAACCAGCGAAGAATTTCAACCTGGCCGGCCATGGGCGATCCGAATGCTGCTGTTGCAATAAAACATGGTCCGCTGTCGCCTGCATCATACAGGTATTTCGTCGTCACGCTGAACGTGTCGGAAACATCGCCGATAGTCAGTTCGGCATTGGTGGTGGTATGAAAAACGGAAGACGACGTCTGTCTGACCGTCACGGTATCCCCGTTATTGACGGTCCCATCTTCACTGGTGTAATCGCCGCCGTTGATGGAGTACGTGCCTCCTGTAATGGAGATGACAACGCCGGTCTCAATGCCGGATACGGTAATGGTGTTGGATGTAATCGTGCGGTTCCAGTCAACTTCCGTTTGATCGACAAACGTGAACTGATCAGGGGTTATGTCAAGATTGGGATCGTACTGCCAAAAGTCTTTGTATTTTGTCGTTTCGCTCAATCCTAAACCGATATAGCCTGTGCTGCCGATGGAAAAACCGACGGCAAAACCTCTTGCCGCTCCTTCGAAACCGACTTTCTGAGTCCAGGTGTCGGTGGCCGGATTGTACTCTCCAAAATCTTTATAGGCTGTCGAGCCGTCACCTCCCATACCGACATACCCCTTATCGTTAATGGGAAAACCGATAGCACCGTATCGGGCTGTCTCGCCGACATTTGTCTTTTGCGCCCATGTATCGGTCGCCGGATCATATACCAAAAAATCTTTGTATTTTGTCGTACCATTCAATCCTGTACCGACGTACCCTTTGCTGCCGATGGAAAAACCGACGGCAAAAATTCTCTCTTCTCCTCCAAAGTCAGCTTTTTGCGTCCAGACATCGGTCGCCGGATCGTATGACCAAAAATCCTTGTAGTTTTCCGATCCGTCACCTCCGGTACCGATATATCCAATATCGTCAACGGCAAATCCGACAGCGCCATTTCTGATTACGCCGCCGAAATCCGCTTTCCGGGTCCAAGCATTGGCGACAGGATCGTATGACCAAAAATCCTTGAAATTTATTGAATCGTCATACCCCGTGCCGACATATCCCTTGCCGTCGATGACAAACCCCGCAGCCGCATACCGTTTTCCACCGCCGAAATCCGCCTTCTGGGTCCAGACATCGGCAACCGGATCGTATGACCAAAAATCTTTATAGACCGTTGAATCATCATATCCCGTGCCGACATACCCTTTGCCGTCGATGGCAAAACCGACAGCCGCGTACCGGCCTGCTCCGCCGAAATCCGCCTTTTTTTCCGCGTAAAGCATACTGGCATGAAGAAAACTTAAAAATAAGACCACGATGACCAGAACATATTTTTTCATACGGAATCTCTCCTGCTGGTATCTTCACCCATCATCTCTTGATGGATGTTATTTCAGTACCCCCATCCTGTTTAAATCATCCATCGTCACAACGGGCGGCATATCGTTGTTTCTGATTTTAGCCGCCACAAATTCGGCCACTTTTGCGGCTTTGTCCGGGGTTGCAAATCCTTTGTTTCCCGGCAGAGCCGGTATATTCGGCTGATGGATAAAAAGTTTGCCGTTCATCAAAATATCATATCCATACGTCTTATTGGCCGAGGGAATAATCCTGAAGGTTATTTTTGCATCAGCAGAAGGGCCTCTCCGGATTTTGGTTTCCTGACCCGTTTCTTTGTTGACAGCCTCTTTACAAACGGACAGCTCCATTTGAAAAACGATAACCAGTGCGGATATAACCATCATGGAAAAAACCCGTAGCAGGGTTTTTCTTTTTCCCATCGGAAACGATCCTCATTCAGCAAGAACTTTATGACTGTAATTTTTTATGCGAGTCGATGAAATATAGGCAATCTGTTCCGGACTGTCAAGGAAACATTGACCGTCATAAAAACCATCTGCGGCAGTCATGATTACATTTGCAGACACGTCACGCCTTTTAAAAACAGGTGAAAATAATAAATCGGACATTCACAGAATGAATGCCCGATTTATTGATAAAGGTTGCTTTGTATCAAAGCAATTATTTGGCAGCAGGAGCCGGAGCGGCTTCAGGAGCCGGTGCAGCTTCAGGTGCAGGAGCCGGAGCGGCTTCAGGTGCAGGAGCCGGAGCGGCTTCAGGTGCAGGTGCTTCAACTGCCGGAGCCTCTGCAGGTGCTGTCTCCTCAGCTTTTTTGCAACCAACGACTGCCAATGACAGTGAGGCAACAAACAGCATAGCAACTAAAATAGCAAATATTTTTTTCATCAACCGTGAACCTCCTTTCAAAGATTTTAGGGACCTGGTTTATGGACCAAGTTTTTGTATGGGAGATACGCTATACTCTATTTAAATGTTTTGTCAAGAGTCAAAAATAAAAAGGCTTTTTCACGAACGACCCTCCTTTTTTCCGGTTTCCCTGAAAATCATATATGGATTCGTTTAAACAAACATCCTTTTTTAAGAAAATACCGTAAAGGTCTTGACAAGCAACACCGTTTTATGCGTTAGTGTGCTCAATCATTAACGGCTCAAAAGCCATCCAGTTTAATGCCTGCTCGAGATCGCCTCTCAGCAGGCATTATTTTATTGTTCGGATTGATCCGTTCATCCTGCGCCAGGCCGCTCTCCTTGAGCTTCCCGCACATCATGCATTGAGAAATTTTTTATACCATAAAAGAGTGGCGCCCCGTCATTCCCGGCATTGTCATTCCCTGGCCGACAATATTTGTACATGCCTGGGTAATTGACAGAACCGGTCAAACCATGTTAAAGCGCGGAAAATTCTGCGAAACAAGGTTGCCCCTGTAGCTCAGAAGGATAGAGCAACGGATTCCTAATCCGTGTGCCGCGCGTTCGACTCGCGCCAGGGGCACCAAATAAATCAATAATATCAGCAATATTTTCACGCAAGACCTTTCTTAATTTTTACCACATCGTTTACTGACCTCCCAAAGCAATGTTTTTCTGAAAATTTTTAAAAAAATTATGGACTTTTGTCTTTTCCCCATGATAAAAGCTATCTCAAATCAGATACTGAAAATCTGCGCCCTTTCAAAACTTTTTTTACGTTACACAAAAAAGCTATGGAGGGCGTCGGTCTTTCAGCAAAAGAAACAGATTTTTTGTACTCATCTAAAGTTAAAACACAACAAAAAGAGAATCAGGAGAAGACGAAGAGAAAGGAGGTTTTATGCGAATCAGAAAAGGCAGGAACGCAAAGGTGCTGCCATGGATTGTGACGGTCATGTTTGTCTTATGCGCCGGCACCGCATGGGCATTGCCCGGAGGCGGCTCGGTTGTCAGCGGATCGGCTGCACCGGTTGTTGACGGCCGGACCATGACTATTAACCAGACAGCAGATAAATCAATTATCGAATGGAATTCATACAGTATAGACAGGCGGGAAACCGTCGCTTATACAGGTCAGGATCCCAGTTGGATATCTTTAAACCGTGTAACAGGGGCAGATCCTTCCCAGATATTGGGACAGATTACAGCCGATGGCGCAGTCTGGGTCATCAACCCCAACGGGTTGCTGATCGGTTCCAGGGCCAAGATCAACGTGGGCAGTTTTCTGGGATCGACCCTGAGCATAACCGATGGGGAATTTAATGGAAGCTCTCCCTACAGTTTCACCGATGGCGCAAACGGCATCACCAATCAGGGCAAAATAACCACAACGGAAGGCGGGTATGTGGCCCTGCTGGCTCCCTCCATCACCAACAAGGGCACCATTACGACACCGTCAGGACAAACCTTAATCGCATCAGGCAATGCCGTGACCCTGGCTGTTCCATTGGACGGACTTCCATTGGCCGCCATTACGATTAATGAGGAAACAGCAGAAGATGCTCTGGGTATTGTTAACTCGGGCAAAATCATTGCTGATGGCGGTCTCATCTACCTTGCCGCAGACAGCGCGGGTGATTATTTGAAAACCGTCATTAACAATACGGGCGTCCTCCAGGCAAGAACCATATCCAACTTCCCCGTAGGTGGAGTTGGCGCCCTCCCTCCACGGTACACAGAAGGCACCATTTATCTTCTGGGCAACAACACCATCAACGTCGGCGGCACGCTGGATGCTTCCGCGCCCAACGGCGGTAGCGGCGGGCAGATCGAAACATCCGCAGCCAGAGTGATGGTGGCCAATAACGCAAACGTAACCACCAACGCGCCGAATGGAGAAACCGGAATCTGGTTGATTGATCCGGTCGGCGACTTCAACATCGGCGCGGCATCCGGCGCGGGCGAGGGCGGTTATATCACCGGCTCGAAGCTCGGCAGCACGCTGGGCAAAACCAAGGTGGAAATTTTCACCGATCATCCGGGCAGCATCAATGTCAATCAGCCCGTCTCCTGGCGTTCAAATAACTGGTTGAGTCTGAATGCCGATGAGTATATCAATGTAAACAAAAACATCACCGCTTCCGGAAAAAACGCAGGGCTGGGACTCAACAATGATGACGGCGATTTCCCTGAAGGGCCTGTAGCCGATCCTTTATATTTTCTGCAACTGAATAACGGTTCCGTCATCACGCTTTCCGGCGCGGAGGCTGAACTTGAAATTAATCGGGAATCATATACGGTGATTAACAGCGCGAATGTCCGTTTCCTGGATTTTCAATTCAATCCCCCGGACCTTGAAGGCAACTACGCGCTGGGCACGAACATCAATGCATCTGTTACGTCCGGATGGGACGGCGGAGAGGGATTTATGCCGGTGGGAACTGAAGACGAGCCCTTCACCGGTAATTTCAACGGGCTGGGTCACACCATCTCAAACCTCACCATTAACCGTCCCGGTGGTGAAGGTGTCGGACTGTTCGGCTATACCGACAAGGGAAGCATCATATCCTATGTCGGGTTAACCGGCGGCAGCGTCACCGGACAGGAAGATGTTGGCGCTCTGGCCGGAAAAATCCGGTCTGGCAGCTACATCTTCAACTCCTACGCCACGACAAAGGTCACGGGCAACAACGAAGTCGGCGGACTGGTTGGCGAAAATGAAGGCCTGATTCTTAACTCCTACGCCACCGGCAAGGTCAACGGTGTTACCATCGACAATGATGGTTTCCTTCGAAGCGAAGATGTTGGCGGATTGGTCGGAGACAACGATGGTTGGATTATAAACTCCTACGCCAAAGGTACCGTCAGCGGCACTGACGCTGTCGGCGGACTGGGCGGGCACAACGATGGTTGGATTATGAATTCCAACGCATCCGGAGCGGTCAGCGGCGTTACCGTCTATTATGATGACGGCTTCACGGTTCGTAGTTACAGCGAAGAAATCGGCGGACTGGTTGGGGAAAATGATGGATCGATTATGAGCTCCTATGCGACCGGAGCGGTCAGCGGTGACTACGCTGTCGGCGGGCTCGTCGGAGACAACAACGACACGATTATGGGTTCGATCGTCGGCGACTCCTACGAAGGCTATACTTCCTACGCTACCGGCAAGGTCAGCGGCTTTGAAGATGTCGGTGGACTCGTCGGAGAAAACGACGGCAGTATCTGGTGGTCGAAAGCCTCAGGCGCGGTCAACGGCAGTGCGACCGCAGGCGGGCTTGTAGGATTTAATTATGGCGAAGGCAACATTTTCGGATCATTGGCTACGGGCGCCGTCACCGGAAACAGCAAGGTCATGGGTGCTGTCGCGTTCGGCGATACCTTGTTTACTGTTAACGGCGGCGCCGTTCTCGGCGGGCTGGTCGGAGTTAATGAGGGCAGCGTGGCGTTCTCAAGAGCTGACGGAAATGTCAGCGGCGGCAGCATCATTGGCGGTCTGGCCGGAGTGAATGACGGATCGATCGCTTTCGCCGAAGCCAACGGCAATGTCACCGGAAGCAGCACCCCCAGCAAAATTACTGTCGAAACAATCAACGAAGACTTTGGATCTGAACCGGTACTCACTGATTTTACAGCCAGCATCGATGGCGGCAATATTGTCGGCGGCCTGGCGGGGATCAATGCCGGTTCTATCATGATGGCTGATGCCAACGGCAATGTCACCGGCGGCAGTATTGTCGGCGGACTCGCCGGGCTCAATGTTGATTCGCCTTGCGATGAAGGTCCCGGCGGACAAATCATGATGTCGGAAGCTACCGGCAACGTCAAGGGCGGCAGCAATGCAGGAACCATTGCGTTTGATTACAATGGCCCGCCTCCCGCAATCAAAGGTGCGGGTGAAGGTCCGTCGGTTATTCCTGTTAATACCGCCATGAGCGGCAGCATTAAAGGCGGCAATATTGTCGGCGGACTCGTCGGACTCAATGCCGGCGGGAATGTCATGATGACCTCCGCTGAAGGCAATGTCGAGGGCGGCAGCATTGTCGGCGGATCGGTCGGACTCAATGCAGGCGGTCAGGTCAGGTGTACACTCGCAAGCGGCAATGTCACCGGTAAAAACAACGTCGGAAACATCACCCTTGATTACACAGAAACACCTTTTGCTCCCGGTGACGTCGTTGACCTGCCCTTAACAACTGCCAATGTCAGCATTAAAGGCGGCAACATTGTCGGCGGACTCGTGGGACTCAATTTCGACAGCAAAATCGAAAATACATTGGCCGAAGGCAATGTCACCGGCGGGAATTTTGTCGGCGGGCTGGTAGGGCTCAATGCGGGTGCTTTATGCATGGGTGACGGCGCAGTCATTACGAACTCGGCTGCTTACGGCAATGTCACCGGCAGCAGGAATACCGGCGCCGTCAATATCAGCTATAATGTTTCGGACAGCGACGAGGTCTTTGAAGATTTCAACCTTAATCTCAAAGGCGGCAACTTTGTCGGCGGCCTTGTCGGACTCAATTACGACGGCGGCATCATCGACACGCACGCGGACGGTAATGTCACCGGCGGCGGCGATTATGTCGGCGGGCTCGTCGGTTATAACCTGAGCACTGTTGATCCGGAAGGTGATCATCCGCCCACCATTGGAGCGCTGATCGAAAGATCCTATGCTCTCGGCAATGTGAAAGGCGGCAACTTTGTCGGCGGCCTCGTCGGCTACAACAGCGGCGTCATCGTTGACACCGATGCCTGGGGTAACGTGACCGGCAAGGAAGCGGTTGGAGGACTCGTTGGATTCAATGACCACGACAGTGTGATTGTCAATTCTTATTCCATCGGCAAGGTCAGCGGCAGTACATCCGTCGGCGGGTTTGTCGGTCATAATAACAACGGTCTGATTGAGAATGCCTACTGGGATATGACGACATCCGGCACGATCGTCGGCGTCGGCACCAGCAATGGCATGCCAATAGATGTGACCGGTCTGAGCACACCCGATATGAAGCAGGAAAGCAACTTTGAAGGCTTTGACTTCGATAATGTGTGGTACATTGATGAAGGGGTGACCTATCCGCTGGTTGGTTATTCGGCACCATAAATTAAATTTCTTTAACCTTTATTCCACCATTTCCTCTCCCGATTTGCAGGAGAGGAAATGGTGCTTTTTTCGCCAACAGATATTGTATAAATCCCTATTGCGTCAACGGAGTTGGACATGTTTCCCATGAACAGGAAAATTTTTTTTGCGTCCGTCATGATATGGTTTTGTTTTTTTAACATCGTCGCGCTGCCGGCTGCCGCTCAGGAAAGGGCGGGCGAGATCATCCAGCAGTTTGAGAAAAAGGATATCGTCCCCCGCGATCTGCCGGACATGCCGGTTATTGAGCAAAAAGAGGAAAAGCCGCAGGAAGCGCCGGCCGGCCCGAAAATTTTGATCAAACAGATCAACGTCAAAATGCACACCACGGTCGTCGGGGAAGAAAAAGCGCTTCTGCTTCCACCCGATGCCATTCGTACGATTACGTCCCGGTATGAAAACAGGGAGCTGTCTTTTGCGGAAATCAATCAGATTGCCAATGACATCACGGCCGCTTACCGCAGCCGGGGCTATCTTCTGGCATACGCGTTTGTCCCCCAGCAGGAAGTCAAGGACGGGGTTCTGGACATCGGCGTCATCGAAGCGCAACTGGGAAAAATTACCGTCGCCGGCAACACATCCTACAGCACCGATTTTATCCGGAGGCATCTGGAAAAAATCCGCAAAGATCCCTCCATCAAAACAGACACCCTGCAGAACTCATTGCTTCTGCTGAACGAATATCCCTCCCTGAACGTCATAGCCGTCATGGAGGCCGGAAAAGAATTCGGCACAACGGACATTGTCGCGCAGGTTAAAGACAGCCGGCCCGTGTCGGGAAGTATTTCTTATGATAATTTCGGCTCGAAGTACACCAGCGAAAACCGTCTCAATGCCGATCTGAACATCGGCAATCTGCTGGGCAGCGGAGACCTGCTGACGCTCAGAGGCATAACTGGACTGGACGAGATTGATTTTGACAATCTGTCCTACCTCCGGGCGGAATATGCCATTCCAATCATGTATTACGGAACAAAGATGGGCGCCTACTACGCCGACAGCCGATACGAAGTGGGCGAGGAGTACGAACCGCTTGAAATTCACGGCAAAACGCACCTGGCGGGCCTTTATCTGACGCATCCGCTGATCAAGACCCGACTGCACGCTCTGGATTTGAAACTGGGTTTTGATTACAAAGACATTTACGAATACATGCTTGATGAACTGGCCAGCAAGGATAAGATTCGCGTCGCCAGCCTGGGAGCGACCTACAACTTCATCGATAAATTCCAGGGAAGAAATATTATCAACCTGATGTACCATCAGGGCATCCGGGATCTGTTCGGAGGAACCGGCAAGAACGAACGGGAATCGAAGCGGCAGGGATTGTGGGAACAACTGTTCGGCAGCAGCGAAATTAAAGTAACGAGAACCCCCACGAGCCGGCTTTACGCCGACGGCGGTTTTTCCAAGGGTACGCTGGATCTCGCCAGAATCCAGAAACTTCCCGGATATAATTACATGATCCTGAAAGGGTCCGGTCAGATTTCCGGCGATAATCTGTTTGTAGCCGAACAATTTTTCATCGGCGGAATCAGCACCGTCAGAGGGTTTGCATCGGCATCGCAGGGCGGTGATCAGGGATACTGTGTTTCAGCCGAATTCCATTTGTCACCCGTTTTTCCCGAGGCTAAAGTTTTCAACCAGACCTTCGGCGACATGTTCAAGTTCGTTTTATTTGTCGATCACGGCGGCGTGTTTAAAAACGACGCTCTGCCGGGAGAAGACGAGGACGACTATCTGACCAGCATCGGAGCAGGGCTGAGACTATACATGGGCAAACATTTTTTTGCCCGTCTGGATTACGCCGTACCCAGAATTCAAGGTTCATTTGAAACCGGCGACGCGGAAATCTACGGACAGGTGGCATTTGTTTTTTAAAACACCACGACATTCTTTGTCTTGTCTGATAAAAAACATCCGCATTGTGAATGTTTTTGAAATTTTTATAAACGCGTTTTTACGGCGCCGTAGGAGAGGGGCGGACCTTCTCTGAAATAGTCCTCTCCAATCCAGCCCGAACAGATTGATGATGCCCCGCCGGACCATCAAATTTCAAATCAAGTCGTTTGCAAAAAAAACATATTGATATATAATACAGACCGGTTGCCTCTCGAGGGTAAAAAAAAATGACCGGGTTGCCGGTTTTGTGACGGAGACGTCATTCATGAAACATCGAATGTATTTTAAAGCCCTGACGTTCACAGGATGCCTCAATCTGATTCTGTCCCTGATGCTCCTGTTGATTCTGTCGGCGTGCGGCATGGCTTCATCCTCGCAGCGCGTTGGCGGACCGTGCGCTTACAAACCGTATCAAGGCGACGCTGAAATCATCTCGGTGACACCCGTAAAAGGAAAGGCAGAGGAGTACGAAATCCGGTTTTCCTTTCATCCGCGGGAAAAGATTCAGGAAGAGTTTGCCCGCGTGGAAGGGAAACAGTGGCTGCTGGTCCGGGAAGATTTTTCTTTCCCGAAAAAAGATTTTCTGCAACAATACGGTATCAGGAAGGGAAATCGTTTCCCTTGCGTAATGAAAGTGATTACGAGGGGAACCTGCACGCCGGTTCTGTTTGATTTTCCCACAATCCGCAACGGCAGGGCGCAATAACCGGGTTAAGACTTTTAACCCCATGCCTGAATAACACAGGCAAGACGGAGGTCGCTGACATGAAACAAAAATTCCTATGGCCCAACATTACTGTTTTTATCATATTAATATTTTTCATGTTACCGGTATCCGGCCAGGCGGACAGCACCACCTCGGGGCAGAAAGAGCGGTACGTTTTGGACGCCAACCGTCCCGTAAAGACATTTCCCATCATGCGTCCGGACGATTTAACGATCAGAAAATGGCAGAGCAGATTTGAACGGGCGCCGCGCGCCCACATCCGTGAAAAATATCACCGCCGGGCCCACCCCAGAGCGAAAGCGCGCACCGACCAGACAGGCAAGGTATCCTCTATCAATCTTCTTGGGCTTTTGACGTATACGCCTACGGAAAACCAGGGCTCGTGCGGCGATTGCTGGGCATGGGCCGGAACCCGTGTTATGGGCATTGATCTGAATACGCAACAAGGCACTGCCGACAATCTTTCGGTTCAATTTATCAATTCCTGTTACGGGGAAAACGCCTGCTGCGGCGGCTGGCTTTCCGACGTTGTGGATTTCTACAACGGGAAATTGATGGCCATTTCCGCAGCCAATACGAATGCGTCCTTTCAGGACGGCGCCTTCCGGTGCAGTTACTTTGGCGCTTTCTCCAGGGTATCCTGCGAAAATATTACAACAGAGGCCAACTACCCCATCCAATCCATCTCTGAAGCCACGGTGCACACGACCGGTATTTCACAGGCCGAGGCCATCTCCAATATTAAGAACGTGCTGAATCAGGGGAAAGCCATCTGGTTCGCGTTTTTCCTTCCAGACAATGCCTCTTGGAATAGTTTTTATAATTTCTGGAACAATCAGTCGGAAAACGCCCTCTGGGATTCGGACAATTTCTGCGGTCAAACCTGGGATGCCTATGAGGGCGGCGGCCATGCGGTCACTCTGGTCGGCTATGATGATTCCGCCGCCGATACGGATGATCATTACTGGATTGCTCTCAACAGTTGGGGAACAACCGCCGGCAGACCCAACAGTATCTTTCGCGTTAAAATGTATATCAATTACAATTGCGCGCTTCGCGGTCTTTCCAGCTATCCGCTTGGATTTCAGACGCTGAACATTGAATGGGGTGCCGGACAGGCTGACCCCGTTGACAGGACAGCGCCCGTCGTGACAGCCTTCTCGGTCCCCACGGTTTCAAAATCGCTTACGGTGCCTGTCAACGTCTTTACTGCAACGGACAACATGGAGGTAAACGGTTACATGATTACCGCTTCTTCAGCGAAACCGTCATCATCCGCTGCCGGCTGGTCGGCAAACGCTCCGACACGTTATACATTCCCATCGGGGACAGTGGGCACAAAAACATTATATGCCTGGGCCAAAGATGCCGCGGGAAATGTTTCATCTTACAAAAGCGCCTCGTTAACGCTGAGTATGCCTGATCTGATCGTCTCTGCCGTGAGCAACTGGTCTACAACCATCACCGCATCCCGGAGAAGTTTTTCCATCACCGACACCAATAAAAATCAGGGGAATGCTGCAGCGCCCGTTTCAGCAACAAAATACTATCTATCCACGACTACCGCCAGGACGGCCCAGTCCGTGCTTCTTGGCGGCACGCGCTCTGTTAAGGCGATTGCATCCCGCAAAACGTCCAGAGGGTCGGTAAAGGTCACCGTTCCCGCCGGCACCGCGAAGGCGGTCTATTATGCCATTGCCTGCGCGGATGATAATGCGATTGTAAACGAAAGCAGCGAATCCAATAATTGCAGGGCGTCGTCCCGGAAAATTACCGTCAAATACTGATGACGAAAAACATTCCGGAAATCGCTGATTGCGCTGATCAAAACCGACGTTGTCTCATCAAGGGGTCCTCTCTGATCCCCGACGTCCCCTTGATGACATTGCGTTTGGGAGCCGGTTTTTCCGGCTTATGACGGCATGGTAGAAATACCCGTATTTGCAGTGATTTATCGTTCAAAGCCCCTTTCAATCCGCTGCTCCAGCACACCGCAATAAGTGTAAATTGCATCTTGTAATTAATGATAATTATGGTAATGTGACGCGCGTACTTTTTCACTCAAAAAGTGATCGTAAAAAAACTGCAAAATACTGAAAAGTATTTTTATCTGAAAAGAGGACTTATGAAGAACACATTTCAATTCATTTTGATCATTGTAGTGCTCGTTGCATTTTCCTTCCCGTCGATCAGCTTTTCCGCGACGCAGGAGGTTGTCGGCCAATATTGCGACGTGTATACCGGCGATATGAAAAATAAGACCGCATTGGACGATTTCAAAAAATCTGTAAACGAACAAGCCCGAAAAGACGCTTTCAAAAAAATTGTCAAAGCAGCGCGTTTAACCAATGTGACGTCTGACTGCATCAATTATGCTGCCAGTCATTACGTGGACAAGGTCACCATCCTCAGTCACACAGAAAGGACGGAAAACAAAGGAAGGCGAATATGTGAAAAGGTGAAAATGACCTATGATTCAGAATCCGTCAGAAAGTATCTCAGTCAGGAATTTTGTTTACAGGGCTGGATTGCGAACGAGGATAAGGCTCTCTGGTGTTATGACGTCGACACGGTTCTTGAGAGTAAAGAAGGGAAGCTCAATGTCGGAGTGATCATTGAAGCCCAGATGGCCAATATCGATCCCGGCAAAAAGGACCTTTTGGAACAGGAAGAAGAAAAGCAGTTTCTGGAAATGACGCAAATCAACAAGAGCAAATACCAGGTTTTCGACAGGGATGCTTTTATGAAGACTGCCGAGCAACAGAAAATGTCATTATACGGAATAACGGATAATGATATTTTAAAGTTGGGAAAACTTTTGAATCTTGATGTTGTGGTGCACCGGATCATTAATGACAACGACAGAACAACCAAAGTCAGAAAAATCTCTACGGGAAAAGTTCTTCTGGCCAAAACGTATGAAACAGAAAGCGAAGCACCCGCCGTCGCAACCGATTGGATCAAATATGGCAAGGAAACAAACGGCACCGTTCATTTCTATAAGAAGGGGGAGGCCGTCAAAGACAGTGACGAAAGCATTATTAAGGTATTGAATAAATGGGTGTTCTCAAAAAGAGAGGTGTCCAATGCCATTCAATACCGGCGTGAAAACAGGTTGTCGACCAAAGGGTATGACAAATTATCGCACATGATTTATTTATCGGAAATCG
>Ga0209203_1001864_pt1 | contig 14850 bp, 13 predicted proteins | sample AD_UKC109_MetaG_FD_184423 | JGI IMG/M metagenome (GOLD analysis project Ga0209203, IMG submission 184423) | Active sludge microbial communities of municipal wastewater-treating anaerobic digesters from Hong Kong - AD_UKC109_MetaG (SPAdes)... | ecosystem: Engineered > Bioreactor > Anaerobic >... | reverse complement strand
CTACGCCGAACCCGCCTCCTTCAACAAAGTAAAAAACAAGATCGACTCTGACCCCCGCTTAAACATCAACTTCATCCGCTACTACCTCAACGAACTTGGCCACCTGATGGAAGCTGAAGGCGTGGACGGCTCTATCCGCTTCACTGTCAATGGCTACTGGCAGGCTTGGGATAAGTTGCAGCGCATGGCTCGCAGCCACCGCACCTCCCTGCAGGACTTCTCTGCTGTCAATGACATTGTCAGCTTTCGGATGCTGGTTAGAAACGATGATGAAACTGCTTGTTACCGGTTGCTTTCACGCGTCAACCGCTATTTCAGCCGAAATCTCGACCAGGACCGCTTCGATGACTACATCGCTTCCCCGCAGAATGGCTACCGCGCCTTACAGGTAACCGCTTATCTGCCTGGAACAGGCGCCATTGAGGTCGCCATTGCCACCGAGAGTATGGAAGGTGAAAACACCTGGGGGGTCATCTACGCCATTAACCACGAACAGGACATCAGCCGTTACAGGCCGGTGCAGATCCTGACCCCCTTTGGCGGCACACGCTTCTTGCAGGAAGGCAGCACGGTCTTGGATGGCGTAGCGGCTATCCAGGAGTTCTATCTCGACAAGATCCATAAAGTCCTGGTGAATGGCGAAGAGCGGCACCTCTACGACACGCTTAATCCAGGGGACGTGGTGGAAGTGCTCAGCGGTGAACCGCATATAATCCCTGAGCCGGATTGGCTGAACCACTGCAATGCCTCCACGGCTCGGCTGTTGCGAAACGTTTTGGCGATGGTCAACCTGAAGGAAGCGAGCCGCAGAGGGCGAGAATCAATCCACAACGTCATCTCCGAACGGGGAATCCTGGACCTGGATGACGTGCGCGCATTGGATCAAAATCGCATCGAAGCTTTGCTCGGGCTCTTAGCCTGCGCCAACCTCGACGATCTCTATTCTGCGATTGGTGGTGGTTCAATTTCCTCGGACGAATTCGAGAACGCGCTGGACCTGGTGGGGATCTCCCGGACAGCTCTGCGCTGGACTTCGTTGCTGGTGGAAGGACCTGAAGCCACCAATCGTCCGGGTGGGTTGGCATATTTTGCCGGTCTTGTTTCAGAAGTAGGCGGAAACATTCTGCGAACAGTGAGTTCCACTTCAAAAAATGGTGATTTCCGGTTGCGCATGATCCTGGGTGGCATTGAAGGAGATCAGCGCCAACTATTGATTGATCGTTTCAATGCCAGCCGTTTTCCAATCACCAAGGTGGAAATCGCATAATTAATACAAATCTAATTTGTCCTTTTTTTCACACGTGTTAGAATCAGACGGAAATCTAAACAAACCATTTAAAGTCAACTTTTGAAAGGTTACTAACTCTTATGCAAAACAGAGAAACCAGAGCGTTCCTGACCTCCATCGGGCTCTCGCTGATTGCCTTCTTTTCACTACTAATGCCAAACCTGGCATCTGCTTCAGACCTGCATCCACAGGGCATTGGCCCTATAGGATCAGGACCTACCGTACCTGACTTGGAGAACGTAAAAGTTGAAGCGTATTATTTCTACTCAACCAGTTGCAGCCACTGTTTGGACATTTTGGAAACTGTCGTAAAGCCGCTGGAAGCTGAATATCCGGGTTTGATCGGCATCAGACTGGTTGAATTAGGCGAAAGCGTCAATTACGAAGCCCTGATGAAAGCCGAGAGCGCCTTTGGCATCGGAGCCGGCGATCGTGGTCTGCCCGTCGTATTGATCGGGGATCAGATGCTCAATGGTGAGGAACAAACACGCGAAAAGTTTGTTTCACTGGTGGAAGCGGGGCTTGAGGGCGATGGCATCAAGCTCCCTGAAATCCCCGGGGTGGATCCCACTTCGCTGGTAATCTCACAAATTCAACCCACACCCGATGGAGCTTTGGTTTGCAGTCCCGAAAATCCGGAGGCCTGTGAAATTGCTGCCCCAATTTATGCAGCCTACTACTATCAAACCGGTTGTAAAGAATGTGCCCGGGCTGAAACTGATATGATCTACTTACAGTCCAAATATCCCCAGCTAATCATCGAGGAATTCAATATTTTTGAAGAAGCCGCATTGGCTGAATGGATGGCCAATCGCGTCGGTGTGGATAAAAATTTCAACACACCCGCGCTTTTCATTGGCGATTACGCCTGGATTGATGAAGAAGAATTTACACCCGGCTTGATTGAGCCTGTCTTACAGGAACTGAGCGAAACGGGTTCTCCTGCCTTTTGGGAAAATTGCAATCCTGAAGAATGCAATAATGCTCTGCTTGACCGGTTCGAAAGGATGGGCTGGCTGGCAGTGGTCCTGGCTGGTCTGGTGGATGGCTTGAACCCCTGCGCCTTCGCCACCATCATTTTCTTCGTGTCCTATTTATCGCTTAGCGGCAAAAAAGGCAAACAAATCTTGATCACCGGCGCCAGCTTTACCTTGGGCGTCTTTATTGCTTATTTGCTGGTGGGACTGGGTTTTTATAAAATCCTCGACCTGATTGCGGAATTCACTTCGGTCATCAGCAAGATTGTCTATGTTTTCACAGCTGTTTTGTGCCTGGTGCTGGCAGTTCTGAGCATCCGCGACTTCATCAAGGTACGCAAGGGTGATCTGAGCGATATGGCACTCAAGCTCCCTGAACCCCTGCGCAAGCGCATCAATCAGACCGTCCGCGAGGGACGCAAAGCCAGCAGCTATATTGTTGGCGCTTTCGCCACCGGGTTGCTGATCTCACTGCTAGAACTGGCTTGTACCGGGCAAATTTATCTTCCCGTAATTATCTCAATGAGCTCCGTACCAGAGATGCGTGGGCAAGCACTGTTCTACCTGGTTCTTTACAACCTGATGTTTATTGTGCCTCTGATCGTGGTCTTCATCCTGGCATTTTATGGCACAAGTTCCAAGCAGTTCACAGAATTCCTGCGAAAGCACGCCGGAGCGGTTAAGATCGGCATGGCGATCGTTTTCCTGATCCTGGCAGCCTGGCTGATTTTCTCGTTATTACAGTAGGAAGGTCAGTATTACTTAGTAGGGCGAGCTTGAGGGCACCGTGAACATTGTGATGGACGAACATATTGTGCCCTCAATCCGCCGCCAAGGGTGACTTGAGGGGTAGACTCGTTTATTCCAAATGATATATAACGTGATGGCGGATTGAAAGCACACCAAGACCTCTGCATGATGATCTGCGCAGTGCTTCCAATCGCGCCCTACGAGTACTTCGTCTCACCCCTGTGAGCGTATGAACTATGAGCTTTACTAAAAATTGAATTTTTTTGCCACCCGGGCTAAGGTCGAGACCATGTGGACGTAGAGTCCTGAAAGCTCGCCGCTGATGGTTGCCTCGCGAGCAGCTTTTCGCAGCCCTTCCGCGTCATCAAACCAGGGCATGGTCATGTTCGCGCGGCCCAACTCCTTCACCGCGTGCGCGTCACTTCCCGCCATCAGAGCCTTGCCATGTTCCACAGCAAACTCATAAGCAGCCTGGTTGTATTCATCACGCCGACAGCGGGCATTAAAAACCTCCAGCCCGTCAATGTAAGGAAGGATCTGCTCCAATGTTTTCTCAGTCCACCAGCTACGGAATGGATCAAAGGGGTGAGCCATGCTTGTGAATGCCCCCTGCCCGCGCAAGCGCCGCACAACTTCAACGGCTGGCAGACCCTGGGGGATTTCCTCGGTCATGAAGTAGCCCAGCAACTCCCCTTCTGGTGTTTCAACTTCCTCCGCTACGATCACGCGGTCAGGAGCCATTTTATGCGCTTTTAGAGCACCCTGGATGCTGCCGTGGTCGGTGATGGCAATTTTGTCGATGCCACGCTCATCGCAAGCCTTCAGCAGCGCGCTCAGTTCCACCAGGCTATCGGGGGAATAGACAGTATGGCAGTGAAATTCTGCCTTGATCAAAGATTTGATCATTCGTTATAGATCCTGGGAAGGCGGTCCGCCAGGCCGCAAACCACTTCGTAGTTGATCGTGCCCCAACGCTTCGCGACCTCATCAACGCTCAGGTTTTCATCACCCTGGCTGCCGATGAGCACAATTTCATCGCCCACTTTGGCATCAGGGACGCTGTCCAGCTGCAGCATACACTGATCCATGCAAACCCTGCCAACGATATCCACGCGCTTGCCGCCTACCAGCACCTGCTGATTTTCAGCCCGGCGAAAACCATCGCCATATCCGGTGGGCATTACGCCAATCCGCTCTTCTTTGCTGGTCACATAGGTGGATCCATAACTGATGCCCTGACCCGCGGGGAAGTTGTGCAGCGAGATGATGCGTGCTTTCCAGGTAAGGGCGGGCTTGAAGCCTTCAGGCAAAGTGTCACCAGTAGGAGACATGCCAAAGAGCAGGTCGCCCGGACGAACGATGTCATAGTAGGACTGGGGGAAGTTCAACACGGCAGCCGAGTTGGCGGCATGCACTTTTTCGGGTTTGAGCCCTCTGCTTTCCAGATCTGCCAGAAGCGCGTCAAAGATTGCCAGCTGCCTGGGGGTGGAGTCCGAGTCGGGCTCATCAGCACGGGCAAGATGGGTGAAAATGCCATCTACCTTGAGGGCGGTGTCTTTTAGACCTTCGAGGAAGGATGCCACGTGCTCAGGGTTCATCCCAAGGCGTCCCATACCAGTCTCGACCTTGAGGTGCGCATGCAGCGTGCCGCCGTGGATATTGACGTAATCAAGGTAATTCTGTGCCAGCTCAGGATCAAAGAGCGCCACCGTGATGTTGTGCTCGATGGCTTCAGGCACCTTGGCTGCAGGGGTAAAACCCAGCACCAGCAGCTTGCAGGAGATGCCGGCACGCCGCAAGGCGAGCGCTTCTTCAATGCGCGCCACGCCAATCCAGGTCGCGCCGCCAGCAATGGCAGCCTGCGCGGCAGGACGGGCTCCGTGACCGTAGCCATTGGCCTTGATCACAGCCATCACTTCCGACCCGGTCTTTTCCCGGATCAGGGCGGCATTATTCTTGATGGCCTTGAGGTCAATCTCCAGCCAGGTTGAGAAAGTGTTAATATCCACGAGGGAAAAGTATATCACTTACGAGAGAAATTGTTGAATTAGGTGCGAAGTTGTAGGGAACGGTCCCTGCCCTGAAGGCAAAGCAGGAGCTTTTGGTTTCCATTCCTGGAGTTGGCAATAAAACCTCTGCCAGATTATTGGGTGAAATTGGGGAGATCAGCCGCTTTGAGAATGCGCCACAATTAGCTGCTTATGCCGGTCTCAATCCGAAGGGCTTTAGTTCAGGCTCATCCGTGCACAAGAAAACCCGCATCTCCAAACAAGGACGCAGCGAATTGCGTGCCTGTCTGTATATGCCAGCCATCGTGGCAATGAAACACAATCCCGTGATCCGGGCTTTGAAGGAACGCTTGGAAAAGAAACAGCTGCCCAACATGGCGATTATCGCGGCTTGCATGCGAAAGTTGCTGCGCATTGTTTATGGCGTTTTGAAGTCTCAAAAGCCTTTTGACCCTGAATATGACCGCCAATTCAATTTTTCGGCTTGACTTTCAAGACGGCATCTACGAATGGAATCCAAAAGCAGATCGCCACGCTTCGCTCGCGATGACGAGCAGCACAAGTTTTTTTGGTGGGTTGGCTATATCGATGTCAAGATAGGGCAAGATATTCTGACGCCAATCCACCCTACAAGTGACATATTTTCGTTAACAAGATCGTGCACCTGACCTAAAAGAGCAGAGGTAACTGTTTACTCCATCAAATGCTGTCCTTCGATTTTTACGGTGTGACCTGATTTGGCCATGGACCAAAATAATAAAGGTACAATTGGGGGAGTTTTTTGCGAGGATTAAAGACATGTTTGAGTGGACCATTAAAGCTGAACAAGGTGCCGCCCGCGCTGGTGAATTCAATACACCCCACGGTGTCCTCGAAACACCTGTTTTTGCCCCGGTTGGCACCCAGGCAACCGTCAAATCCATCACACCCGCCCAACTCGAAGAGCTCGGCGCGACGCTGGTCCTCTCCAACACCTATCATCTCTTCCTGCGACCTGGCGACGAACTGGTGGCACAAATGGGCGGCTTGCATCAATTTATGCAGTGGCACAAGCCCATGCTGACCGACTCGGGCGGTTTCCAGGTCTTTTCCCTGGCGGATACCCGCAAGATCGACCCCGACGGCGTCACTTTTAAATCCCACATCGACGGTTCCATGAAACGCCTGACCCCCGAGAGTTCGATCGCGATCCAGGAAAACCTCGGCGCGGATATCATCATGGCATTCGACGAATGCGCGGACCCCCTCAACCACGCCTACTCCAAAGAAGCCATGGAACGCACCCACCTCTGGGCAAAGCGCTGCCTGGATGCCAAAAAACGGAATGACCAGGCGCTGTTTGGTATCGTGCAGGGCGGCATTTTTGCAGACCTGCGCATGGAGTCGGCGCGGGTGATCAGCAGCATGGGCTTCCCCGGGCATGCCATCGGCGGGCTTTCAGTCGGTGAAGGCAAAGCCGACATGTACCGCACGATCGAGGTCGTCAACGCCGTCCTGCCCAAGGGCAAACCGCGCTACCTGATGGGCGTCGGCACACCTGAAGACCTGATCGAGGGCGTCCTGCGAGGCATCGACATTTTTGACTGCGTCCTGCCCACCCGCCTGGCGCGCCACAACACTGCCATGACTAATTTCGGCAGGCTGAACCTGATGAACGCCTCTTTCGCCCGGGATGAACGCCCGATTGACGCGGAGTGCCAGTGCTACACCTGCCGCACCTTCACCCGCGCTTACCTGCGTCACCTGATCGTCGCCAAGGAGATGCTGGCAGCCACGCTGCTTTCAATCCACAATTTGCACACCCTGCTTGAGCTGGCGCGCAATCTGCGCGCTGCCATCCTGGCAGGCAATCTGAACGTTTTTGCCGACCAGGCATTGTCCAAACTTGGCATTGCCCGCATTCCGGAGGTTCACTCGTGACATTTATCCAATCGCTGATCCTTGGGATTGTGCAGGGCCTAACAGAATTCCTTCCGGTCAGTTCTTCGGCACATTTAGTCCTGGTGCCATTCATCCTCAACTGGACCCTCGACCCGACCAAGGCCTTCATTTTTGACGTGTTGGTGCAGCTTGGCACACTGGTGGCGGTGATCGCCTACTTCTGGAAGGATTTAGTGGCTATTTTCAAGGCTGTGATCGCTGGCATACGCAGCAAGAAGCCCTTCCAGGAAGCCAATTCACGCCTTGGCTGGTACATCGTTTTGGCTACCATCCCGGCAGGTTTGGGGGGATTACTGCTTAAAAGCAAGGTGGAGGAGGCTTTCTCGAATCCGATCATGACGGCAATCTTGTTGTTTGTCACGGCAATCATGCTTACCCTGGCGGAAATTTTTACACGCAAGGAACGCAATCTAGAGAGCATCACTCCGTTGGATGCCGTTGTGATTGGCTTCTTCCAGTTGCTGGCCATCTTCCCGGGGATTTCACGCTCCGGCGCAACCATCAGCGGCGGTTTGTTCCGCGGATTGAAGCGTGAGGCAGCCGCCAGGTTTGCCTTCCTGATGTCAATCCCGGTGATGCTGGCAGCAGGACTGCTTTCGATATTGGACCTGGTGAAAGTCCCGGAGTTGGGCAGCTTCCTGCCGTTACTGAGCATCGGATTTATCGCGGCACTCGTGGTCGGATACCTGAGTATCCGCTGGTTGTTGAACTTCGTCAAGTCGCGTTCCCTGATCCCCTTCGCGGTCTATTGCGCGGTGGTCTCAGTGCTGACGATTTTTATCGCCTATTTCCGCTAAACCTTTTTTGGCTGGCTGGCGAGGAAAAGCCCGGTTTCCTTGCGGATCAGGATACCCCGCGACTTGTCAATGCGTGCCTGGAAGAATACGCGCATCGATTCCCGCTGATCCTGGGGAATCAATTGTTGCACCCTGGGCAGCGAAAAGGCATATTCCACCAGGGGTTGGGCTTCCGTAACCCACAAATCTCCTGAGTAGAGCTTCTTTTCTACCTGTCCGAACCATGGCTGGAGTTGTTCCGCGCCATTGAGCAGATTAAACTTGAGCGACATGGTGTGCAAGCCGCCATAAGCCGGCCAGAATTCTGTCAGCAATGTATCGAGATCAATCATGTAATTATCGCCGTTGGTGGCAGCCATCATTGCCCCGTCGGGCATGAGCACACGCACCACCTCAGCCAGGGTCCCGGCAACGTCGGGCACATGATAGAGCATGTGGTTCGCAGTCACAAAATCGAAACGCGCGTCCTCAAAATCCAAACTGGATGCATCCATGCAGCGCAAAGTAAAGCGCGCATTTTCCTTCAGATCTGCGCGGGCTTCTGCCAGCATGCCTTCTGAGAGGTCGGTCAAAACAATGGTGGCATCCGCGGCAAATCGCTGCTGATTGGCACGCCACTGGGTGGCGTTACCGCAGCCCAGCGCCAGCAAGCGCTTGCCGCTCAGGTCAGGCAAATGCTCAAAGATGAAGTCCTCCCAGGCTTGGGTGCTATTCGTGAAACGCTTGTGTATCTGAATGCGGGCGTTCAGGTTATCCGCCGTGCGATACTGCACCTGGCGCAGATAACCCTGATCAGTACTGTTAAAATCTGAAGTCACAATTGATCTCAGCGGGCTGCCAGAGCGGCTTCCATGCGATTAATCGCTTCCTGAAGGTTTGCCCGTGTAGTTCCAAAGTTAATCCGCACAAAGTCGCCGCACTGGGGGCCAAAGGTCTTGCCTTCGTTCAAACCCACACGAGCCTCGCGCAGGAAGAACTCATAGGGTGGTTCGCCCAAGCCCAATTCGCCGCAATCCAGCCAACCCAGGAAGGTGGCTTCCGGTTTGTTCCAATGGATGCCGGGTAGTTGCGCGCGAAGGGCGTCATCAAGGAAATCCCGGTTCGCCTGCAGGTATTGGTTCTGTTCCGCAAGCCAGTCATCGCCGTCAGCATATGCCGCATGCGCAGCAGTCAGAGCTAAAACTCCAGGGCAGCCAACCAACCCTTCACAAAATTCATGAAATTGATCCATCAAACTGGGATTCTGGATGACACATACCGAGGCATGCAAACCGGCTATATTATAGGTTTTGCTTGGAGCCATAAAAGTGATGGTGTTGGCTGCAATCTCGGGGGAAAGCGAAGCGATCGGGATGTGCTTGTGACCGTCGTAGAGAATATCGCAATGGATCTCATCGGAAACAATCAAAACGTTCTGCCTCAGGCAGATTTCGGCTAATTGGATTAATTCTTCGCGAGTGAAGACTCTGCCAGTGGGATTCTGCGGATTACAGAGGATGAATGCACTCACATTTTCGCTGATGATCTGCTGCTCAAATCGGTCAAAGTCAAGAGCATAGGTGCCATCTTGCAGTTTCAGGAGCGGATTTTGAACACCCTTTAACCTGGCCGAATCAGGCGCGCCAATAAACGGCGGGTAAGCAGGTGTTTGATAAATAACCGCCTCTCCTGGTTCGCAGAAAGCCCTGATCGCAGCATTGAAGCCGGTGACGATGCCGGGAATATAACCGATCTGGTTGACCTGAACATCCCAATCGTAAAGACGCTTCAAACGCTTAACAACAGTTTGATCCAGTTCCCTTGGAGGCGCGCCATAGCCGAAAATGCCGTGATCAACTCGCTCATGTAAGGCGCGGATGACTGCCTCGGGGCACTTAAAGTCCGTATCAGCGACCCACATGGGCAATACATCTTCATCAAAACGATTCCACTTGATGCACTCAGAATGACGGCGGTCAATTACGCGATTAAAGTCCATAGATATCTCCTCACCGCAATTCTAAACCCGAGTCTGGCGAAATGGTTAAGGTTGGTCGGTTTAGTCCGAGTGAACTTCTTAGAGAGGGTCCTTTGGTATACTTTACAAGTGATGAAAATCCTGCGATCAACTTACAAGTTGGTAGGGCGCCCCGATTACCTGCCCGCAACCCTGGCGGCAACCCACTTGGGGGCCTTTGCTGGCGGCCAAGGTTCCGAGTGGCGGCTTGGGATCGCGATCCTTAGCAATGTTTTGCTCTTCAGTTTTGCGATCATTTATCAAAAGATCGAGAACGCCCCGGTGGCTGTCGCGGAACCAAACGGGAATAGGCAAAATCCCATCGCTTCCGGAGAAGTATCAATCAAGTTTTCCCGGACTTTCGGCGCTATTGTGGTTCTGCTTTGCCTGGCTTTGGCTGCCCTGCTTGGGCCAATAAATATTTTCCTGGCGTTGCTTGGGGTCTTGCTGGCGATTGCGCTTTCCCATCGCAGCCTCAATCTGGGCAATTCCGCGCTGATGCTCCTCGGAAAGCACCAATCCCTTTTATCAGTGATCTTTGGATTGTCTGGCTACCTGGCAACAGCCCAAAAGCTAAAACCCGAAGCCATCCTTCTGACCATTTTCTTCCTGGCATTCGGATTCCTGTTTGCCACCTGGACTGCCGAGAGGACAACCAGGACGCTTGGCAGACCTATGCTCATCATTCTTATAGTGATTGCCACGGCGTCAGCTTACATTCTTTTCATTTTTCTTGAGATCATTTCAGTCTGGGTGTTGTTACTGATCGTGCTGCTCGGTTTAGCTCTCTCGCTTCTAAAGCACCGCTTCAACCCAAATCAACAAAGCCTGCAGTCAATCCTGTTTGATTCACTGGCAATCTCAACCGCTATGTCCCTGATCATCAGTTACCTTATCCAGGCATTCTTTTAAGAAATTGGAAAACCTATGAAAAACGACTTAACCCCACTTATTCTCGAAGCCTCTCCCAACTGGAAAGATTATCAGCTGCTCGATAGCGGCGACGGCAAGACGCTTGAACGCTTCGGTCCCTACCTGCTCATCCGCCCCCGTCCGCAAGCCATCTGGGCAAAAAGCCTGCCAGCCAGTGAATGGAAGAAAGCGCACGCTTTGCTGGTGGAAGAACAGCAGGAGTACGGTGGCAAGTGGACCATGCTAAATCCGATGGAAAAAAGCTGGAAGCTATCCTATGGGAACCTGCGCTTCCAGGCACAGCTTTCAAGCTCGCGCCACGTGGGGGTCTTCCCTGAGCAGGCTAGCCATTGGGACTGGATGACCGAACGAATCAACGCTTCAAGAAAACCTTTCAAGGTACTGAACTTGTTTGGGTACACCGGTCTGGCGAGCATGGCTGCGGCAGCAGCTGGCGCTGAAGTGACGCACGTGGATTCATCCAAACATGCCATCAGCTGGGCAAACCTGAACATGAAACTTTCGGGGCTATCCGATAAGCCTGTGCGTTGGATTGCTGAGGACGCGCTGAAATTCGTCAAGCGGGAAGCCCGCCGCGGCAACACCTACCAGGGAATCATGATGGATCCACCCAAATTTGGGCGCGGCTCCAGCGGCGAGGTTTGGGATTTCTTTAAGCGCATGCCTGAGCTGATCGAGGCCTGCCGGTCGCTGGTCGCGAAAGACGCGGGTTTTGTGATTCTGACCGCTTATGCCATCACAGCCTCAGCTATTATTACAAAGCAGGCAATGGAAGAGATCGTTGGCAAGCACGGGGAGTTCACCACAGGTGAGTTGGTGACTGTCGAAGAGAGCGCGGGGCACGTGCTTTCGCACGCCATCTTTACCCGCTGGCAGCCGTAAACTTAGATCTCGACCGAAGGTTTTTCCTCGTTTGAAATATCTGTCACCAAAACCCGATCAACCCGGTGACCATCCATGTCCACCACTTCGAACCGCCAGTGACTCCACTCAAAGAGTGAGCCTGTCTTGGGAATTCGGCCCAACTGGTTCATGACAAACCCGCTCAGGGTCTGGAAACCGGCCTTATCCTCTTCAGGTAATTCGTCAACATCCATGATCTCTTTAAGCTCGTCGATCGGTATCAGTCCATCCACCAGCCAGGTGCCATCTGAACGCTGGACAACATCCTGATCTTTGTCATATTCATCAAGCGGGATATCGCCGACAATTGACTCCAACACGTCGTAGAGAGTCACAAAACCCTCAACACCGCCAAATTCATCCAGAACCAGTGCATGATGGATGCCGGTTTGCCGAAATTGTTCGAATGCCTTGACAGCTTCCATGTTGCCGGGGAAGAAAAGCGGTTCGCGGAGGTAATCCTCAAGGTTGAACTGCGGATTGTGGATATCAACACCAAGCAGGTCCTTGGTGTTGATGATACCCATTGAACGATCCAAATCGCCATGAGCGATCGGCATACGGGAATAATTGCTTTCCATCAATTCCTTCACGATCGTATCATGGTCGTCATCCAGATTGATCCAGTCCAATTCGGTATGCGGAGTCATGATCGCGTCCACCCGACGATCGGTGAAACGAAAAACGCCATCCACCATGGTCTGCTCAGCCTCATCAAATACGCCTGTCTGGCGCCCTTCCTGGATATACCCTTTGAGCTCTTCCTCGGTTATAGCTGGTTCTCTGGTGACATCGATATTGAAGATTTTGATACCCAAATTGGTCGAGCCGCTCAGCAACTTTGTAAGCGGGCGTACCGCATTTGTCAACCCTCTGATCATCGGGGAAAGCTTCGTAACGACATCTTCAGGCTTGCTAACCGCAATGCGTTTCGGAATCAGTTCGCCAAGAACAATTGAGAAGTAGGTAATGATAATAACAACGATGATCAGGGCAGCGATTTCAGCAAAGGGTGCCAACCAGTTGACGCGTTTAAAGACCTCAGCCAGAGGTCGCGATAATTGGGCACCACCGATACCGCCAGCCAAGGTGTCGATCATGGTGATCATGATTTGGATCGCCGAGAGGTATTGCTGGTCAGGATCCTGTAAAAGCTCCATCGCAACCGAAGCGCCCTTCTGTCCGTCTTCAGCGCGAGCCACCAAGCGGGTCTTCTTCGAGGAGACCATGGCAATTTCATACATCGCAAAGATAGCGTTAAATATAAAAAGTATGAAAATTATGAGGATATTGACATATAAAGGCATTTGTTATTTCTTTCTGCCGCATCAGGGCTCTTAGCTGCAATTTTACCAGAGGTTAGAACGCCTTAAACCAAAGGAGGCTGCAGTCCTCGTAGGTTTGTGACGGTAGCTTCCAGCAATTCGCCTGCCCGGATAAGGGAGTATCTCAAAAAAACAGGAACATGAACTTCAAAAAACTCTATCGAAAAGTCCAATCAAGTGATAAGGTCATCTGTCAGGAAGTCAGCCCGGTTGTGATAGGCCAATAAAATGCGGTTGTCGACAAAGTCGAATCGGCTGATGGCACAATTGTTATAAATCATGCGGTATTCCAATTTGCGATTATCGGGTTCATCAAGGGAAATTTTGAGCATAGCGCGAAAAAGGTAGTTGGTAAAACCGCCATGCGTTACGATCGCCACACGGTCATCAGAACCGAGATGCCGTTCTTTGATCCAATTCAACACCTCTTGCGCGCGATTTAACGGCAGGCTGCCGTCTTCCTTTCCGCCGCGCCACCAACCTTTCTCGTCGATGGGTTTTGCCAGGATAAGATCCGGATAATGGTTTGAAAGAAACTCAGGGCTGACACCGTGTTCCCAGGTAATTTCAATTACATCGTTTACAACATGATCAAGGTAGATCCCACCCACTTCGTGAACTTCGGGCAGCGCCACCAAAGGTAAGTTCAGGCGCCTGGCGATGATGCTGCCAGTGTGAATAGCGCGCTGCATCAGGCTGCAGTAGATATGGGTAAGCCCGAAACCGAGCCTGTTCTGCGGATCTCGCCAGAAATCCTCTTCGCCGGGTTTGGAGACCGCGAGATAATCAGCCAGCAGTTCAGCTTGCCGCACGCCTTTTTCGGTCAGGGTTGGGTCAGAGCTGCGGTAAGTTTCGTAACTTTCCTGGGCGTCCCAGCGAGCGTTATTGGTGGATTGTCCGTGGCGGATGAGATAGAGTTGCATGAGGCTCCTGCGCGCTATTATACACGCTTGGTTTTAGTTGTGTTTGTCATCCTGAGGAACGAAGGATCTTGCCTTTTGAACCATCTGTTAAGATTCTTCGCAAAAGCAGCTCAGAGTGACAGGATGCCTGCGCAGAATGACAAGGTATTTGTCATCCTGAACGGAGTGAAGGATCTTGCTTTTTCACCTTTAGATTCTTCGCAAAAAAGCTCAGAATGACAGGATGCCTGCGCAGAATGACAAGGTATTTGTCATCCTGAACGGAGTGAAGGATCTTGCTTTTTCACCTTAAGATTCTTCGCAAAAGCGGCTCAGAATGACAGGATGCCTGCGCAGAATGACAAGGTATTTGTCATCCTGAACGGAGTGAAGGATCTTGCTTTGTCACCTTTAGATTCTTCGCAAAAAAGCTCAGAATGACAAATGTTGGCAAAAAATTGCACCGCGCCTTTATGTTCGTCTTAACAAAAGTGTTTCTTTACTTATCACCTATTAATCCATATTCAACTGCCAGATCATTCCAATCGGGATTCATGGTCTCAATTAATGCATTCTTTTTTCTGCGTACCCAACCCTTTATCTCTTTTTCTCTTGCAATTGCAGCATTTATGTCCGTATTTGATTCGAAAAAGACCAATTTGTATACATTATAGCGACTGGCAAAGCCTGGGATTTTCTTATCTCTATGCTCATTTATTCTCCTGGCAAGATCATTAGTGACCCCTGTATATAAGACCTCGTTTTTCCAATTGGTAATCATGTAAACATAGTACGTCTTCATTAAAATACATGTCCTCATTGTTATAAATTGAGCAACTTGGTAATTTTACTTGCAATTATGGAAAGGAGGGTTTTTCATTACCAATTCCATGAGATTCTTCGCAAAAGCAGCTCAGAATGACAGAGTTTGTTTGTCATCCTGAACGGAGTGAAGGATCTTGCTTTTTCACCTTTAGATTCTTCGCAAAAAAGCTCAGAATGACAGCGTTTGTTTGTCATCCTGAGGAA
>Ga0209203_1001859_pt1 | contig 14875 bp, 23 predicted proteins | sample AD_UKC109_MetaG_FD_184423 | JGI IMG/M metagenome (GOLD analysis project Ga0209203, IMG submission 184423) | Active sludge microbial communities of municipal wastewater-treating anaerobic digesters from Hong Kong - AD_UKC109_MetaG (SPAdes)... | ecosystem: Engineered > Bioreactor > Anaerobic >... | reverse complement strand
GAAAAGGGAGAATGAATATTTGGAAAGCATAAAAGAAAAAAAAGAAGAAGCTAAGAGAGAATGGACTCAATTTCTTCGAAAAACCTTTGTTGGAAAAACTATAACCGCAAAACTTAAATCCCTTCCATCTTTTGATAAAGATATGGGAATAACCAAAAATCGGGAAACAAAAAGAGGTGAATTTACAATTCGGGTTCAAGATGTAATGGATTCAGGTGATTTTGGGGAAAAATTTGGAGCTGTCAATATTATTTTTGCTGATATGGAAAATAATATTTATAGTTTAGAAGGCATTGATCAAAAAATTTATATAAAATAATGTACGAATATAAAGCTATTGTCAGAAAAATCTATGATGCTGACACCGTTACTTTAGATATTGATCTAGGATTTTATACATGGATTCATAGTCAATCTTGCAGACTTTTAGGAATAAATGCTCCTGAAGTTACTGGAGTAGAAAAACCACAGGGAATTATATCCAGGGATACTTTAAGAAGCTGGATTCCTTTAGAAAGTGAAGTTACTATTAAAACTTATAAAGATGATTCTGATAAGTATGGCCGTTGGCTTGTTGAAATATTTTATGAAGGGGTTAATATAAATCAGAAACTTCTCAATGAGGGGTTTGCTCAGGAATATCAAGGATGAAAGCCAAATTCATATATGAATCATTAAATTTTGAAAGAGGTGCGGACCCTAAAGATTCTATGGGGGTTGGTATTAGATATAGAAGAAGTTTCAAAACGGTACGAGAATGTGCTAATTTTTTCCTGAATCATATTGATAAACTTTCAAATGGAAGATTTAATAATATCGATGAATTAAAAAGAGCTTTTAGAGACGACGAATATAGAAATCAAATTATTCAAGGATCAGGAGAAGAAGATGAAAATCCTAATAGCACACTTCATTCCTTTGCTATTAATAGGAGTCCTCTGCGAATGTGTAAAGATTATCTAGAGGGATTTAAGAAAACAGATAATAAAGGAAATGTTCTTTCTAGAAAATATTCCCCAGTTTATATCGAGGAATGGGGAAGTACTTTTGATGAAAATATTGCAAAATTAGCTTGTTTAAAAGAATTCCATCAAGAGATCCAAAAAATATTAGGATTGAGAACGGACGATTCCTTGATATAGGAATCCAATCTTAACGATTTTTTAACGGAAAATATTTTTTTATAAGAAAACTTTTAGTATATTTGCACCATAAAAAGATACCGTGGTAAGATAAGAGTTACTTCGTCCGATCCTATAAATCAGAAACTGAAACAACCTCTTAACAATTTTCCCGGAATTTTTTACAATAAGTTAAAACTTTTTTGATATTTGCAGTAATATATAGAGAAACTTAATAAATACTACTTTCAATGAAAAGGCGTGGAAATATGGATAATTTCGTGAATTGGTTTGGCTTTAATAGAGCAGCCGATAAAGACGGAGGAAGTTGCCCGCTTGAAAGAGTAGAGTAAAACTAGAAATAGTTAGGACTTTATATAAAGCGGGAACTTCAAAAGAGATTCCCGCTTTTTTTGTTCTTTAAAATATTTGGTGAGGTAGCTCAGTTGGTAGAGCAATGGACTGAAAATCCATGTGTCGGCAGTTCGATCCTGCCTCTTACCACACCAATTGGGGGAGTAGCTCAGATGGAGCAATCGCGTAGAGCGCTGGACTGAAAATCCAGAGGTCATCGGTTCGATCCCGATCTCCCCCACAACACCGATCTGAAAAGATCATGTTCTTTGACATGCTGGCAATTCCTCCCGTAGCTCTAATTGGCGAGCCTTCGGGCGAGAGCTTCCGCCTTTTAAGCGGAAGGTTCTGGGTTCGAGTCCCAGCGGGAGGACGACTTAGTTCACACTAGACTCTGGAAGGAAGTGTATTTGCGGGTGTAGCACAATGGCTAGTGTTCCAGCCTTCCAAGCTGGAAATGTGAGTTCGATTCTCATCATCCGCTCTAAGAGTAGTAATGGATCAGGGTTACTTCGCACTGAATGGTTCAGTAATTGTCTGTTAAACAATGTCCGCGGTTCAAATCCGCCTCGTTCCCTACCGATTTTCTCTCTTAAATGGTCTCAGGGGCTGCTTGGCGTGGCCGCCGGGTTGTCACCCCGGAACAGAGAAATCTGACAGGAGGGTTCGAATCCCTTTGGGACCGCATATATTCTCTGTATTGGGACGTGGCACGTCTCCGAGTAGGTTGTCTTGATCAAGCATAAAATCCAATCCTACGGTGTCAGAATAAATGAGGTTCGATTCCTCGACGGAGAGCACCGGAGTTTTGAGCGTCAGCAGTACACTCCATTTATCATAAACTGATATTAAACAAAGTATAGCTGACACTTAGGGGTATGGTGTAATGGTAGCATGTCGGTCTCCAAAACCGCTGATCTGGGTTCGACTCCTGGTACCCCTGCAATACTTGACAGACCCCCAAAATCGTATGGACGTGGCGGTTTTAATACCCATGAAATGGCATGGAGTCAAGTATACGGGTTGTTAGCTCAGATGGCTAGAGCGCCTGCCTTGCAAGCAGGAGGCCAAGGGTTCGACTCCCTTACGATCCACTAGGTTTAGAACGTTTAGAATTTTCATTGGAAGAACCCTGCAATCTGCACCCGTAGAAAATTCATTTGCCTTCGTGGCGCAATTGCGTAGCGCTACTCCCTCTTAAGGAGAAGGTTAAGGGTTCGAGTCCCTTCGGAGGCACTAATCCAAGAGCGGACACCGGCGGATAGGCCAGGACCGTTTCTCTCAGCTGGCACTGGGAAGCCGTTATGCCAGTAACGGGGATAGATTAAATGGTGTGTTAGTGAAGTGGTTATCATTCCTGACTGTCACTCAGGAGCTCACGGGTTCGATCCCCGTACACACCGCAAATCTGTAGTAAGATAAGAGTTACATCGTTGGTTATCATCGGTTCGAATCCGATACCAAGCTCCAAAAGTTGCTTAGTATAATACTCTTTTCGAATTTCTCAGATTATGTTCCGGTTGCCTTAGTTGGTCGAAAGGTCCTGGCCGTTAACCAGACGCTGAAAAAGCCGCCGTGGGTTCGAATCCTACCCGGAACGCAAATTGGGGAGTTAGCTCAGCAGGTAGAGCGACGGACTGTTAATCCGCAGGTCGTGGGTTCGATCCCCTCACTCCCCGCACTTCCTGGGTAAGTTTCCTTTTCGAGTCTAAAGGACATATATGACCCTGCTACCTCTGCAGATTCCTAAGGTTTGTCCACTTACCCATTTGCCCTTTTAGCTCAGATGGCCGAGAGCGCTTCCGTGACATGGAAGAGGTCGTAGATTCGAATTCTACAGAGGGCACAAATTGTAGTGAAACAGCGAGTTACTTCGACTTCCATTCGACTAGACCAGGTTCAATTCCTGGACCCCCTGCCAAATTTCCTTAGGGGGTAAGTGTAACGGTTGCACAGAAAAAACACTCAAGTTAATTTTCTCAATTTAATTTATCAGTTTGTGGCGAAATCCCGGTCTCTGTAAAAAGCCGAACTTCAAATGGGGGCGCATGTACCAAGGCTTGGCGACGTCGACTTGCAATCCACGTGAGGAGGATTCGATTTCCTTCGCTTCCACAAATTACACTGGAAGGTGTAATCTAACACCATAATAAAGTTCGAACATAAAAATGGTGTTTGCGATATAGCTCAGAGGCAAAAGAGCGCTCTCGCCGAAAGGGAGAGGTCGATGGTTCGAGTCCATCTATCGCAACAAATCGCGGAAGAGTGAAACGGAGCGGTAACAATGGGTGGAAGATATAGATGCTTCTGTCCGGGTTTACCGAATCATAATAGGCTCATAACCTATTGATATTGGGTTCGACTCCCATTTCCGCTACTAATACCGTCTTGCCAGAGAGGCCAATCGGGGAGGTTTCATAAGCCTCTGCTTTTATAGCTTCGTGAGTTCGAATCTCACAGACGGTACAAAAACTTAAGTAACAAGGAGCTGGATCCGGTCGCTAACTTTCACGTTCGAGTCGTGCTTTGTGGGCCAGCTAGGAGAGACTAAGACCTACTTAAGTTTTATAATATATTGCGGGATGGAGCAGAGGAAGCTCGAAAGGCTCATAACCTTTAGGCCGGGGGTTCGAATCCCTCTCCCGCTACCACCGGCGAGAAAATTCAAAAAAAGTTTCTTTTCGAATTTCTCAGTAATGTAGTGATGTTAAGAAATACATCGAATGTCAGCCTCATAAGTTGAAAGTTGTAGGTGAAAATCCTACTCTCGCCACCAAGACCTCGTAACTCAGTTGGTAGAGTACAACACTTTTAATGTTGGAGTCGAGAGTTCGAGTCTCTCCGGGGTCACAAATAGATAAATGCGGAAGTCGTATAGCGGCTAATATACCAGCTTGCCATGCTGGGGACGGCAGTTCGATTCTGCTCTTCCGCTCAATTGAGAGTGGATCATAAAAGGTAGAATTGGTTGCTGGGGCAATTAATTTTTCCGGTTTATGACGGTCGTCTTCGGATGCCCCAGCTGAAGAAGAAGATTCCAGGTGAAAATAAAACCTGGCCTCGTGATTGGGAGATTAGCTCAGTTGGTTCAGTAGCGCTTGCCTTACAAGCAAGAGGTCGAGGGTTCGACTCCCCCATCTCCCACAAAATCCATGGCCTCATAGTTCAATGGATAGTAACGAAGGTCTTCTAAACCTTAGATCTGGGTTCGATTCCCGGTGGGGCTACTATGTCAAAAATTTAACTCCGGAAATTTTTTTATTTGGGAAATTATTTGTACATTTACTCTGTAAAAGAGAGAAAAATGGATATTATAAAATTCCAGTTATCCAGAAATACCAGGGAAATTCATAAAATTTTCTCAGATCCCTCTACTCCTTCTTATGCTTCAGCTATTCTTTTAAAAGATTATTATAAACATTTAGATGATCCTGAAGAATATCAAACAGATTGGAGATATTATTTTATAGTTCGACGCCTTTGGTTAAGAAAAAACAGGATAGAGGTTAATGGGGATAAATTTTGGGTTTGTCATTATTGTGGAAAACATATTCACAAAATGCCTGAAAGAAATAAGAAAACTCAGAATTTACATCCTTGCGTTACTGTTGATCATAAAATTCCAAGATCCGAGGGGATTGATATATTGGATACCTCTAATTATCTGGTAAGCTGTTATGATTGTAATTGTAAGAAAAAATCCATTCCTTATGATCTCTTTATAAAAGGAATAACCTGGCTGGAATTTTCTGGGAAAAAGAAAAAAGAAAAAAGAACGTCCGTCAGATCCGAATTGGTTCCAATTAAAAAGCTGGAAAAATAATAAAGTAGCATAAAACAAAATATCATGGCAAAAAAAGTTGCAAAAGTAGAACACAAAGTAGAAGGCATTTACGCAAAAGTTATCTGCCCTGTTACAGGTAAAGAGGCTATGATTGAAATTGGCAAGTATAATTTTTCTCATTCCGATTCTCCTTGCGATCTTTGCGGGTCTCATGGACATATTGGATTCGATTATACCTGTCCAGAATGTGGCCAGCATCATGAATATGAAATAAGCTCTTGGTAAGTGGCCAGATTGGCCACTTTAATTGGCCAGATAGTTCAATGGATAGAATTGGGGTTTCCTAAACCTTAGATATGGGTTCGATTCCCGTTCCGGCTACAAAACAAAATACAATGAAAATAAAATTTCTATACAGAAAAACAGCTTGGTGGAGATTTATTCATTATAATTATTTTCACCGGAAGCTATTTAAGGAATTTTATGTACAAAGGAAAAGGCCTTTTACAGAGAAACAAATTAAAAAATATCAAAGGTATATAAAACTTGATAATTTAATTACTCTAAGAAAGGTAGATTGGTTAAGAATATTAATTTGGAGATTAGAAAGATGAAAATAAAACATTCACTTAAAAAAATAGTTTCAAATACAGAAGCTATATTGTCGTATGTATGTGCAGGGAAAGTATATTATACAATAGATGTGGAGGATTCGACATATCAGCTGGAAATAAATTCAATGGATGAAGAGTGGAATGTAACTTATCTTTGGCCAAAATTCAAGGCAATTACTTTGATGAGATGGATTAGAAAGGGAATGGAAGACGGATCCTTTATACAAATAAAATGAAACTTAAAAACCTCATATTAGGAATAATGGATCAGGGTCCTTTCAAAAGGGCTTTTAGAAATTTCTTCATTACTGGTAATGCATGGGGTTTATTTCATAAGAATTCGCATTTCAGGCAGGATAGCGGGGATCCAAAGGTGATGTATAACACTAAAGAAACTGCTCTAAAATCTGCTGAAGCAATGGAGAAAAAACGAAAGGTTCATTTCAGTGTTTATAAGTGCATTTATTGTGATGGTTATCATATTGGACGTAATAGAGAAAACAAATGAAATTAGCAGTAGTTGGTTCAAGGGGTTTCGATGATTATGATTTATTGAAACTAAAACTGGATACTATTCATAGCAGGAGACCAATATCTGTTATTATATCTGGGGGAGCTTACGGAGCGGATTCTTTAGCCGAAAGATGGGCGAGAGAAAATAGGATCGAGCTTCTTGTTTTTCTCCCGGATTGGGAGCAGTTTGGCAAATCTGCCGGATATAAAAGAAATATTCAGATAATTGAATCAGCTGACGCAGTTATTGCATTCTGGGATGGTCAATCAAAAGGAACTCAGCATTCCATAAATTTAGCAAAAGATAAAGGAAAACCATTAGCAGTTATAAATTATAAATGAAGCATTATCATTCTATAGAAAAAAATGTCGAGGATTACATCGGACAGCATGTCTATGGATTTAGAAAATTTGATGGATCTAATTTTTGTGCTGAGGGTCCCCGCAGAAAGTTCCTCAATGGATGAATAGGAATATGAAAGTTTTTTATTTAGATAAATGCACCGGTATCACGCCTCGCTACGAACGAGGAGAAGTGTAATTGGATTCATGAGGGTTCGACTCCCTTCCGGTGTTCAAAGTAAATTGATATACATAGGCGGAAGTAGCTCAGTTGGTAGAGCATCAGCTTCCCAAGCTGAGGGCCGCGAGTTCGAATCTCGTTTTCCGCTCAATTTTTATCTATTTGTATAAATAGATAAAAACGTTATGTGTAAGCCAAAAATTCGCAGATTAAAAGGGTTTCTCAATTTTATTACTGGAGGGGGAATAGCTGGAATTACTTTAGCTCCGTTTGGAATTTATATTAAGGAAAAATATATATCTAATTTAAGAACTGTAAACCACGAAAAAATACATTGGTGTCAGCAGTTAGAAATGTTAATAATTTTTTTCTATCTTTGGTATTTAATTGAGTGGATTATTCGTATATTTGTAAATGGATCTGAAGCGTATCGATGTTTATCCTTTGAAAGAGAGGCTTATGATAATGATGATAATCAAGAATATCTTAAAACACGAAAAACTTATTCATGGTTAAAGTATATAAGAATTAAAAAGCGGGAGTAGCTCAATTGGTAGAGCATCAGCCTTCCACGCTGAGGGTTGCGGGTTCGAGCCCCGTCTCCCGCTCACTTCGGGTTTCCCTCCGTTATCAGGGATCTGAGTTATCAGGATGAATAACCGGCACTGCACTTTGTAATCGCAGAGGTTTGTTGTAGGTTTGGACCATATCAAAACTTTCCGTTCGATTACGTATTAATCGAGGGCTTTGTGACATTTCACCACACAGAAATGCGATTAGAAAGTAGCCCGATCCCCAGGCTCAAGAGCCCTTAAGTAAGGCAGGGGTATGCCTCCATAGCTCAATTGGACAGAGCATCTGACTTCGGATCAGAGGGTTGAGGGTTCGAATCCTTCTGGGGGCGCCACTTTTTTCGAATATATAAATAAACATCGCCAGCATGTCAGAGCCAATTTATGACAATCCTCAGAAAAAAGATCTCTTAAGACAATTAGGGTTTGAAAAAGAAGTTTCCCGGGCAGAATTTCGTCTTTGCCCTTTCTGTAGCATGCCTGTAAATGATGAGGATTTTCGCGATGAGCTTTCCAGAAGGGAGTCTAAAATCTCAGGGCTCTGCCAGAAATGCCAGGACGATTTCTTTGGCAAATAAAAATAAATAATTATTATGAGAAAGATTGAAGTAACAACTGAAACTTATCAAGGTTTTTCGGGAGACATTATTGTCACGGATCCATGCTATTTTATCCCAGATGATATATGGCAAGAAATTATTAATAAATTTTGGTATCCTAATGGAAACCAAGGATCTGAAACAGCGGATGCCGGAACAATCTATATTGATTCAACCATTAAAATTCTTTATACCAGCACAGCTTATGGGGATGGGGAATATGATGTCATTAACCATTCTGGAAAAAGTGTTCACAGAGGAAGTACCGGGGTGGATGCAGGAATGGTAGCTATTATTACAGTTGCTGATGTTCAAAAGCTTAATCCCGAATTTGATGTTAATAATGATTTTTATCCTCGAATTAATGGATTTACTGGGGGTGTTGAAGCAGATGGAAATGGTAATTTTGTTGGGGATATAATTGTTGATACCCAGCCCGGGTCCGAAGATGAAGAAGAATATGATGAATTTGAGGAAGAGGATTATGAACTCGAAGATGAAGAATAAAAAATAACTAAACATTATGACATACGTTTTGACATTTTATATTTTGATGCTCCTAGTATTTTTTACTTATGTCGGAGCTATTTGGGCTAAATATGGAGTATTGCAATCAATATCCCATAGCTATTATATGTTACCAAATAATCTTAAATTTATATTTACATTATGGTGTTGGGGATATGCAATTCCTGCAATGATAGTAGCTTCTACTCCTTTAATGTTTTTTGCCGGGGCCGGGATTGCTTTCGTTGGAGCAGCAGCTGCTTATAGAGAAAAAATGACAGAAACAGTTCATATAGCTGGTGCATTATCTGGTATTTTATTTAGCCAATTATCTACTATTCTAGATTTTGATTTATGGCCAATAACAGTTGGATTTGCAGCAATTGCTTTGCCAATGGTTTTAACCAGATTTATAAAGATAAAAGGAAAGACAATATTCAAAAATAGAACTTGGTGGGTTGAAATCTTAGCATTTATCGCTATGGCTCTTGTATTAGGAATTAAAGTAGTTTTTTAATATGAAAGGGAAAAAATTATTACTTGATGGTCTTTAAGTTAGCATGTTCTAACTTAAATAACCATTATGAAAAGAAAACATTTTTTTAAGACCTCTCAAGTAATTGAGAGAACTACTAATCGTCGAGAATATAAAATATTAACGACAGTTGATCAGGATCCATATCCAGAGGAATATGGATCCTATATGAAGCGTAAGCCTGGACGCAGGGGATGGAGAAAATCAAGATTGATTTGGGGCCATCAAATAAGGATGTATAAAACTTGGAAGCATAGCAGAAAGCACCAATGGAAAATAGAATGAGCCCTTTTATTCAATATAGGGGGATTTTGGAAAAATACTTATCCAATTTTACTATTCGTTTACTTGAAGAGGCATGGAACGAACCGAGGAGGAAGTATCATAATATAGACCATCTTCAACAAATTTTATATGATATTGAAAAGAAAAGGAATTTTGTTTTACCCATTCATCGAGAGGCCCTTGTTTTAGCTGCATTCTTCCATGATGCGGTTTATATCCCTGGATTTAGAGATAATGAGGATAAATCTCTACAAATGTTTATGCAGACATTTAAAGGAGAAGATCCATTTATGGCTAAGAAGATTGGGGAAATGATTGAATGCACAAAATATAGGAAAAAACCTGCTGATCCTCTTTTAAAAATTTTTTGGGATGCGGACAATGCTGGATTTGTTGGATCGTATGAAAAATTCTTTGAGACTGAAAAGAAAATAAGATTGGAATTCAATCATCTTTCATTATCAAGTTATAAAAAAGGAAGGCTGGCATTTCTTAAGTCCTGTCTTGGTATAATGGGTCCTAAAGCAGACGAAAATATCAAGAAATTAATGGATTATATTGAAAAAAATTATTAATTTTAACGATTTTATCTGATAAATATTTTCGTATTAAGGAAATTATTTGTACATTTACAATGAAATTAAAATTAAAAGAGATGGCAACAATGGAATTCGAAGGACTTAAGTTTAAGAGAACTGATTTCCGTTTTTCAAATCGTCAGGAAATGAATAACTTTTTTAATGAAGCCCTAATAGAAAGTCCCTTGAAATTTATCCGGTTAAATGACCAGATGTATGTTGAAAAAATCCATGTCAGTTTTTCATGGATGGTTTTAATGAGATTCATGACTTATCTAGCTTTTGTTCCGGCTTTCGTTGGAATATTTTACGGAGCTCCGCAGTGGTTTGGATTCGCATGTGTTGGCATTTCTTTATTTTCTTTCTTTAGAACAAAGGGTCTTCAGAGGAGATTAAATTCTTTGATAGCTGGAAGAAACTTTTTCAAGGAGATGGCTGAAAATGATATGTCTTCTCTGGAAGAAGTTAGGGAAGAATTAATAAATAACAAATAACAAATAATTGCAAAACCTTAGTATTTTTCTTGCATATAAGATGATATATATAAAAAACCAAAAAATGAGAAGGCATTCTATACATACGATTAGTATTAGTACCTCATCCTCGGATCAGGCGGGCCTTCTTGTGACTCAAAATTGAATCTCTTAATTTTAATTTCAATTTTATTCTCAGGGAAGGTCCTTAAAAAGCCTTCCCTTTTTCTTTGACATATTTTTGGAGGTGTACCATCAATAGAGCAATGGCCCGGTCTCGAAAACCGAGAGTGGCGTTTTAATGCCATAAGAGTTCGAATCTCTTCGCCTCCGCAAAGCGGTACCCGCAGTCTCGCAAACTGCTATAAAGGAGTGGTTAAACTCGAAATCCTTGGGGAAATCGGCCGCATATTGGAGAGTAACGCACCGAGGTGGTGTCCTCGCCTGCTAAGCGAAGGGAGCGTTAACAATGCTTGAGTTTCGAATACTCTGCTCTCCGCACCTTGGAGGGTTGCTAGAGTGGTCTATCAGGTCAGTCTTGAAAACTGAAGGGCGTGTAAATGCTCCGGGGGTTCGAATCCCTCACCCTCCGCAATGTATCACTCAAAATAATGATATTTTGAGTTATCACATAAAATGGTGATATTAGTGTTAACGGTTAGCACGCAAGTCTGTGGAACTTGAAGAGAAGGGTTCGAATCCCACATATCACCCCAAATGGTGAACGTAACCGGTAATGGTATCCGACTGGGTTGTGGCCCCAGAACCTTAAAAAGGCCCTTGCGAGTTCGAGTCTCGTCGTTCACCCAATTTTGGCTTTATAGTTTCGAAGGAATAAAATACCGGATTCGTAACCCGGAGAAGTCGGTTCAATCCCGATTGAAGCCTCAAAATTGCTTCTATAGTTCAGTCGGTAAAATACCGGTGTGGTATACCGGAGTCCGCAGTTCGAGGCTGCGTAGAAGCTCTTAAGGACAAAGTCCTCTATTCGAAACTTTCAAAGTCTATTTAGTATAATAGATATGAAATGCGAATATTGTGAAAAAGAACATGATGGAACTTATGGTTCCGGCAGATTTTGTTCAGATAAATGTGCTAAAGGATTTAGTACAAAAAATAAACGTTCTTTGATTTCAGAAATACTAAAGAGAATTATTAAAGAAAAATATCCTTTAATTCCTAAAAAATGTGAAAAGTGTGGAAAAGAGTTTTTTGTTAAGAAAAAGAAAATAAATCAAAAAACTTGCAGTAAAAAATGCTCAGCTCAATTAAGAGCATCTTCAGAAATTGGGAAAAAACAGCTTTCTAAACTTTTTTCGGATAGTGCTAAAAGGAGGTATAAAAACGGAGATACAACCATTGGCTGGCAATCCAGAAATAAAATGTCTAGACCTGAAAAAATCACGAAAGACATTTTAGAAAAAAATGGATTATCATTTGAGCAAGAATTTAAGATAGGAAAATATTTTATAGATTTTGCTTTACCGAATAAAGTAGCTTTAGAAATAGACGGTAAACAGCATAATTATAAAGAAAGAAAAGAGAAGGATTTAGAAAAAGATAAATTTCTGATAGAACAGGGATGGAAAATTATACGAATTTCCTGGGACGATAAACAAAATATGGAAGAAAAAATTCTCGAAAAAATATAAGGAGGGTTGCCAGAGAGGTCTATTGGGGCAGCCTGGAAAGCTGTGGTCGCGTTCGTGGCCCGTGGGTTCGAATCCCGCACCCTCCGCAATTTTCCCGATATGGCGCAATGGTTGGCGCAGGTGGCTTATATCCACAAGGTTGGGGGTTCGAGTCCCTCTATCGGGACAAACAGTGACGTGGATGAATGGTTTAGTCACCACGCTGATACCGTGGGTGCTTTTGCACAACGTGGGTTCGAATCCCACCGTCACTACTAACGGCGAATATACCCTCCGGCTGATACCCGGTCGAAAGGTTAATTGGTTGCATGCGGGTTCGATTCCCCCTTCGCCGACCATACCTAAGAAGATAAAGGTTCGAAAACTTTTTTGGAATATATACATAAAATGTATATGAAATTCTGTGAAAATTGCGGGAAAGAACATGACGAATCTTATAAGACTGGGCGATTTTGTTCGGAAAAATGCTCTAAAGGATTTAGCACTAAAGCCAAAAGAAAAGAAATTAATCAGGCCGTTAGTAAAAAATTAAAAAAAGATCCCCCTCTACAAATTTGCAAAAATTGTCAAGGATCTTTCAAATCAAAAAAGAAAAATCAGCAATTTTGTTCCAATAGTTGCTCCCTAAAGTATAAGTGGAAAGACCCTCAGTACAAAAAAGATATGAGCAAAATGTCTACAAATCTTGCAAATAAGAGACATCTCGATAAAGATCCATCTTTTGGGTGGCAATCTAGAGAAAAAATAAATCCCTCTTATCCCGAATCCGTTGCTATCAATTTTCTTGAATCAAAAAATATTAATTTTATTAGAGAAGTAAAAGAAGGGAAATATTTTATCGATTTGGCTCTCCCAGAAAGAAGAATTGCTATAGAAATTGATGGTCAGCAACATGAGAAAAGAAAGCAAAGCGATTTTAATAAGGATCTTTACTTAATTTCAAGAGGATGGAAAGTTTTTCGAATAAAATATCCCGAGCAGAATATAAAAACAGAGATAGAAAAAATTATTTAGATAATCAAAACCCTTTTAGGATATTCCCATATTAATTTAATATGATAAAAATTGATTCAATATGAAACTAAGTGAAAAAGATCAAAAAATTTTAGATTTAGCAAAATACTTATAAGGTTCGAGACCCTCCCAGTCGACAAAAAGATCCAAAAATATTTTTTACTTTGGATCTTTTTTTGTATATTAGCGACAAATATCTATGTTATGAACTTTGAAAGAGGCAGGGATCCAAAGAAAACCATGAACATTGGCAAAACCGTATTTGATTATCTTGCTGAGCATCCTGTTTGTAAACCTATGAATGATCTTTTTGATGGATCAAATCATGGACTGGATAAAAGAGATCCTAATGCTAAAGTTTGGATAAATCCTAATGATCAGTTTTCTTTTAATTCATGTTGGTGTTCTGTAGAAGATCTCTGGGATTGGATGGATGGTAAAGGAGTGATGGTAAAAGGAGATACTCCAGAAGAGAAAAAGAAATATTGGGACTATGCTGTTGCAGAAGTAAATGATGAAGATCAAGTTATGTGGATGATTCGTCATTATTATCCATGGTTTGATAAAATGACAACGGATTTTAAACCTCATGAGCATAAGGGTTATGAAAGAGGACAAATAGCAAATCCTATAAAAATTAAAGCTCGAGTAAAGGATTGCGAGGAAAATACCAAAAGGCAAGAAGATGTTATCATAAAAATGCTTGCCCCCTTTGTTGAAGAAATGAGAAAGGATCTTGAATGGGGAAGAGATTGGAGGCAGACTCGAAAAGAATTTAGAGATGGATATTATGGGATAAAAAGAACACTTTATTGTCTTGGTATTGGATATATGGGGGCTTGTAATACTCCTGAAGAAATATGTAATCTTGCTTGGGTAAATGATGTAGTTGAAGCAAAAGCATATTATCTTTTCTTAAAAGGAAAAGAGGAAAAGGGTGAAATAACTCTTCCTGATTTTAAATGGCTTTCTGAAAGATAAAAAACGGATAAATAGTAAAAATCCGTTAAAATGACAAAACTTTTGTGGGATGAATCTCTAGAAACTGGTATTATCGAGATTGATATTCAGCATAGAAATCTCTTTAATATTTTTAAGGTTTTAGATGATTCTATCGATCAAGGAAAATCTTCAATGATTATAAAATATATCATTGATGAAATTGAAAGATACGGATCTTATCATATAATTGCTGAAGAAAGTATACTTAAAAAATATAATGTTTTTAGCAAAGCACATGAAGCAGAGCATTTACATTTTAGGGATCAAGTTCAGAAATTTAAAGAAAAATATATAAATACAAAAGATAAAATTTTAGCTAAGGAAATTAGCGAATATCTCTATACCTGGGTAACTAACCACATCATGAAAACGGACATGGAAGAGTTAGATCACTTAAAAGAAGAATTTAAGAGATTAGGTAAAGGAGAGTAAAATGACGATGACTATGGAAAGTGATGAGGGTCCTAAACGAAACGAGAAAAAAGAACTTAGCAGTTCCAATTCTCATGCTCGCAACATTCTTCAACCCGCTGGGTTTCGACGTCTTATTCAAGATGACCTTGGATTTGACAAAATCTTATTGGCTTACAACTGGTATTTTTTACCTTGTCTCAGTCTCCCTATTTGGTGTTTATTTTTGGCTATCAGGTAAAAAACCTATTAAATACCTAATTTCAGTTTTACAATCTAAATTTCAAAAAAAGCAATAATTATGTCGATGTACGGCCACGTTTGCCCAAAATGCGGAA
>Ga0209203_1001857_pt1 | contig 14889 bp, 17 predicted proteins | sample AD_UKC109_MetaG_FD_184423 | JGI IMG/M metagenome (GOLD analysis project Ga0209203, IMG submission 184423) | Active sludge microbial communities of municipal wastewater-treating anaerobic digesters from Hong Kong - AD_UKC109_MetaG (SPAdes)... | ecosystem: Engineered > Bioreactor > Anaerobic >... | reverse complement strand
ATGGAGTAAATTGAACACCCTAAAAAATGAGTCAATGTCTTTATTCAGAGTTATTTTATCTATCATATTCCCTCCTCTTACTGTGGTCGACAAGGGTTGCGGTTCCGTGCTGATCGTGTTCATTCTTACATTGGCAGGATGGATTCCGGGCGTTATAGCAGCGCTTATCATCATCAATGGTTCAAAAAAATAAGGTTTGTAAAACCCAATTATAAACACTACTTAATTATAGTACCATGAAAAGATACTCATCACAAGAGGTTATTGATATTGTGCAAGAAAGGATTAACGCCATTTCTTATCACAAAGAATTATATAAGATAGTATCGAAAGAGCTTCCTGATGACATAACGATTATTGATGTTATTTATAAGAATCTGTGTGTACTATCATTACATTATATGGTCACAAAGAAATTTATTGGCGGTAAAAGGGCAATGACGGATTATAAAATATTTTAATAAACTGTATTATACAAAGTAAAATATCATCCATCATTTCAGTTATAATATCAACTAGACTGTTTCACTCTGTGAAATTGATATTACTTATGATAATTAATAACAGAAAAGAGAAATCCTATAATAAAAGTCAAATGCAACTTCACCGGATAAAACACTCATCATCTATAAAAAAGAGAGTTTTCCATGAGAGAATCAAACTTGTGGGTGCGAGAGATTATTCAACAGTCTTTAATCATAAAAAAAAATCTGATATATTATCACATCTATCACTGGCATCAACACTAAAATAACTATTTTAAGAGTTATGATTTAAAGTCATAAAAAGAGTCATATTAAGAACTCTTTTTATGAGTAAGAATATGACTCGTTTTTATGTATGCCCACTTTAGACTAAAAGTTATCCGTTTTTGAATTTGAGCTCTAATGTATTCTCACGATGAATTTAATTTGATATAGGTTGTGTAAACCAAACTGTGTCAAATAAAAAATTTCTATAAACTCAGGCAAAAATTCATTTTCTATTTTACAATGGGTAATGATGAGCCTGAGTTTTGTTGGGCAAAAACGGTTAGGGGTCAATCCCCTAATCGTTTTTTACATAATAGTACAAAGTTTCACCATCGTTTTGCTGGGTTTTTACTGGCAATGTATTTTAATGAATTACGGATTTGGTAAACTACACACAATTGAATAGTTGTTTGCGGAAACACATTTTTATAGCATCCTAAAGTCCGGTAAGATCATCAGTACAAGCAATCAGAATATTATTTACGCCTCGTGTTTGAAGGTCTGTTAGAACTGATAGCCAAAAATTAGCTCCTTCGCTTTTGGATATATACATTCCAAGTAAATCCTTGTAACCATTCCTGTCTATTCCTAAAACATTGTAAATAGCTCGTGTAACAGAACGGTTTTTCTCATCCATAACTTTGTAATGAATGGCACCCAACCATACAATCGGATACACCCCATCTAAAAGACGGCTGCGCCACGATTGTATCTCGGGCAGAACTCTATCGGTGATAGAGCTGATGGTGTCAGCGGAGATTCTATTGTCTAGATTTTCTTCCATCCAATCACTTATCTCCCTTGTACTATTCCCTAATGCGTAAAGACCAATAATCCGTTCGGCTACGCCTTCTGCCAAAATACGCTCTCGTTTCTTGATGAATTCCGGCTCAAAACTCAATTGTCTATCCCGTGGCGTATGAACCGTAACTTCGCCTAATTGAGTCTGAACTTGTTTGGACATATGCCCATTACGGCGATTGCCTAAACTTCGCTCGTCGGCATCCAAATGAACATCCATCTCTCCTTCCAATGCAGCATTGAGTATGTTCTCCAATAAAGATGCAAAAGCTCCGCCTTTACCAAATAATGGCGTTCCTGACTTAATCTGTTCTAAAACTTTGGTTTGAAAAGCCTTGTAATCAAATTCTTCCATAAAAAAACTGTGTTCGTAAATATATAAATTTATTTCTATTATTTACTGACACAGTTTAATTTACAGTCTCCGGTTATTAAGGTAATGACAAAGAATTTATAGCTCCCTTAAAACGTGATTTGGAGATAGAGTAAATTCTTTCTGCTCAATTGGGTTCAAACGTAATCGTCAATTTGCTTCCTCCTTTATTTGTTAAGACCTTCTGTGCAGATTCGCCGGCTTGTAGTTTTTGGCGTACATCATCGTCCAATTGTTCCCAAACAAAATTTGTCCCGCCATTCATTTCCGTATCTGTTCCGACTGTCATTTGCATACTGTTTTCCTTACTTTCGCCCACATACATATCAAACTGCAAAACCACTTTCAATACGTTCGGAGCTTCGGGAATCATTTCAATGGAAAAACTATTGAGCGCATCGCTCCCTTTATCAATAAAGCAAGTTCCTTCGCCCGAAAGAAGATTCATGCTTACTTCTTCCGGTGTCTCGTATTCGCTTTCGCATTGGCTGAAATAATATTCTTTTCCATATCCGGCAATGTTTAGGGCGTATGGGATTTCTACAGACTTCATTTGTTCGGCAATTTCGTCCTCACTGCCTTTGAAATCATTGCTGTTGTAGATTTTCATATTATCCAAATCGGAGGGAATAACAATCTCCACATTTCGCCAAACCACTTTGGCATCAGCAAAATCATCCGAATGATAATGTGCATAAATATTATAAGTTGGTGCACATTTGAATTTTATTTTTTGAACTTGAACCTCATTAGCAGAAGATTCTGCCATTTGCATTATCTCTGTCAATGTAAATGTGTCAAATTCTTTATTGTTGTCATAATCGGAACATTTGTAGCTCTGATAGCCGAAACTTATCTTATCGTTATTGTAATATTCGTCTTTTCCGTCAAATTCCACCCAATGAGTGCCGGTATCAGTAAACGTTCCGCGTTCCGCTTCAAGCTTAAATCGACAAACGGTGTTATGACGAGCTTCGCCAGTTAGTAAATCCTTGATATTGGAAACGGTTATTTGCCCGTTGTTGTTTCCGTCCGCAACTTGTTCGTTTTCGCTATAGTAGATTGTTGCTTTATTATAAAGCGTATTTTTTCTTATCGCTTCTTCAATTTCCTTCACTTTGGGCATTTGATCTTCTTTTAGCAATAAATCATAAGCCATTTTCGACATTTCTTCTGCGCCCAACAATTCGGTTGTTGTCCAACTTGCTTTCACGTCATAGACATCGAGGATTAATTTTGTGTGAGGATCGATTAAATCGATAAAGAAATAAAAGGTGTAGCAGGCTTGTATTCCGGGAGAATTTTCACTTGTTGTTCCGTTGGGAAGTTCGTCTAAAAAGCAGAAAAAGCCAAAATCAAGCACAAAATTTTCGATTGTGCTTGGTGCGTCATCCGTCACATTGACATTCGCATTGCTTCCGATTTTGTATTTTATGTCCTGGATATAGGAGCTGAATTTCGACTGCATCGTTGCATTCAACTGATTGTAACGTTTCCATTTATCGGAAGGATAATCGCCCCTGTTGTTTCGTTTCAAGACATCTAATTCTTCTTTGCTGATTTCCACATCAGTACGAAGATGATTCATGATTTTCACATTGACCCGATTCGCGTAAGTGGCATGCACAACGAACAACAGCAAGAATACAAGACCTATTTTTTTCATACGATTCATTTTTTGCGTTTATTGCCAGAAAGAACAAGATAGTCGCACGTCAATATTTTAGTTGATAACTTCCATCACTCACTTCGTAAGTTTTTCCTTTTGGTCCCAAATCGGAGTAAGTGCCCGAAAAATTCATATCCAAAGAATAACCTGTAATCTCATCTGTAAATTTCTTTTCGACAAGATCAGAGATTGTTATATTGATTTTTTTTGCTGAATAAATTCGGGATTGGTCATCTTTGTCAATATAAATATTTCCCTCTGAAACCGTAAATGTGCCATTTGCAAATTTACCTTTCAAAGTCAACTCAAATTTTATCTTGATTTTTTTATTGTTTACATCGGAGCCTTGCAGCCAAATAAGACTTTCTTCCTCCATTTCACCTTCTTCTTCGTCTACGGGTTTATAAACCGTAAAAGGGAAAAATGCCACTTCCAATGTCTCGTTATTAATTGAATATGTGTTTCCGTCAATGCTAAAAGATAGATTTGCCGACTCAGGTTGCAACAATTTTGCTGTTTTTTCAGCGGCTTCTTCAAACTCTTTTGACTCTTTTTCCGTAGGTACTTGGATTGTTTCGTTCCCTGTTTGATTGGTTTTGGAGTTGCACGCACACAAGAGTGCAATACATCCAAAGATTGCGATTTTTTTCATGGTTATTTTTTATTTCAAATAATTTATAATCAGTCAATAAATAGGATTTTACGCATCAGACCGGTAATCGGTCAAACATGGTACTCTGCGTTTTGGCTCTGCGCTCACTGCTTCACAAATTCTACTCGGCGGTTCTGAGCTTTTCCCTCGGGTGTGTCGTTTGCGGTCATTGGTTTGCTTTCGCCCCAGCCTTTCGATGTCAATCTATCACTCGAAATACCAAATTTGACTAATTGATTCTTAACCGCTTCTGCGCGTTGTTCCGAAAGCGTTTGGTTTGCAGCATCTCCGCCATCGCTGTCGGTATGCCCTTCTACACTGAAATTTAAATCGGGATTATCCTGCATCATTTTTACTACGTAATTGATGGTTCCCATTGATTCGGATTTGATGGTGGATTTGTTGACATCGAATTTGATACCAGTGGTAACAAATTTCCCATCGGTCAATACTTTATCGTAAAGAGGCACGGCACCTTTGGCTATGCGGATGTTTTTAATAAACTCTTTATTGTCCTGATTGGCATGATTCACAGAAAGAGTGATTCCCGTAAAATTATCCGTGATGTTTGGAATATTCAACAATCGTGTTTCGTTCAAATACACTTTCATAGCCCGCTTGTTGAACGATATGGCAATATGCCGCCAATGAGATTTTTCGGTGTCTTTATTCCCGAATTTTGTGTTTTCCAATTGTTTTTCGGTGCCGGTATAACCATATTTCGCACTATTCACATAAAAAGAAAGAAAACCGTCTTTCAACTTCTTTTGCGACTTATTTTTGGCATCATAGAAAAAAATGTAATAATTGCTGTATTTTCCTTTCTCGAAATAAGCATCAAATTCAACGGTAAACTCATCGGGAAGATAGTCTGTCGAGGTTTTTTTAAGCAGCGGAACGATACCGTTAGAGAAATTTCCGGTTTCGCGAAAAAAGATCACATTTTCGCCATTAAAATTAGCGTTTTCTACCGTTCCAGTAACCAAATCCCACTTGCTTGGAAATTCGCCGTTTTGTTCGCCTTGCTGATCATCTTCAAAAATAATTTCGTTGCCGGGAACAAAATCGTAGTTGTTCCAAGTCAATGTATTTGAACTTGTAGCGACATCATCGGTTGTTTTCCCTGTTTTGTTATTCGTAGCTTTTGTTTTCGTACTTTTTTTTGCGACACCGTCAATTTCATTTTCGGCTTTGTCAAAGGTGTTGTCGATTTCTTTGTTTACTTTCCGTTCGGTTCTTTTCTGCGCTTCACGTTCAATTTTCTTTTGTGTTTTATCTACTAATTTTTTGAGAAACTGTGCATGTATGTTTATCGAACAAAACACACAAAAAAGGCATGTACAAATTAATTTTAATGCTTTCATACGGTCGATTTTTTTTTCTTGTTGGAGGAATGAGACTCGCTCCGATAAATCGAAGTTTTGTCTTGTATAACATTACTTTTTTTTGCAAAATAAAGCTATACGAGGAGATTTAGACTGTAAAAACGCGACAAAAACGTTTAGAGAGGTGGTTATTCATTAAATAGAATTGCCAAAGCAAAACTATTTTTCAGAGATAAATATTGTTTGGGTTTCACTCCCGAAAAAAGAACAAAATCTTTCGAAAAATGAGTGTAATCGTAATAAAAACCATTCAAATGAATGTCGCTCCACGTCATTTTCGGATTTTTATAGAGCAAATCCATGATGTATTTATGTCGCAACACTTGACAAAACAATTTGGGAGAAATGCCGATAACTTCTTTGAAATAGCGTTGAAATGAGCGTCTCTGCATATTTTTTCCGAGCAAACTCAAATAATCAATCAAACCGTTCTGGTTTTCTATTTTATCTACTATTTCATCAAAATAAGGGCGTATTTTCACTTTTGATTGTTGAAATGAAAGCAATAGTTTTTCTATTTCACTGATGCCTTCTTCTATGCCTTTTGTTTTCAGAATTTGTATAATATTTTCTACCTCATCTTCTCCAAAAAACAAATGACTTTCGATGCCACTATTCAATATTTGGGAAGGCGAAATTCCGAGCAGATTGTGTAATCCGTAAGGCTTGAAATTAACACCAACAAGTTTTAATCCTTTCGATATTTGAAGTGTTATGTGTTTGCTGCATTGACCGATAAAAAGAGATTGGTCAGTATAATGCTTGTGCCGATAAAAATTCGAATTTTCTCCAAAATGGAATTGCAAAACAGGAAAACCGGTTGGTGGCACTTTTACTTCCATTTCTTCCGTTGGAAGGTTGCTGAAATCTAAGACAAAATAATGCTTGATGTATGGCTTAAGGTGTTCACATTCTACCGGATAGATGGCATTTTGAATCATAAAATTTTAGAGGGAATTAGGGGATATATAAAATTTTAATTCACAATAACGAATTGCCTTGTTTTTCTATTCTGCCAACCACCGTTTGTCATGTACTTTCACTTTGTCATCTTTGTACGTAAGCGATTCGGGAGTAGGAATTTTTATAGTGTATGACTTTCCTCCGCTAACCGTTAATTTGTCATCACGAAGCCAAGGATTAAATTCTTTTAGATCGGCATAGTTAATACCTTGATCTTTTGCAAATTGAATTAAATCAATAGAGCTTGTCACAGTTACATCTTTGCATTCTATCGGTTTATAAAGCGCATCCGGAGTCAAAACAAAACCATGCTTGTAGGGCGATTCGAAAACCAATTTGATGGCAGCCATCCGGAAAACATAGCGGGAAGTTTCCGTGTTTAACCAGAGGTCAAGGGCTGAATCGCTTTGTTGGTCAGATAATTCGTTGCTAATTCGCCCCATTCCGGCATTATAAGAAGCAGCTGTATTTACCCAGCTACCATATTTATTATAAGCCGAACGAAGATATTTGCAAGCAGCATCCGTTGATTTTTCTACGGAATAACGTTCATCAACTTCACTCGAAACTTCCAAACCCATCTCGGAAGCTGTTCCCGACAATAATTGCCACAAACCGGCTGCTCGGGCAGGAGAAACAGCACGCGGATCCATATAACTTTCAATGACAGCAAGGTATTTGAAGTCATTGGGTATATTGTTTTCTTTCAGAATAGGTTCGATAATCGGGAAATAACGATTGGCACGTTTGAAAAGCAGCATGATACTGGCGTGCATATAGCAAAGAATATTGATTTCACGGTCGAAACGTTCGTGATTGTTGTAACGAGTCAGGTCGATTTTTTCGCCTGCAAATTCCACTTCGTTCGAAATTTCTACGGACTTAATCATCGCCAACACTTGGGGCGATTCTTGTTTGCTTTTTTCAAGGCTTTGAGAAGATAAAAACAAAACCAATGAAACGGACAGAGCAATAAAAGACAAGATATATGGAAAATATTTTTTCATACAATATATTTTTTTAGACCTTACTTTTACGTGATTTTGTTTATATTAAATTTTTTCTTAAATAGAAAACATATACCCAAATTCACTCCTACGAAGATAGGAGTTTTATTTGAAACTTTGGCTTGAAGAAAACGTTAATTTTTCAAATGTTTGTAACCTTTGCTCAATCCGAACAAAACAGTCATCACTAAAATAATAAACGCTCCCGATGGAACATTCAGACAATAAGAAAGAATCAAACCACCCAAACAGCACAAAAAACTGATGCCGATGGAAAGGAATATCATTTTTCGAAAATTAGACGTAAATAAATTGGCGGTCATTTGCGGAATAGTCAACAACGACATCAATAAAACAACACCGACCAAACGTATGACGAGAATGATGGAAACAGCGATAAAAAACATCATGATATATCCGAGTGAGTTATAGTCAGAATATTTCCAAACAAATAATCCGAAATGCCGTTCACGTAACCCAGCGTGAGAAATATGAAAATAATGCCAAACGCCGAAGCGATGGAAAAAATCATAGCAGACAGAATCGGATTATAACCAAGATACAAACCGACGCCCAAACCTCCCAACGAAGCATGCGTAATACCTCCGCTGATAAAAACTAATCGACGGATATGTAAGTTCCGATGATGCCACAAGCAATGCTGGCAAGCATACTACCCAAAAATGGATTTCGAAAGAATGCATATTCTATTCTAAACTTCTTGGGTTCTTATTTCTGTACCGATTCTTCAATCGAAAACCCAACCGCAGTCAAATCTTTCCAAAAATTTGGATACGACTTTGAAACAACTTGAGGCTCGGCAATGTTCAATTTTTCTAAAAGAATAGCTGCCGGAGCGAAAGCCATTGCCATGCGGTGGTCTTCGTACGTTTTAATCACCGGCTTTTCTTCAGCGATGCAACGTTCACCATCCCATTCCATAATACTGTTGTCACGGTCGGGAATCACATAACCCATTTTTTTCATTTCAGCTTTGAGCGCTTCAATGCGGTCGGTCTCTTTGATTTTCAAACTTTGAAGTCCCATAAACAGAAAAGGAATGCCCAACATGCAACAAGTTACCACAAATGTTTGTGCCAAATCAGGTTCGTTCACAAAATTGTGAAACATTTTTTTTTGTTTTGTTTCCGGTTTTGCGCAACATCACGCCTTTATCGGTATATTCGGTCGAAACGCCTAAATCCTGAAATAATTCCGCCACTTTCGAATCGCCTTGTGAACTATCCTGAAACAATCCAAGCAATTCGACTTCGGCTTTGTCGGAAAGTGATGCAATCTCGTACCAATACGAAGCCGCCGACCAGTCCGATTCGACCAAAAATAGAGTTGGTTTGTAAAGATCCGGATGAATGGTAATTGTGTTTTCTTTCCACGAAGCTTTTACGCCAAATTCGCTCATTACTTACAAGGTCATACGAATATAAGGTTGCGAAATAACTTCTCCTTCAAGATGAATGGTCAATCCCTTAGTCATATTGGGAGCCACCATCAGCAAAGCAGAAATGAATTGCGAACTAATGTTTCCGGCTAAATATATTTCGCCACCATCCAACAGTTTTCCTTTGATATGGAGCGGTGGGTATCCTTTTTTTCTGCATATTTGATGTCTGCGCCTAACAAATTCAACGCATCCACCAACATGTGAATGGGACGATTCTTCATTCGCTCTATTCCGGTAATTATTTTTTCGCCGGGGCATTGCGAAAGATAAGCCGTCAAGAAACGCATCGAAGTGCCGACAGCTTTCACATCAACGATGTTGCTATTCGATTCGAACGCTTTGATCATCACTTACGTGTCATCGCAATCCGATAGGTTTTCAATAGGCAATGTGCTTTTGCTGAGGCCTTTCAAGATTAAGGCGCAATTGCTAATGCTTTTTGATACAGGAAGTTTAATGGTCGCACTGAAATGGCGAGGAGCGTTTAGTATGTATTCCATTTATAAATTGTCAATGATGTATTCCAATACAAAAATACGAAAAAACTTGCTGCCTTCTAAACTATAACAATAGAAACGTATTTATCTTTACTTAGATTTTAGATAAATTAAAGCGAATTAAGCATCTTAAAGTAATAGAAGGAAAATGGAGGGAAAGAACACCCGAATTGAATTTATTGACGCTTTGAAAGGGTTTGCTATTTTTTGTATTTTGTTGGGGCATTCAGTTCAGTAATTGCGGAGCGAATATGATTTTTTTCATAATCCCATGTATGAGTTTATTTATTCTTTTCACATGCCGTTATTTTTCTTGGTAAGCGGTTTCTTCTTTCGGCCATCTTTAAAATTGAATTTCAAGAATTTTGCACTCAAAAAAGGAGGACAATTGTTATTGCCTTGTGTCGTCTAGGCTGTATTTTTTTTTACGGAATAAGTCTTGTTATTGTTTGTAAACGAAAACTGAATTTTTCGGAAGTAAATATTTGGATTTATGATCTGCTATTAGCTCCATTTATTTCATTGATAGTATTGCTATTATGCTTCTTGATAATAAAAATAGTGCAGAAAAATAAATTAGCCGGACAGTTATTGTTTGGAAAATTCCAATTTGTTTTTAGTTTTTCTTACTTACTTTACTTGTTAATTAAAATTAGAATAAAATGAACCAATTTGATCAATATGCTGCAACGTGGAATTTCGAAGCGATGCGCAAAGAACGAACTCAAGTTGTTGCCGATGCAATAACAGAAAACATTCCGCTTCAACCGGAATGGAGAGTTATGGAATACGGTGCAGGAACGGGTGCGTTGAGTCTTTTGTTGAAAGATGCCATCGGTGAAATTTTAATGGCGGACAATTCATCGGAAATGGTAAAAGTGATGTGCGAAAAAGTGGAAAAAGAGGCCGGATTTGCAACTTATTCTTTCAAAGAATGCTACGTGATTCACAAAAAAAACGGAGAGTGGCGAATGGAAAGTTTTTCCAATTTTTTTATTGGTTGTACAGAAATAAATCAGGCAAACTTAACAGCTAAATATAACTTCCAACTTTTCTTTTTTACCTTAACAATGGTTACCTTTGCGCTTCATTGATAAGAAGAAATTGTTAAGATGATAAAATACGATATTTGCTGCGTTGGTCACATCACGTTAGACAAAGTGGTCACACCTCGCCAAACAGTTTATATGCCGGGAGGCACTTCCTTTTATTTTTTGCATGCCATAAAACATTTCGAAGATGTTGACTATTTGTTGGTAACATCACTGGCACAATCAGAAATGAAGGTGGTGGAAGAAATGCGTTCGCAAGGTCTTTCCGTGAATGCTTTTGCGTCCAAAAGTTCCGTTTATTTTGAAAATATTTACGATGACAATCCCGACAACCGCACACAACATGTACTCGCCAAAGCCGATCCATTCACTATTAGCCAGTTAGAAGGAATTGATGCAACCTATTTTCATCTCGGAGCATTGCTCGCCGATGATTTTCCGTTGGAAATGTTGCGTGATTTATCGAAAAGAGGTTTGGTTTCGGTTGATTCGCAAGGCTATTTGCGTGAAGTACGTGATCAAAAGGTCTATGCCATTGACTGGAAAGAGAAAAAAGAGGCTTTGCAATATATTCACACACTGAAAGTAAACGAACACGAGATGGAAGTACTTACGGGTTCTTCAGATGTAAAAACGGCTGCTAAGATGTTACATAGATGGGGAGTGAAAGAAGTGTTGTTAACGTTTGGAAGCTTCGGCTCTGTGGTGTATGATGGCGTAGATTTTTATAAAATCCCGGCATACAAACCGCAAGTTGTGGTCGATTCAACCGGATGTGGAGACACGTACACAATTGGTTATTTGTATCAGCGAGCCAAAGGCAAATCAATTGAAGAAGCCGGAAAATATGCGGCTGCGATGGCTACCATCAAGATTCAAAAAAGCGGACCGTTTGACGGATGCGATGAAGATGTTCGGACGGTGATGGAAAATTCGGAACAAATCACTCCGGAAATCTAAAAAATAGAACCAGAAAAAACGCCCGAAGGAAAAAAGTGTCGAGCGTTTTTTATGAATTTGATTTTATATTCACTTTTTCATCGTTTTGCTCGCAGACACAATCACCAAAATGCAAAGCCCTATGATTCCTACACTCAGGTAAGCCATTTGCAAGCCCCAATGTTTAGATACAAATCCGACAAACACATTTGTAACTAATGGTCCCACAAAACTAATTCCGGACATAATAGTCAGTGCCGTACCTACTGAAATAGATTTGACCTTATCTCCCACAATACTGTAAATAGTTGGCACAATGCAAGAGATTCCCAATCCGATAAGCATAAATCCCAGCGAATTAACCACCACCTTCAGTATTATTTCATTGACTAAACCGACCAAAACAGAAGACGTGAAAAATCCTACAAAAATCAAAACACTGGCAATTTTCAAAACCATAGGCTTCGACCAAATGTGGTAAGCCGAATTAGCCAGCAGTCGTCCGGTGGTCATCATGACCATAAAAACCAAAAATCCGACTTGCATGGTTTTAGGTGCATGAATGGCCGATTCGAAATACACATTACTCCAATCCACTAGTGTCCACTAAAAATTAATAACATTCAATCTATACAGCTGAAAACATGAAGTTTACAAGCATAATATTATGTCCACGATTTGAATGGCTAACTTTGCATTTTATTAGCCAAAACGGATACAGATGCATAGTGGAAAATATATATTTGCTCAACTCATAGAGTTTCTTCCTCAGAAATATTTTCAAAGACTTGTTATAAAATACGAAGGAGATAAATACGTTAAGCATTTCACTTGCTGGAATCAGTTGCTTATCATGATGTTCGGGCAACTGTCCAATCGTGATAGTCTTCGTGATTTGACTAACACAATATCGGCACATACGAATAAGACCTATCATCTTGGATTTAGCAAGAATGTCAGTCGAAGTAATCTTTCCAAAGTCAATGAAAGACGTGAACCTAAAATCTTTGAGGATTTTGCCTACCACATGATTGGCATTGCCCGAAAGAAACGAATATCTAAAGACTTTGAGATAGAAGGCCAGGTTTATGCCTTTGATTCCACGACAATCGATTTGTGCTTGAATGTTTTCTGGAGGGCAAAGTTCCGCCATACTAAAGCAGGGATTAAGATGCATACTCTTTTTGATGTTGAAATGCAAATTCCCACGTTCATTCATATAACCGAAGCAAAAGTTCATGATGTGAACGTTATGGATATAATTCCTTATGAAACAGGGGCATACTATATCTTCGACCGCGGATATTATGATTTGAAAAGGCTTTATCATATTAATAAAACCCGTTGGCGGAATTAAATTAGCGCATATTTAATCCTTCCAATAGGTCTATTGTTCATTTTGTTGATGTATTGCAAAATCGTAAGAGCGCTAATCTTACTGATTATCCTAGTAAAAATCCCATTGACGTCTTTGGCATAATTCCTTATCATCATGAACTGGTCACACATCTGCGAAAAGAGTGTTTCAATTCTTTTCCTTGCTTTAGCAAAAGGAATAAATGTTGGCTTCCAATTCTTTTGATTGAGTCTGTAAGGTACTTCCAGTTTAATGTTAGCACTTTCAAATAAATCCAATTGTACCTCAGTTCCAATATATCCTTTATCACCAAACAGGCTACAATCCTGATATTCATACTTTACATCCTGAAGATAATGAATGTCATGAACGTTTGCCTTTGTCAAATCAAAGGAGTGTATCACACCGTTTAATCCACAGACTGCGTGTAGTTTGTAGCCATAGTAATAAAGTTTTTGTGAAGCGCAATATCCAAATGCAGGTGAACGTTCATAGTCATCTTTGCCAACTTTGCAGCGTTTAGCTCTGGCAATACGACAAACCTCTATTGGCTTTGAATCTATACAGAAGAATTCTTCCCCACCATCAATTTCAGTCACAATTCTTTCGCGTATCTCTTTACAGAGATTGGCTGTGAGTTTCCTACGATCATTAAATTGTCTTCTTGAAATTAGATGTGGCAGCTCATTGGAGTATTCTCCTAGTTTGGAAAATAAGTAGTTTTCACTATCCAAACCAATAGACTCCATCGTAAGGCTAAGAGAAACTACTTCTAAATCAGAAAAACGAGGAACAACTCCGGGGCGAGGTATGTTACCGTGTTCGGTTACAAGATTATCAGAAAACTCCTTGCAAATGTGGAGAAATTTTGCGAATATTGCATATAAGTTGTGCATAGAGTGATGACATATTAAAAGTTTGCTCACTTCTAATATACTAAATATCACGAATATGTACAACTTATTTTAAAACATCTTATTAGATAATTAATTCCGCCAACGGGTAACGTATATCTCTGGCCACTACCTGATGCATTGTTCTCAAAATACGTTTTGATGTAATCTGTATGCATGAATGCGTTTAGATATTTACCATCTACAAATTCTTGATTAGGGGTAATCAAAGCGCAATGATAGCCCAAGACCACATTCTGTAAATCATCTGCTATGTATGTAGAAGCACCTATATCATCTCTTGTCTCGCTGTCTTTTGTAATAGCAACTTGTCCTCTCTTGAGTAAAAATTTATCTATCTCTGATTTCTTTGCCGTTGCTTTCATCAAAGTATCAACACTTCTTGAAGTTATAGCCCATTTATAATATACATCTACAAAATTGCATAATCGGACGTCCATTTCATTTTCATTGGACTTCTTATCAATACTGCTTATGTTGACTGTTGCAATGTCTTTTATTTTAAATTTACTCATAATTACTTTTGATAATTTGTAAGAGAATCTATTTCAAATAGCATTTCTCCCATATCCATATTTAATTGAGTCGATGAACCAATTTCCTTGGATATGCCTACTGAAGGAGTAAAAGCTGGATGGTCTGTATAATACCCAAATTCCTGATGAGAAATAAAACGTATCAGCTTACCATGGATATAGTAATAATTGCCTTCTACTAAACGATTTACATAACTGCTATCTGTTGTTCCTACAATATCAAAACCTAATTGGTGTAAGTCGTAATCTTTAAAACTAAAGTTGTCTGGATGAAGCCAACTTTGCAAATGAACAGAGTATTTGTTATTACCCAATGACTTAAATTGCTCTAATCTAATAGGATAATCTTCCAAAAGCCATGAAGATTTTGATAATGAATCAATTATTTCATTTCTGAACACCTTATTCATTTGTTCCTTTAAAACATCGTTGTTTAGTCCATTAGGGTGCTTTGATATAAACGCATGAAAGAATTGTTCTATATGCGTAGTATCGTTTGCATTCAAACTTTGATTGCGGGTACTTGGTCC
>Ga0209203_1001852_pt1 | contig 14910 bp, 10 predicted proteins | sample AD_UKC109_MetaG_FD_184423 | JGI IMG/M metagenome (GOLD analysis project Ga0209203, IMG submission 184423) | Active sludge microbial communities of municipal wastewater-treating anaerobic digesters from Hong Kong - AD_UKC109_MetaG (SPAdes)... | ecosystem: Engineered > Bioreactor > Anaerobic >... | reverse complement strand
CTTCGGTCAATACCGTGCTCGGTCAAGAGACCGGCACGATCAATCTTGTCATCGCGAGCGAAGCGTAGCGATCTGCGTTTGGACTGGATAAATGGCGACCTTCGGTCAAATCACGCGCACTATAAAAAGTGAACACCCTCTTCAGTCTCCCCTCCGTTACACGGTGGGAGCCAGCTTCCCCCAGGGGAAGCCCAAGGACTGATAGCGTCACCCTGATCGGTTTTTCGCAGTGACAAAATAGCAAACTAACAACATTTCCCCATTGGCACAAGAATTGCTACAACCGGTTTGTGTATCTTCATCGAGGGAGTTATGCCTGAGCCAAAGAAAAGCCTCCGCATCTTCATGTTCATTGGGTTGATCGCCCTGAACATTGTTTTGCTTGCGATGGTCCTGCAGCGTACCCTCCCCGAGCTTACCACACAAGCCAAAATAGTCAGCCCCACCAATCCGCCGATTAGCACGGGGAATCAGCTCTTTCTCCCCCTGGCAGCTACGGTTTACGAAGAGCCGATTGTTCTCCTGCCAAGTGATGGCGTCTATTATGAGCGGGATCAGGATTTGCAGATTGTGCATGTGTTGGGAGAAGTGCTCAACAATACGCCTACCACTGTCAGCAAAGTAACGATTGAAGCAAGCCTCAATCTTAAATCCGGCGGTCAGACAACCTTACGCGGCTCCCCGCTGGTGGGCAGCCTCGCGCCTGGCAATCGGGCGTGCTTTGACCTTTACGTTGTGGAGGCAAAGGAAGTCGAAAGTTACGCTGTCCAAGTCCTTTCTTATGCCACGGGCGGCAAAGTGCCAGGTGGAGTTGTGCCGGCGGTTTCAAATGCCGGATATGACGCTCAAAATGGTTGGTACATGGTCGAAGGAACGATCAGCACCACTGAACCCGCAATTTTGAATGATTTGCGCGCAGTGGTAACACTCTTCGACAGTTCCGGCAGGGTGTTGGGATGCGATCAAAGCTATGTGCGCACCCAAACCGAAGAGGCAAACGCGCCTGCCACTTTTCGTATTTTGTTTATGAATCGTGATTTCTCACAGGCGTCCAATTACACCCTTGCGATTGCTGGAGCAGTTCAGTAGCGCCATCTCCCCAAAACGAAGCAGTAACCCACATTCTCAAAAGATTGTCATTTCGTCTTGACAATTCCTGCTCGATGCCGTATAGTAAAGCCCGTTTAACTATCAAGGCAGGTTTACGATGCAGAGCAAGCAGGAAAAATTAATTGAACAACTCAACCAATTCGCTGTCATGATGATGCACATCAACATGATCTACAACGTGCAACTCATGCAGGAGTACGATCTTTCCTTTACGCTTCTCAACAGTCTTTTTTATATCCATCGCGCCGGCTGCACGAACATTCACTGCCTTGCTGAGCACCTGGGTGTCACCAAGGCCGCTGTTTCGCAAATGATAGACCGACTGGTCGACTCAGGCCTGATTTCCCGTCAGGAAGCTCCGTTAGACAGACGCAGCAAGCTGATTTGCCTGAGCGAGACCGGCGAGAGCCTGGTGCAAAAAGCCTTCCAGGCGCGCCAAAAATGGATCCCAAACCTGGCTGCCAGCCTGACGGAGTCGCAACAAGAGCAGGCTTGCCAGATCTTTGAGACCGTAAACGAAAAGCTCAGACAAATCCAGAAAGGACTAAATCCCGAAATATCGAGAAATAAACCATGTTAAGACTTAAGAAATACTACCGACCCTATTTAAAGTTAATCCTGCCAGCAATATTATTTGTGCTGGTCGTCGCGTGGAGCGATCTGCAATTGCCAGATTATCTCTCCGACATTGTTAATGTTGGCATCCAGCAGAAAGGCGTTGAATCCGGCGCCCCAGTGGTTTTGAGTGAGAGTACTTTCCAGAACATCGGCAAACTCTACCCAGATGAGCAGGCAAAATTACTGCAATATTACGAACTGGTTTCACCAGGCAGCCCACAATCCGAATCCCTCGCAGCAGATTTCCCCAAAGCTGCAGAAGAGGCAGTCTATGCTCTGAAGCCGCTCGACGAGGGAGAGGAACTGATAGTGGAAAACCTGATTTCCAAACCGCTGGTTTTACTGCAAAGCGTGACCATGATCCAGGAGAATCCTGAACTGGCAACACAAATGCTTGGGGAGAGTTTTCCGCTGGACCCTAGCCTGCTCAGCAGTGGGCAGGACCTGTTAAGTTTGATCTCGATGATGCCTCAGGCACAACGGGCTCAGTTACTTGACAGCGTCAATCAGCACCTGACCTCGCTTGAAGGAACCATCCTGCATCAAATCACTGTCTCTGCCATTACCAGCGAGTATTCCTCCCTGGGCGCAGACACCGGACGTTTTCAAACCAATTACATCCTGCGCATCGGTGCGCAAATGCTGGTTGTTTCCCTGTTGAGTTTGGTTGCTTCCATAGTAGTCAGCTATTTGGCTTCACTCAGTTCGGCCAGCATTGCCAGGGACATCCGTTCCGGTGTTTTCCACAAAGTAACAGATTTCAGCAACGCAGAGTTTGAAAGTTTTTCCACTGCTTCGCTCATCACCCGCACCACCAATGATGTTGACCAGGTTCGGATGGCAATCTTTATGCTGATTCGCATGGGCTTCCAGGCTCCTCTTATTGGCGGCTTGGGAATCGTGCGCACCCTCGAAAAAAGCCCGGGTATGTGGTGGACAATCGCATTGATCGTCGGGGTTTTGATGGTAGTAATCATTGCCCTCTTTGCGATTGTCGTCCCACGCTTTGAACGCATCCAGGCCTTTATTGACAGACTCAACCTCGTTATGCGCGAGAACCTTTCGGGCCTCATGGTTGTCAGAGCTTTCAACAAACAGCACTATGAAGAAGAACGGTTTGACGTCGCCAACAAGGATTTGACGAGCAATATGCTCTATATCGGACGCGCGATAGCCTTCATATTTCCCGCTATGAACCTGATCATGATGGGAGGCCAGGTCTTTATCATCTGGATCGGGGCGGGCATCATAGCCCAATCCAGCATGCAGGTCGGCGACCTGATTGCCTTCATGCAATACGCGATGCAGATCATGTTTTCCTTTTTGATTCTTTCGATGCTCTTTATTTTCATCCCGCGCGCCAACGTTTCTGCCAACCGCATTGCGGATGTGCTCGAGAAAACAGTTTCCATCACCGATCCAGCCGAACCGGTTGCCTTCGAGCAACCCGTGAAGGGTGTGGTGGAGTTTCATGATGTTGATTTCCGCTATCCAGATGCTGAAGAGGACATGCTGCACGATGTCAGTTTTAAGGCAGACCCCGGCAAAGTAACTGCGATTATTGGTTCAACTGGCAGTGGAAAATCCACACTCATCAACCTCCTGCCGCGCTTTTTCGATGTGAGCAAGGGCAAGATCACGATTGATGATATTGACATTCGCGATGTGCCTCTAACCACTTTGCGGGATCAAATTGGTTTTGCGCCGCAACGAGGGCTGCTCTTTAGCGGCACCGTTGCAAGCAACTTGCAAGTCGCAAAACCCGACGCCACCGAAGAAGAGATGCGCGAGGTCATCACGATTGCCCAGGCAGCTGATTTCGTTTTGAATGGCGAAGACGGACTGAATATGCCCATCGCGCAAGGCGGCGAAAATGTTTCAGGCGGTCAGCGGCAGCGCCTTTCGATAGCGCGTGCTATCATCAAACCGCGCCCGATCTATATTTTTGATGACAGTTTCTCGGCCTTGGACTTCAAGACTGACGCAGCCCTGCGCAGTGCACTCCGACCAAGGATTGCAAATAGCACATTTATCATTATCACCCAGCGCATTTCAACTGCCAAAAACGCAGATCAGATTATCGTACTTGATAACGGGAGGGTTGTGGGCAAAGGAAGCCATCACGAACTGATGACCGACTGCAATACTTACCAGGAAATTGCGAACTCCCAGTTGAGCGCGGAGGAGTTAGCATGAACCAGCAACCAAACCAAAAACCTATCCAAACCGATCCTAAGAACCCCTTCGCCAACAGTCAAGCCAAGAAGGTGGATACAATGGCAAGACCTCTTCGAGGTGGAGGAGGTAGAGGGGGCAGGTTGATGCCGGGTGAGAAACCGCGCGACTTCAAAGGCAGCATGAAGCAGCTGATCAGCTACCTTGGACCCTACCGTTGGTCTGTCTTGCTGATGCTTCTAATGGCTGCCGGCGGCACCGTCTTCTCAATTTTTGGACCGCGCACGCTGGGCGAGGCAATCACTGAGCTTTACGCCGGTGTTTTACGCATGGTTCAGGGCGACCCACTGGGTATTGACCTTACCGCGATTGGGGCGATCCTCGTTCGCGTGCTGCTACTTTATGTTATTTCATCGGTCCTCAGCCTGGTTCAGGGCTTTATCATGACCAGAATTTCTGCCAACATCACATACAAGATGCGCCAGGAAATCTCACATAAGGTCAACCGACTGCCGCTCAGTTACTTCGACCGGGTTACCCAGGGAGAGGTGCTTTCGCGAGTCACCAATGACGTTGATGTCATCAGCAACACGCTCAATCAGAGTCTCTCGGAAATCATCACCTCCGTCACCCGCATCATCGGCGTGCTAATCATGATGTTTTCCATCAGCCTCAGCATGACCCTCATCGGCCTTATTATGGTGCCATTGGTCATGATTGTTGTACGGTTGATTGTAAGTAAATCGCAAGTGTATTTCCGCCTTCAGCAGGAGTATCTCGGCCACATTGAGGGTCATGTTGAAGAAATGTATGGCGGGCATTTGATCTTGAAGGCGTATAACGGCGAACAAGGCAGCATAGAGCACTTTGAAACTCTAAATAAAACCCTCTTTACCAGTGCCTGGCGCTCTCAATTCCTCTCCAACATGATCATGCCGATCACACGCTTCTTCGGCAATCTTGGTTACGTCGCTGTTGCGATCCTGGGAGGCTACCTGACTATTCAAAACCGCCTGAGTATCGGAGACATACAGGCTTTCATTCAGTATCTGCGTTCATTCCAACAACCCTTGATACAGGTGGCCAACATCGCCAACGTCCTCCAGCAGACAGCGGCTGCGGCAGAACGCGTCTTCGAGTTTCTCAATGAAAATGAGATGGAACCCGATCCTGCAAATGCTGTAACCCTCGAAAAAGTCCGGGGCAAAGTAGAATTCCGGAATGTGTGGTTCGGCTATAACCCTGGCGAATATGTCATCAAGAATTTCTCAATGGTCGTTGAACCCGGGCAAAAAGTTGCAATCGTCGGTCCAACTGGCGCCGGCAAAACCACGCTGGTCAAATTGCTGATGCGCTTCTATGACATCGACCGCGGTGAAATTCTGATCGACGATGTCAACATCAAGGATATGACCAGCGAAAACCTCCGCAGCCATATGGCTATGGTGCTCCAGAATACCTGGCTATTTAACGGAACCATCCGCGAAAACATCCGCTATGGTCGGCAGGATGCCAGCGATGAGGAAGTAGTTCATGCGGCGGATATGGCTTATGCCGACCACTTCACCCGCACGCTTCCGGGCGGCTACGACATGGTTCTGAATGAAGAAGCCTCCAACGTCTCTGCCGGTCAGAAACAGCTCCTGACCATTGCGCGCGCTGTGTTGGCTGACCCGACCATCCTGATTTTGGACGAAGCTACCAGTTCGGTCGACACTCGCACCGAGGTGCTGATCCAGAAAGCCATGGATAAGCTGATGGTTGGTCGTACCAGTTTTATCATTGCTCATCGTCTTTCCACCATTCGCAATGCTGATCGCATTTTGGTGATACGCGATGGCAATATCGTAGAACAAGGGAGCCACGAGGAATTGCTGGCACGCCACGAGTTCTATTATGAGCTCTACCAAAGCCAGTTCCTGTTGCCGGTTGAGGCATAAAGGATTGGGTTAAAAATCGTTATCATGGCGCAGGGTAAAAATCCTGCGCCATTTGATTAAGTACGGGTAAAATTATCGAAACGTTTTTTGGAGACCAGCATGCCAAGAGCTACCTTTACATTTCCTGGCGGATTCCTGTGGGGCACCGCCACCTCTGCACACCAAGTGGAGGGTAATAATCTGAACAATGATTGGTGGGCATGGGAGCAGCAGGAAGGCCGCATATTAAATGGCGACCGGTCCGGCAGGGCTTGCGACTGGTGGGCCGGGCGTTGGCGCGAGGACTTTGACCGCGCTCACGAAACGTACCAAAACGCGCATCGCCTTTCCGTGGAATGGTCCCGCATCCAGCCCGAACCCGACCGCTGGGACGAAAGCGCGCTCGACCGCTACCGCCAGATGCTGCTTGGGCTCAAAGAACGCAATATGGTGGCGATGGTCACGCTCCATCATTTCACCAATCCGCTGTGGCTGATGGAAATGGGCGGCTGGGAAAACGAGGCTGTGGTAAACCTTTTCGCCGCGTATTCGCGCCGGGTGGTGGAAGCCCTGGGAAGCCACTGCAACCATTGGATCACCATCAATGAACCAAACGTCTATATGACTGGCGGATACCTGGGTGGAGGTTTTCCGCCGGGTAAAAATGACCTGAAAACAGCCCTCAAGGTACTCAGCAACCTGCTCAAGGGGCATGCTGCCGCGTACCAGGAGATTCACGAGGTGCAAAGTGACGCGCAGGTGGGCGTTGCGCATCATTGGCGCGGATTTTTACCAGCTAATGGTAATCCCCTGACCAGCCATGCCACCAATCTTTTCAACAAAGTCTTCAACGAGGCCTTTCCACAAGCACTGGTAACGGGCAAATTCGACGCAAATTTCCTGAAAGAAGATGTGCCCCAAGCCAAAAACACCCAGGATTTCATCGGGTTGAATTACTATACGCGGGAGCTGATCCGCTTTGACCTCGGAAAGCGGGCTGAGATGTTTACACAGCGGTCCTACCCCAAGGACGCTGAACTTTCGGAGACCGGATTCTTGAATAACGATCCTGAAGGTTTCAAGGCCTGCATTAAGTGGGGAACGCAATTTGGAAAACCAATTTACATCACCGAGAACGGCGTGGAAGACAGCAAGGACGAATTCAGGCGCAAATATTTGCTGCAACATCTTCACGCTTTGTGGCACATGGTCAACCACAACATGCCTGTCAGAGGTTATTTCCACTGGACGCTGGTGGACAATTTTGAATGGGAACGGGGTTGGAGCCAGCGTTTTGGACTCTGGGGGTTGGACCCCACCACGCAGTTGCGCACCCGACGAAAGAGTGCGGACCTTTACGCGGAGGTTTGCCGCACGAATAGCATCACGTCTGAGAGCGTTGAGAAGTACTGCCCGGAAGTTTACGACCGGATCTATCCGGTGTAGGTCTGCATGGAATTGGGTGGGTAAGTAGGGCTGGGCTCGTGTGCCCGCGAAGCAGGGTATTAGTCCGGCTGAAATAATTGTTTTTTGAGACCTTCGGTCAACTCCCGTGCTCGGTCTGGAGACCGGCACGATCAATCCTGTCATCGCGAACGAAGCGCAGCGATCTGTTTTTGGATTTCATTATCTGGAGACCTGATAGTCAACTCGCGTGCTCGGCGAGGACACCGGCACGATCAATCCCGTCATCGCGAGCGAAGCGTGGCGATCTGCCTTTGGTTTTCATTCGTTGGGTGAAACAAAGTGTTGGTAGGGCAAGTTTGGAAGCACTATGCGCTACATCACACGGAAACCTTGGCCTGCTTCCAATCCGCCATCAACCGAATATGACTATTCGGAACTCTCTCAACGGCGGGTTGAGGGCACATCACGCTCATTCATCACACCATGAAAAGTGCCCTCAACCTCGCCCTACAAAAAATGTGCCCCCATTTTACCGTCATCGTGAGCGATCTTTTCTCGTCATCGCGAGCTTCTTTTGCGCCTGTGCCCGCGAAGCAGGGTATTAGTCCGGCTGAAATAATTGTTTTTTGAGACCTTCGGTCAACTCCCGTGCTCGGTCTGGAGACCGGCACGATCAATCCCGTCATCGCGAGCGAAGCGTGGCGATCTGCCTTTGGATTTCATTAGCAAGACAAATTGCCAGTAGGGTGGGTTGGCGTCACAGAGCATGTGTAGGAACATACCTGGCTATAGCCTACCCACCGTAGTATAAACACATTGATTCATCAGACCTGTACCCATAGAAGCCGTTTTTGGTGGGTTGGCTATTTCGATACCAAGACAGGGCGAGATATTATGACGCCAATCCACCCTATAAAAATATCATTCCTCTCTTTATCTATCGGCTGGCGCGTTTCTTGCAACATATCAAGCAGGTCAGTAAAGGAGTTAATCATGTCAGGATTAATCATCAGCTTCTTAAAACAATTTTTCATCCCACTGGGATTTGTTGCGTTGTTGCTATTCATTACCCTCTTCCTGATCAAAAAACACCCCAAAACAGCAACCTGGTTCGTTCTAATTAGCCTTCTAATCGTTGGTGTGTTTGGCAATCCGATCTTCTCAACCTTCTTCACCCGTTCAATGGAGTGGCGCCACATGCCCGTTACCGCGGGCACCAAGGCTGACGCTATCCTGGTGCTCGCCCAGGGCACTCTGCCTGCTGACACTCCCCGCCAGCGCGTGGAAGTCCAGGAACAAGCGGATCGCCTGCTATACGCTGCCATGCTCTACCAGCAGCAAGCCGCGCCCCTGATCATTATCAGTGGAGATGGCAACCAGGCTGAGTCTGGTCGCACGCTGCTGCTTGAACTCGGCATACCCGCTGAAGCTATCCTGGTTCAGGACAAAGCTGACAACATGCGTGAAGATGCAGCGCTTTCCGCTCCTATCATCGCTTTACAGAACATCAAAAGCATTCTATTGGTGACATCCGCAATCCAGATGGATCGCGCATATTTCTTATTCCGCCAACTCGGCTTCGAGGTCACTCCTGCTCCCACTGACTATCGCGTCAGCCTGCAGGATTGGCAGACTCTGACCTCCTGGAATTGGCGCAGCATTATCACCAAGCTCATGCCCACCAGCCAGGCTTTCGATCAATCGGCTGATGTGATCTGGGAGTACGTGGCTTTGGCGTTTTATCGCATCAAAGCGATCTTCTAAATTGGTCAAATCGCTGACCCTCTATCAGCGACAAAACTTCCGCAAAAAGTCTGCCAACCGCACGGTTGGCAGACTTGATTAACCCCTCAAATGGAACCTTAAACCGCTTTGAATCGTCATTAACCAGAACCTTTTTCAGGAGGAAACTAATGTTTCGAAAAACATCTTTTGTTGCACTTTGCTTGATGATCCTTGCTGGTTGTTCTGCCAGCCCCACGCCCGTCCCCTCCTCACAATCTGGAAATCTGATGGGAAAACTGGCATATGATTCTGCCCCTCAGTTCACAGAAGCTGAACTGGAACAGCTTGTGGCAAGCCAGAACGAACTCGCCAGAGAGATCTTCCTGGAACAGGTTGATCCCAATGAAAACCTGGTCATTTCGCCCTACAGCCTCTACCAGGCGCTCAGCATGCTCTATGCTGGTTCTGCCGGCGAAACTGCCAGCGAAATGCGCCTGGCAATGCTCCTCCCTTGGGAGGATGCCCGCGTGCATCGCCTGGTCAACGCGCTCAACCAGCAGCTGCTCAATTCGACCGGCACAGGAGATGAGGATGGCCAGGCCTTTGAGCTGCAAATTCCCAACGCTCTTTGGGCTGACAAGAATGGCACCTACGAGCAGGCTTTTTTGGATACCCTCTCGCAAAACTATGACACCGGGATGAAAATAGTCGACTTTGACAATGCCAATGCCGCGTCTGATGCCATCAACGCCTGGGTCGCGGAGCAGACGGAACAGAAAATCACGCAGTTGGCTGAGCCTTCCATGTTCAACACAGATACCGCCCTGGCACTGACCAACGCGGTTTATTTCAAGGCTGCCTGGCAATACCCTTTCAACGAGGCCGCCACAGCTGAAGCCCCCTTCACGCTCCTCAGTGGCGCGCAGCAAAACGTGCCGACCATGCGCCTGAGCGAAACACTCGACGTCAGCGTCACGGAAGCCCTGACCATGGTGCGGCTGCCCTATGCCGGCGGGACGATGGTGATGGAAATCCTCATGCCCAACCTTGACCTGTGGAATTCTCCAGATGGGATCGGACAGATTTGGTCAGGCAAGTTGTATTACCCTGAAGTGCAACCTGAACCCGTTTCGCTGAGCCTGCCAAAATTCCGCATTGAAACCCCAACCATGGATCTAATTCCAGCTCTCAAAGCAAGTGGAATGCGGCTCGCCTTTACAGAAGAGGCGGATTTTTCCGGTATCAGCGGCGATCAATCGCTTTACGTCAGCACAATTGCCCAAAAAGCCTTTATTGATGTCAATGAGCAAGGCACTGAAGCCACTGCTGCCACCATCGCGGTCGTGCAACAAAAAATGGCGCCGGGCGGAGAACCTTTGCAGATCACGATTGACCATCCCTTCATTTTCCTGATCCGTGACACAGCCACAGGTGCCATTTTGTTCATGGGCACAGTAATGCAGCCTTAAGCTCAATTGGAACAAACAGGGTCAACAAATCGTCCAAATCTCAGCGGAAGATAATTAGGTCCGCGAGAGGAGAAAAAATGAAAACAACCAAAATCCTATTTAGCATCTTAATCATCAGCGCCCTCATGCTGGGAGCCTGCGTGCCCGTTGAGAGCCCGACAGAGCCCGTCCCAGTAGATGAGACTGAAGAACCCACCAATGAAGAAGAACCGGGTGAAATCACGGACGCCAGCGGAGCTATTGCTTACATCGTCGACCCCCAGGCAGACCCCGCAGCTGTCAAGCAGCTCGCCCATTCCAACAACGCGTTCGCGCTGGCCCTTTACCAAGCGGTTCGCGATGAAGACGGCAATTTGATCTATTCACCTTACAGCATCTTCCAGGCGCTGCTCATGACTGGCGCCGGCGCTGAAGGGGAAACCGCCAGCCAGATGGCGAGCGTGTTGGGCGTGGATGTCAACGATCCCGCGATCCACAATCTGATGAACGCTCTCAATAAAGTGCTCACTTATCAACCGGAGAATTTGAACCGGGACGCTCAGCCTTTGACCTTCAACATTGCCAATGCCCTTTGGGCTCAGAAGGACTACCACTTTGAGCAAGCCTTCCTGGACACCCTTTCAGCCAATTACAACGCCGGTCTGAAACTGGTCGATTTCAACGATCCTGAGCAAGCGCGAGCCCTCATTAATCTCTGGGTGGCTGCCCAGACCAACGAAAAGATCCAGGAACTGATCCCAACAGGCGTGCTCAGCAATATGACCCGTCTGGTGCTCACCAACGCCATTTACTTTAAAGGCGGATGGGTTAATCGGTTTGAGGAAAAAAACACCATAGATGGCAGCTTCACCCTCGCTGATGGCAGCAGCAAGACCGTGCCTTTCATGCATGGCAATTTCACCATCTCTGCCCTGGTGAGTGAGATGATCCAGGTCGTCAGACTACCCTATGAAGGCAGCACCTACGCCATGGCAGCTATTATGCCCTCCGCTGATTTTGCGGGGTTTGAACAGCAGCTGACAGCCGCGGAGCTGGAACAGATCCTGTCTGATCTGCAGTCAAGTTCAGCCATGGTCGACCTGAGCATGCCAAAGTTCCAATCTGAAAGCAGTTTGGGTCTGGCTGAAACACTGGCAGCTCTCGGCATGCCGGATGCTTTTGATGCCGAAAAAGCCGATTTTTCAGGCATGACCGGCAAACCCGACTTGATGATCGGCTCGGTTCTGCACCAGGCAACCATCGACGTGAACGAGGAAGGCACTGAAGCTGCCGCGGCAACCGCTGTGGCGATGAGCATGACCTCCATGCCCAGCCAGAGTTACACCATCCGCCTGGACAAGCCCTTCATCTACGTGATCTATGAAACCACCACCAACACCATCGTGTTCATGGGGCGTGTGGTAAACCCGTAATTTGTGATGGAAACAAAAAAACTCCTGCGAGTGCAGGAGTTTTTTGTTGTTGAAAGAGGTTAGCCAACCATGTAAGCCATGGAGACAGTGCCCGGACCGACGTGGCTGCCGATCACAGGGCTTACTTCCGAGCGGATGATTTCGATTGGGTTCAATCGTTCTTTGGCGATGTTTTCCATGATGACCATATCGTCAAAAGCCAGGGCATGGAAAGGTGCCAGTCGAACAGGGCTGCGTCCATCAACGCCCTTCTCAATCAGGTCCACCATGCGGTTCAGCGCTTTCTTGCGCGAGATCACGCTCTCAACCAGCTCGATCTTCCCTTCGCGGATTTCCATGATCGGTTTCAGGTTCAGCGCTGACCCGAGCAAGCGTTTGGCGGAGTTGATGCGTCCGCCGCGATGCAGGTACTCGAGCGTGTCAACAGTGAAAAAGACGCCAATGCGTCCGTAAGCATCCTGGGCTAATTCGTGGCATTCCTTAAGGCTGGCGCCTTTTTCAGCCGCTTTCGCGACTTCCAAAACCATCAGACCCAGTGCCATCGAAACAAGGTTTGAATCATGTACGATCAGGTTCTCGGGGTTGCCGAGTTCGGCACTCGCCTGAAGGGCAGAGTTAATCGTGGCGGAGATGCCGCTGGAAATGCCCAGGTAGAGCACCTGTTTGCCTGCGTCAAGTAACTTCGAAAAAACTTCGAGGAATTGCCCCACTGTCACCTGGCTGGTGGTTGCCATGCTCTTGGATTGGCCTAATTGCAGGTAAAACTCCTCAGCCTGGATGTCAATCCCATCATAGTAGGACTTGCCTTCCCAGTTAACCGTCAGCGGCAAAACCGGAATTTGATGTTGATCTACATATTCTTTGGGCAGGTAAGCAGAAGAATCGGTTGCTATGATAACTTTATTCATGGTATCCTCATCAATCGTATTTCATAAAAGTATAGCATATCCAGCTTAACTCCTGTCGGCACGCACTTGTACGACGGGGAATTTTTGGCGATGTTTTGGCACTCCCGGATAGTTTTTGAGAGGTCCAGCAACCTCGCTGGTGTTATCATAACGACAATCAACCTGGTGCACCCCACCTCAACGAGGAATTTGCGGGTCTAAGAAAGGTAATTATGGAAAAAATTGAAATCGAAAACAAAAGTGAGACCGAGGAGAGCAAGATTGCTCCAACCATTAAAGAAGAAAATCTTGTGCAAGTGGATGGAAAACTGAAACGCCCATTCTCAAACCTCCTGATAGCTTTCACCATAGCAGTGCTGCTTGACCTGCTCTTCTTTGAAAAGATGTGGGGCTGGCACTGGGCTGTTGCTGTGAACCTGTTTCTCATTGCGACTGTTATTAGCACACGCCTGGAGGGCAAGCAGATTCCGCTTACAAGCCTGACCCTGATGGTACTTACGAGCCTGACTGCCTTGCTGACGGGCTTCCGCAGCGCGAATAGCACATCCGTGGCGCTCGTGCTCGTGAGTGGATTGGGCATGTTGTTGGTAACAGTAAGCCTGCTCAACGGACAGTGGATGCAATTCCGACTGCGGGAATTGATCGGGGAATTCTTCAAGCTGATCCCCTCAGGCGTGATCGGCACTCCGCTTTTAGTCCTGGAAGGCATTCAGCTTTCGCAGGAAAGCAAAGAGCAAAACCCGAAAAGTGGCAGACGAGGCCTGGCGGTTTTGCGAGGTGTTCTCATCACCATCCCCTTGCTGCTGCTTTTTGGCTTACTTCTCGCTTCTGCAGATACCATCTTTTCGGATATGCTTGGCTCCGCATTCGACTGGCTAAAATTTGATATTTTTGATAATTTTGTCCAGCACGCAATCATTATTCTGTTGCTGACCTGGTTTGGTACCGCGGCTCTCTGGCATGCGCTTTCAAAGAGTGGCAAGCAGCTGGCTATCCAACCCGACAAACCCCTGTTCAAACCTTTCCTGGGAATGACCGAAACCAGCATCGCCCTGATCAGCCTGAACGTCCTGTTTGCCTTTTTCTTGGTGGTACAGTTCCGTTATTTCTTTGCCGGCTCCGCGAATGTGAGCATTGATGGCTTTACCTTTGCCGAGTATGCCCGCCGCGGCTTCTTCGAGTTGGTGGCTGTCGCCTTGATTGCGAGTGTGCTGTACTTTAGCCTGGCATCCTTCACCAAACGGGACACGCAGGCAAAAAAGCGCGCATTTTCTGTGATGGCGGGGCTGCTCCTGGCGCAGGTTGGTGTGATGCTGATTTCCGCTTTTCAGCGCCTGCGTTTGTATGAGCAGGCATACGGCTTCACCAGCGCACGCCTGGCAGCACATGTGTTCATGGTCTTTGTAGGGCTGCTGCTGCTGGCGCTGATTATCATGGAGCTGACAAACTCCTTCCGCAGGCTGGGTTTGGTGTTGGTGCTTGGCGTGCTGGCTTTCGCGCTGGTGATGGTGGGGCTCAATGAGGACGCTTTAATCGCCAGACTGAACCTGGAAAGAGCTGTCCAGGGAGAAAAACTGGACGCTGACTACCTGGTTCACAGTCTCTCCAACGATGCCGTTCCAATGCTCTTCCACACCATGGATGACGCGGAACTCACTCCGGAGTTGCGGGAAAAGTTGCAGTTGGTGATGGCTTGCCGCTATGCCAACTTCAAAGACGTTTACGGAGACACCCCCTGGCAATCCAGCACCATCCCCGTGGTCGTCGCCGAAAAGCTCTATAAACAGCACGAGGAAGTTCTAAACGACCTCCCGGTTTGGGATCACAATTCAGCCTCGATCGTGACTCTCGATGGGAAGGTGATTTGGTGCGACGGCGAGCCGGATTTATAATCCGCGGTTTAGTTTCAACCAACAGCCAGCTTTGCCTGGCTGTTTTTTTTTACGATATCCATATTTTCGGCGGAGTGCGCGAGTGAGGCGCATTCCGCCCTACCAATAAACCAATAAAAATTTGATGTGTAGGTCGGAATGAACCTTCGTAGATACCGTCTTGATTGTCAAGAGTTAAAGCAGAATTACTTGCCATAATCCGGGTCAAACGGCTTGCCAGACATCAGCACTCCATAAACCAGGTGCAGCAATTTTTTCATGGACGCCACGATCAC